>ERZ1370068.2923-contig-2050_pt1 | contig 49447 bp, 81 predicted proteins | sample MGYA00561227_ERZ1370068 | MGnify/ENA primary metagenome ERZ1370068 (study PRJEB38410, sample SAMEA6850437) | metagenome | study: Metagenomic assessment of the ecological functions of the soil: analysis of the soil microbiota associated with the... | reverse complement strand
ACATGCATTACGCTTATCACTAATCGCGGTTTCACGCGCGCGAGCAGAATATCCAGCGCATGCGCCAGGCGCAAGACCGGCTGGTGCGGGAAGCGTGAGCGTCGCAATCCCGATTGCCGCTCAAGACGCCGACCAACTCGTCATTCTCGCTTCATCATCGAGAAAGAGACCGGCAAGCCCGAGGAGCGCACGCGCGTCGCGGCGTGTTCGCCAATCGGCTGAAGCAAAGATGAAGCTGCAATCCGATCCGACCATCATCTACGGCCTGGTCGGCGGCAAAGGCGCGCTCGGCCGTCCGATCACGCAAGAGCGAGATCGAGCAGCCGACGCCCGCTACAACACCTACGTCATCGACGGCCTGCCGCCCGGGCCGATCGCCAATCCGGGCCGCGCCTCGATCGAGGCCGCCGCCAATCCGGCGCGCACCAAGGAACTGTTCTTCGTCGCCGACGGCACCGGCGGGCATGCCTTCGCCGAGACCTACGATCAGCACCTGAAGAACGTCGCGCGGCTGCGCCAGGTCGAGCAGGCAGGCGGAGCACGGCCGCGGCGCCCGATGCGCAGCGCCGCGCCGACGCGCTCGGCGCCGCGCGCACCGCGCCGCGCGGGCCAGCGCAGCGCAACGGCGCGCACGAGGATCGGCGCGGCGCAATAGCGCGCGGATCGCGCATCGTCGCTGGCTCGTGTGACGCGCTGGTCGCCGCCGCTAAGGTCCGCGCGCGATTTCTCGATCCAGGATTCTGTGGATACACGAGGCCGATGGCGCTGTCGAGCATGACCGGCTTCGCGCGCGGCCACGGCGTCGCCGGCGCCTATGCGTGGGCCTGGGAGCTCAAATCGGTCAACGCCAAGGGGCTCGACCTGCGGCTGCGCCTGCCGCCCGGCTGGGACGCGGTCGAGGCCGGCTGCGCGCCAGCGCGCGCCGAGGTGCTGGCGCGCGGCACCGTGCTATGCGAACTCTGACGGTCGAGCGCGCAGGGCGTCGCGCCGGTCGTGCGCGTCAACGAGCCGGTGCTCGGCGCGGTGCTTGCGACCATGCAGCGACGTTGCCAGGCGCAGTCGAGGCCGCGCCGCCGCGCTCGACGGCATCCTCGCGCTCAAGGGCGTGATCGAGGTGCATCGACGAGGACGAGCGCGAGGACGAGCGCCGCGCCGCCGAAGCGGCGGTCGTCGCGGGCTTCGCGCACGCGCTGGCGAGCCTTGCCGAGATGCGCCGGCACGAGGGCGAGGCGCTCGGCGGCAGATCCTGCGCGCGCGGCTCGACGAGATCGCGGCGCTCGCCGCGCGCGCCGAGGCCGCGCCCGGCCGCAAGCGCCGAGGCGATCAAGGCGCGCATCGCCGAGCAGGTCGCCGTCGCTGCTCGACGCCTCGCAACCGCTTCGATCCCGACCGGCTGCACCAGGAGGCGATCCTGATCGCCACCAAGGCCGACATCCGCGAGGAACTCGACCGGCTCGCCGCGCATGTCGCGCAGGCGCAGCAGCTGATCGCCGACGGCGGCGCGATCGGGCGCAAGCTCGACTTTCTGTCGCCAGGAGCTCAACCGCGAATCCAATACGCTGTGCGCCAAGTCGAACGACGTCGAGCTGACCAATATCGGCCTGGAGCTCAAGACCGTGGTCGAGCAGTTCCGCGAGCAGGTGCAGAACCTGGAATGAGCCGATGACGCGCGGCGGGCATACAACAAGACGCGATCGCCCGGCGCGGGCTCATGCTGGTGCTGTCTTCGCCGTCGGGCGCCGGCAAGACCACGCTGTCGCGCAAGCTCCTCGCAGCCGATCCGAGCGTCGAGCTGTCGATCTCGGTGACGACGCGCGCGCAGCGGCCGGGCGAGGTCGACGGCCGCGACTATCATTTCATCGACCGCGCGCGCTTCGAGCGCGATGGCGCAAGCACGGCGAGCTTGCTCGGAATGGGCGCGAGGTGTTCGGCAATCGTCTATGGCACGCCGCGCGCGCCGGTCGAGGCCGGCGCTGGCGCAGGGCCGCGACGTGCTGTTCGACATCGACTGGCAGGGACACAGCAGCTTCGCGAGAAGGGCCGACGGCGATCTCGTCAGCATCTTCGTACTGCCGCCGTCGATGCCGGACCTCGAGCGGCGGCTGCGCGCGCGCGTGCGCAGGATCCCGACGACGTGATCCGCGCGCCGCATGGCGAGGCCGGCCGACGAGATGAGCCACTGGGCCGAGTACGATTACGTGGTTATCAACACGCGATATCGATCGCGCCTTCACAGAAGGTGCGAGAGACGATTCTGGCGGCCGAGCGGCTCAAGCGCGTACGGCAGACGGGACTCATCCGACCTTGTCCGACGGCTGCAGGCAGCAGCTGTGACGCTCGGCAGCCGAACGCGGAGAAACCATCGAATGCTAGTACGCCGGCGCGCGAAACGGCCCGGCGCGCGACGACGTTGTCGTCATCTGTCAGCGGCAAAGCCGCGTGCGACGCGAGGCCCTCCACCGAATCCTCGGCCCGGGCCGTCGGCACGACGTCCGCGGCCGCGAGCAAGGCCATCGCGATCCGAGACCGAGCGATTTGAGGCTCTGGCGCAGCATCTTGCGGCGCTGGCCGAATGCGGCTTCGGTCACGCGCTCGAGCGCGCGGCGCTCGCAGGGCGAGCGGCGTTGCGCGCGGCACCAAGCTCGACCAGCGATGAGGTCACCTTCGGCGGCGGCACGAAGGCCGCTGCCGCGATGTCGAACAGGATGCGCGCTTCGCAGCGCCAGCCGGCGAGCACGGAAAGCCGTCCGTAGGCTCTTGGAGCCGGGAGCGGCCACGATGCGCTCGGCGACCTCGCGCTGGAACATCAGCGCGAGCCGGTCATACCAGGGCGGCCATGGCTCGAGCGTGAGCCAGGAGACCAGCAGGGCGGTCGGCGATGTTGTAGGGACAGGTTCGCGACGATCCGCGCCGGTGCGCCGCCGATAAGGGCACGCGGATCGAAGTCGAGAGCATCGCCCGCGACGATCTCGAGGCGGCCGGGATAGCGCTCGGCGATTTCCGCGAGCGCGGCGATGGCGCGCTCGTCGCGCTCAACCGCGATCACCCGGCGCGCGCCTGCGCGAGCAGCGCGCGGGTGAGGCCGCCGGGCCCGGGACCGATCTCGACCACGTCCACGCCGTCGAGCGGACCCGCCGCGCGCGCGATGCGCGCGGTCAGGTTGAGATCGAGCAGGAAATTCTGGCCGAGCGACTTCTGGCTCTGAGACCGTGTCGGCGGATCACCTCGCGCAGCGGCGGAAGATCGTCGATGGCGCTCATCAGGGCGCGTACGCCCGTCTCCGCGGGTGTCGTCGTCATGCGCAACGGGCGCGATCGCATCCGGACGAGTCGCGCCGCAAGCTGCAGCGCAGCGATCAGGCTTGCGGGATCGGCGCGGCCGGTCCCGGCGATGTCGAAGGCGGTGCCGTGATCGGGCGAGGTGCGCACGAACGGCAAGCCCAGCGTGACATTGACCGCGTGATCGAAGGCGAGCGTCTTGATCGGGATCAGCGCCTGGTCGTGATACATCGCAAGCGCCGCGTCGTAGCTCGCCCGCGCCGCCTGCGTGAAACAGCGAGTCGGCCGGCAGCGGACCGCGCGCATCGATGCCCTCGGCCTTGAGACGCTCGACCGCGGGCCGCACCACGGTCAGATCCTCGTCGCCGAGCGCGCCATCCTCGCCCGCATGCGGATTGAGGCCGGCAATGGCGAGGCGCGGACGCGCGATGCCGAAACGGTCGCGCAGATCGCGCGCGACGATGCGGCCGGTCTCGACGACGAGGTCGGTCGGTGAGCCTGGCGACGACGTCCTTGAGCGGCGAGATGGATGGTGACCGGCACGACCGCAAGCTCGGGCGACCACAGCATCATCACCGGCTGCGCGGCCACGCCGGTCGCTTCCTCGGCCAGCTTGCCGAGGTATTCGGTATGGCCGGGCTCGGCGAAACCCGAGCGATAGAGCACGTTCTTGGCGATCGGATTGGTCACGATCGCGCTGGCGACGCCCGTGCGAGACGTCGGCCACGGCGCGGCGGATGGCCGCGAGCGCCGCCGGTGCGCTCGATCGATCCGGGCGGCCCGGCTCGGCGGTGACCGGCACGCCGATATCGACCACGGGCAGCGCGGTCTCGAAGGCCGCCGGCGGCCGCCTGCCGGCTCGACCACGGCGATCGGTCACGTCGGGCGCGATCCGCTCGGCGCGTCGCGCGACGAAGTCCGGATCGGCGAGGAGATAGAAGGGCGCGAGACCGAGCTCGCGCGCGGCGGCGCCACGCCGCGAAGGTGATGTCGGGCCCGATCCCGGCCGGCTCACCCAGCGTCAGCGCCAGAGGCCGACGGCATCGACGCTTGCGCCTATCTTGTATTCGATCATCGCGCCGCGACGCAACCTCTTGCAGATATTGCTTGGATCGCTGCTCGTAGCGCTGGGCCATGATGCTTTCGCGGGCCTGGCGCTTGCCCGGCGAGTTGTCGGCCGTCGATTCCTTCTTGGCGCAGATCGCGAACATCTCGACGCCGAACTTGGTGACTTCGGGCGCCGTCAAGCGTGCCGACCTCGATGCCCTCGAGGACCTTGCGCAACTCCGCAGGAATGTCGGCCGAGCTGCGGATGACCTGGTCGCGCACGGCGACGTCCTTGAGTGCGCGGGCGAAGGCGATGCCTTCCTCGCAGCCCTGGAAGCGGCCGCGCAGCGCTTCCGCTTCGCGCTTGCGCCCCTCGATGAAGGTCTCCGGCGATCCCGCCGGGACGAGGAACAGGATCGGGCGCAGGGTGTAGTCGTAGCCGACCGTCGTCGTCGAGTTCGATGTCCATCGCGTGAGAATGTCCTTTTCCCCGATCTGCAGGCTCGATTGGATAGCGCCCGCGCACGAGTTGCGGCCAGGCGATGTCGGCTCTGATGCGCGCCTTGAGCGTGGTCGACGTTGACGCCCGACTTCGCGCGAGCTGCTGCGGTCAACTGATCGGCCGTCATCCGCATGCGGCTCGCCATCGAGGCATAGGCGCTGTCGACCTCGGAGCTGGAGATCTCCAGTCCCGCACTTCTTGGCCTCGCGCACCTTGAGCTTCTCGTTGATCAGCTCGTCGATGACCTCCTGGCGCGGCAGGCGTCTTGTGCGTCGACAGCTGCGTGAGCTTGCTGCGCTGCTCGATATCGAGCGCGGTGATCGGCTCGCCGTTGACGATGACGACGACCTGCTGGGCGCGGGCGGTGGTTGCGCCGGCATCGGCGGCGGCGAGCGATCAGCGGCGGCCAGCAGCACTGCGGCATGTCATGAGACTGTCGGACATCATCGCTCCGTCCGCTTCCTTGCCTCGTTCAGCTTCCTGTCACCCGCTTCGTGCGCTCGATCCTGGTGACCGTGTCCTCCGGTCGAGCCGTCGCGCTTCCTGCCGACGCGCACTATCGGGTGCCGTAGCCCATCGCCGGACTGACTCCTGCGCCGCCGCTCGTAGTTCCGCCGAGCGTGCGCAGGCTGACCTGCATCATGAACGTGTGGTTGACCGACACGCTGCCAGCTATAGGCATAGTCTGTAATGTAATTCAGGGCCAAGATGAGGCAGTCGTCGATATACCCGACGCCGATCTGGGTCTGGCTGATCGGCTGGGCCTGAAGGTCATAGCGCGCCGCGCCAAGCAGGACCCAGTTCGGGTTCACCTTCAACCGCGCGCTGCCGAGAATGCCCTCGCGGCGCGTCCAGGAACCCGAGTCAGCGGCTGGGCGGCATAGTTGCCGTACATCACCGTCGTCGTCCAGCGGCCGAAGCTGGCGGTGGTCTCGAGCTCGGTGCGTTGCAGGCGTGAAGTCGGTCTCGTTGAAGCGGAACCGCGACGTGAAGGTCAGCGCGGCGTTCGGCTGGTAGGATGCGCGCGCCACGTAGTCGGACGCGCGGTGTCGAGGCCGCTGTTGAGGCCGGTATTGGTCGTGCCGCCGAGCGCGAACGAGTTCAGCCCGTACAGCTGATAGGACTGTCCGAACAGGACGTTGACGTTGCCGCCGCGATTGAACTGGGCGGTGTATTGCACGCCGACGTTAGCGCGGCCGCCGCCTTCGACGCGGTCCCAGCCGGAGAACTTGTTCACCTTGAACAGGTTGCTGAGTCGTCGAAGATCAGGCTCTGCGCATCCTCGTTGGGGAACGCGCCGACACCGGTCTCGTTCGGGCGCACGATGAGCTGGGCGATCGGCTCGATCGTCTGCGTGCCCCAGGACTGCACGTTGATGAGCGGATAGCGGTATTCGAGACCGGCCGTCGGCATGACGCGCCCGATATCGGTCTGCCCGACGTTGATGTAGTTCGACACGCCCGGCTGCTCGGTGACGTTCACGTCGGCGACATCGGCGCGCACGGTGACGAACGGCGTGAACATCTGGCCCGAACGGATCGATGACGGTGCGCTTCCAATTCCATTCGGTGGAGCAGCGGGTGTAGTTGCCGGGCACGCCGCGCAGCAGGCAGTTGTTCGTGTTCTTGACGGCGGGATCGGCGCTCGTCGAGCGCACAGGCCGCCGTTGACGGCGGCCTGCGAGATCGGATCGAAATTGGCGGTGTCGCGGGACAGGCTGGTCAGATTGTTGCGGAAGCTCGAGCTCGCCGCCGAAGATCGGATTCTTGAAGACGTAATCGTGATCGATCACCGGATGCACGACCGGGATCTGGCTTCTGGATCGTCGGCCGGCGAGAAGCCGTAAAGTACATCGCGCGCGCGTCGAAGTAGCTGCGGTCGCCGCGGCCCGCGATGTAGAGCCTGGGACGAGCGCGTAGTCGGGCGTCGATCGTCAGCAGATTGGTCGATCTGGACGCTTTTGAAGCAGGCCGTAGTCCTGCAGATAGGTCTTGTCCGAGAGCAGCGTGCCGTCCCAGCCCCAGACCCATTTGTCCGAGAGATTGAACTGGCCCGACGTTTCCAGGCTGCCGCGCCAGTCGCGATAGCCCGGCGTCGCGCGCTGTCGAGAGACAGGCCTCTTGTCGAGCTGGAAGATGCCGGTCGCGCGAATGCTGTAGGCGCCGTTGAGCAGCCGCTGGCGCCACTCGCCCTGCAGCAACGGGCCCTGCTTGGTCGTGATCATCGGCGTGAAGGTCGCGTCGTAATCGGGCGCCAGCGCCCAGTAGTAAGGGACCGTGACCCCGAGCGCCGTAGACCGAGCTCGTGCTGAAGGTCGGCACCAGCACGCCGGTCTTGCGCTTCACGGTCGGATCGGGCGCCGAGAAGTACGGAAAATAGGCGAGCGGCACGCCGAGAAACTCGAGCCGCGCGTCCTCGAAATACAGCATCTTCTCGCCTTGATCGTGGATGATCCGCGCCGCCTTCACCTGCCATTTCGGCGGCTTCTTCGGATCGTCCTTGCACGGCCTCGCAGGCGGTGTAGACGCCGTTGTGGAAGACCGTGAAATTGCCGCTCGAGCGCTCGGCGCGCGCGGCGGCGAAGCGGGTCTGTCTCCGGCGCGTCGAGTCCGCAGCGAATCGACGAAACCGTCGCGATAGTCGTCGCTCAGATCCATGATCTCGCCGTGGGTGACCGTGCCGTCGGCCTGGGTCAGCGCGACATTGCCTTCGCGCATGCAGGCGCTTGGTCTTCTGATCGTAGATCACCCGGTCGGCTTCGAGCGTCGAGTTGCCGATAGTAGAGCTGCACGTTGCCGACCGCCGACACGCGCTCGTTGCTGTAGTCGTAATTGATCTCCGTCGGCGCGCACGAGCATCTGCTCCTGCCCGCGCTCGGCGTGCTCGGCCGGTCGGGCTTCGGCCGCGGCGGAAACGTCGAGCATCCTGGGCGAGCGCTGGCGACACGCCGGCCGGCCGCCGACGAGCGATGACGGCGGCCGCAAGAATGACCAACGCGCCGCACCAGGCGCGGCGACGCCGACAGCATCGGGGACGGGTGGCCGGCCGCGCCATCACCCATCCTCCTGGTACAGCAGCGCGATCAAGCCGGTCACGCCGCCCACGGCCGGCGGCAGTCCGGCCGCCGTCATCGGGCGCCATCATCCCGGCCTTGCTCAAGTCGCCGGTGATCTTCGCCATGACGTAAAGCAGAAAGCCCGCGCCGATGCCGCCCAAGCACGATCTTCTGCACGCCGCCGAAGCGGAAGAAGCGCAGGCTGACCGCGGCGGCCAGCAGCACCATGGCGCACGAGATAGAAGGGCTGCGCCAACAGCTGATAATACTGCAGTCGATAGCCGGAGGCGGCCAGGCCGGCATTCTCGGCGAGCGTCGATATAGGACGACAGCTGCCAGAACGGCACGGTCTCGGGCGTCGCGAAGCTTTCGCCGACCTGCGCGGGCGTCAGCGTCGTCTCGAGCCGGAAGATGTCGCGCTCGACCGGCTGCAACCCCGCTGGCGTAAAAGCGGGCCTCCTCGAGCCGCCAATATCCGGGTTCGAGCGTCGCGCTTCGGCCTCGATGCGATCGCGGAAGTGGCCGGCGGCGTCGAACCGGAAAATGCTCACGCCGCCCAACTGATCCCTGCTGGCGGCTCGACTTTGGCGTTGATGACCGCCTGGCCGTCATCGCTGCGCTGGCGCAGCCAGAAACCGCTGCCGGACGTTGCGGAAGCCGCTGTCGCGGCCCGAACAGCTCGGCCTCGAGTCGCGTCGATTAGCTCGCGCAGGTTGCGCGGAGATCGGATTGTAGACGTCGTGGTCGACGGCGCCGATCAGACCAGGCGATGACGATGGCGGGCGCGATGAACTGCCAGGCCGAAATGCCGGCGGCGCGCGCGACCACGAGCTCCAGGCGGCGCGACAAATTCAAGTAGCAGAACATCGCGCCGACCAGCACGGCGAACGGCATCACGCGCTCGGTGATGAAGGGCACCCGAAAGAGCGTGATCTGCGCGACGACGAATGCCGGAGACGTCGCTTGATGTCGGCGGTGCGCCGCATCAGCTCGAGAAAGTCGATCATCGCGGTCAGCACCAGGGTGCCCGCGAACACCGCAAGCACCGCGGCGAGGAAGCGCCATCCGAAATAACGCGAGAGCGTGCCGGCGATCATGGCGATTGCCCCATCGCGCGCGCTGGTGCGCTGAGCGATGCGCTCCATGATCGCGGTGATCGCATTGGTGATGAAAGCCGGCGGCTCGATGATGACGCCGCGCGAGATCGCGCAGATATCCCAGCACGAAGCGTCGCGAGTCAGGGCGAGGTAGGGAAGCACCAGAGCGATCGGCGTGTGCACGCCGGCGATCATGCCGACGAAGCCCAGACCGCGCAGTGCCGCGACCACGCCGATCGCGCCCATGAGCGACATGGTGCGGCCCTGACGGGTCGTGCGCGGCGCGCCGAGATAGGCGTAGGTCATCACGACGAAGGCGAGCGGATAGAGCGGCGCGGTGATGCGGTCGTGAAATTCGGCCCGGACTTGATCCGGCTGATCGGCAAACAGCTGTGTCGGTCCGCGGTCGGATCAGAAAGCTCCCAGAGATATCGTTCCGCGCACCGAGTATTTGACGTTTTGCGGTGCCGTTCGAGAGCCACGACAGGTCGAACCCGTAGCTGTCGAACAGCACGAGCGCCGGATCGCGCTGTCCGGTCTCGTGCGCGCTGCACGCTGCCGTTCTCCAGCACGAGGAACAGGCCGCGCTCGTTCTTCACGATGTCGCCCTGCTCGGCGAGAATGCGTGGCGCGCTCCTTCGGATCGCGCTGGTCGTCGATGAAGATGCCCAGCAATTGCCCGTTCGGGCGCCGTTCGCGGATGTGCAGCGTGAGCTCGCCTTCGAGCTTGGTGAAGCGGCCGGGCTGCACGATGTTGCGTGACGAGGTCGGCGCGAACTTCGGTCGCCCAGCGCCGCAGCTCGCGCAGCCCCCACGGCGAGACGTAGATGCTGATCGCGGCGACCAGCAGCGAGACGACGATCCCGACCGCCAGGAACGGGCGGAACAGAACCCACGGCGGCATGCCGGCCGCGTTCATCACGATGAGCTCAGGATCGTTGCCGAGCTTGTTGAGCACGTGGGCGACCGCGATCATCAGCGCGATCGGCGCGATGATCTGGACAAGCAGCGGAATGATCAGGCCGGTGATGCCGATGAAGACGAAGATGCTCTGGCCCTGATTGGTCATCAGGTCGATGTCGCGCAACGCCTGCGTGATCCACATCAGCGCGGTCACGCTGGCGCAAACGACCAGGAACGCACCGAACGTGGTGCGGAAAATATACCGGCCGATGGACCCCATCCGACTACGCGTCCCCGCTCACGGCAAAACCTCGGTGCGCCGGCTCCCGTGCCCTCATCGCGCGCTGCATGGTAAGCCGATCCCCTTTTTAGCCCTGCATTTGATCCGTCAACAAAGTGGCCTCGCCAAGGCAAACCCTTTGAGTATGCACAACAAAACGTTAATTCGGGCCGCGTTGCCCAGCGGCCACAGGGCTGTCGGGCAGAGCCCTGGCCGATCCTCCGAGGACGGGTCGTCAGGCAGGCGTTGCGGCGCCAAGCCGGGTCAGTATCTGCCGCGCGGGCGCGCGAAGCCTCCCGAGTTTGCTGCAACCCGATCAGGAGGTCCCGCTCCATGTCCGGCGCCCTCAAGCTCGAATTTGCCCCGCTTGCCGACGCCCGCCAAGGGCGTTCTCATCCTGTTCTGCGAGGAGGGCCTCAAACTCGGCTCCGCTGCGCGCCAGCGCGATCGAGCCGACCGGCGACCTGGTCACGCGGGCGGCGGCGGCCGACCGGTTCAAGGGCAAGAACGGCTCCGCGCTCGACATCGTCGCGCCCCTGGGCTCGACGGCGACGCGTCTGGTCGTCGTCGGGCGTCGGCAAGGCCGCGACCTCAAGACCGGGATTTCGTCAAGCTCGGCGGTGTCGCGATGGGCAAGATCCCGGCGGCCGCCGGAGGCGACCATCATCGCCGATCTGCCGGGCGGCGCGCTCAAGCCGGATCGGGTCGCCGATATCGCGCTCGGCGTGCGGCTGCGCGCCTATGCCTTCGACCGCTACAAGACCAAGCGCAAGGACGGCGAGGAGCGGCCGGCACGAGGTCGAAGGTCACGATCGCGGTCGCCGAGCGTCGCGGCGGTCGAGAAGGCGTTCGCATGCCGCGCAGGCGGTAGTGGCAGGCGTCGTGATCTCGCGCGCGATCTCGTCAACGAGCCGGCCAACGTGCTCTATCCGGAGGAATTCGCCGCGCCGCGCCGGCAGTCTGAAGAAGCTCGGCGTCGCCGTCGAGGTGCTCGACGTCGCAGGCGATGAAGAAGCTCGGCATGAACGCGCTGCTCGGCGTCGGGCAGGGCTCGCAGCACGAGAGCCGCATCGGTCGATCATGCGCTGGAACGGCGGCAAGCAGCGGCACGCCGCCGGTCGCCTTCATCGGCAAGGGCGTGTGCTTCGACACCGGCGGCATCTCGATCAAGCCGGCCGCCGGCATGGAGGACATGAAGGGCGACATGGCGGGCGCGGCCTGCGTGGTCGGCCTGATGCATGCGCTCGCCGCCCGCAAGGCCAAGGTCAATGCCGTCGGCGCGATCGGCCTCGTCGAGAACATGCCCGACGGCAACGCGCAGCGCCCGGGCGACATCGTCACCTCGATGTCGGGGCAGACCATCGAGATCATCAACACCGACGCCGAAGGCCGGCTCGTGCTCGCCGACGTGCTCCACTACGTCAACAAGCGCTTCAAGCCGAAATTCATGATCGATCTCGCGACCCTGACCGGCGCGATCATCGTCGCGCTCGGCCAGGAATATGCCGGCCTGTTCTCCAATGACGACAAGCTCGTCCGAGCGCCTGATCGAAGGCGGGGCAGCGAGACCGGCGAGCGGGTCTGGCGCATGCCGCTCGGGCCGGAATACGACAAGATGATCGATCTCGAAATTCGCCGACATGAAGAACACCGGCGGCCGCTACGGCGGCTCGATCACCGCCGCGCAGTTCATCGCAGCGCTTCGTCGACAAGACGCCGTGGGCGCATCTCGACATCGCCGGCACCGGCATGGGCTCGCCGCAGACCGACATCAACAAGAGCTGGGGCTCCGGCTGGGGCGTGCGGCTGCTCGATCGGCTGGTCGCGGACTATTACGAGAAGTAGCATCGTGCGACGGCACGGTGCGCGATGACCGAGATTCTGTTCTATCACCTGCAGCGCCAGCCGCTCGAGCGCGTGCTGCCGACGCTGCTCGAGAAGTCGCTCGAGCGCGGCTGGCGGGTCGTCGTGCAGGCCGCCTCCGGAAGAGCGGCCATCGAGGCCCTCGACGCCCATCTGTGGATCTTCCGGACGACAGCTTTCTGCCGCATGGCACCTGGCGCGAGGCCGAGGCAGCGCGAGCAGCCGGTCCTGCTGACGGTCCAGGACAGCAATCCGACCGGCGCGGCGGTGTGGTTTCTGGTCGATTCGCGCACCGGTGGACGCTGGCGGTTATGAGCGCATCGTGCCTCGTCGACGGCAACGATGCCCGGTCGCGCTGCGCGCGAGCGTTGAGCTAAGGCGAAGGGCTTCTGGTTACCTATTGGCAGGCTGATGCGGATGGGCGCTGGTAACGCTGGGATAGCGGCGCGAAAGGCAAACGCCGAGTGGTCGTGTGCTGTTTGCCACTACCGGTCGCGATCTGCTTTTGCGCGCGGGCGGCAACGAAAGGGCCCCGGGCGGTTGCCCGGGGCCCTTGCGTCGGTTGTCTGGTGAAAAACCGATCAGCGGTAGTAGAAAACCCCGTAACCCTGGGTCTGGACGGTGAGGCGAGCGCGCACGATGTCGCCCTTGGCGCTCAGGTCATCGTCAGCCATCCGGTCGCCGGGATTGCAGCGGGTTGAAGCAGAACGCATTTTTGCAGCCCGACGTCGTAGTGTTGATATTCGAGGCCGAGGATCACGTCGACCAGCGGGCCCTTGTGGACCATGTAGTCGAAGCCGCCGCCGGCATACCAGCCGTTGTTGCGCGACGCGCCGTTCAAATGGAACTGGGTCTGGTCGCAGAGCACCGGTGACTGACGAGCAAGCCGCGGTCTTGAGATCGGCCGAAGCATAACCGCCGGTCGCGAAGATCATCCACCGATCCCAGGCGTAGCCCAGTCCGCGGGCCCACCGTGAACAGGTTGGTGATCTTGTGCTGAGCGGAAGTGTTGGTCGAGGCCTGGCGACGACAAGTACCCGCTCGTGGCTCCGACACTCGTTGAAGCACCCGCTCAGTGCCGCTTCGGCGCCCAGAACCCAGGCGCCCCACTGCCACTGCGCGCCGGCGTGGAAGCCGAAGATGCCATCGCTGGGGCTAGTCGAGAAGTTATTGCGGCTTCCGACTGCCGCCGACGCCAGCCGTTGGGGAAAGTTTGATCGACGTGGGACCAGGTCGACCGGCGTTGAAGCCGATATAGGCGCCGGACCAATCATAGTACGCCACCGGCGGAGGAGGCGGTGCTGACCGGCATGTCCGCTGCCATCGCAGGTCCCGCAAGCATCGCCGCAAGCCCCACGCTTCCAAGTAAGAACTTCTTCATTTGAACCCCCGTTGGGAATTAAGTTGTGCATTTTAACAGGTTCCAATCGGTTTGGCTGTGACATATGCGCAACGATGGGGCTGGATTCGATGTTTGGCCACAGCCGGCACGGCGGCCGGCGGGCTGCGGAGTGAATGGAATGAAATCGCTGTAGGTCGAACCGGGTCGTGCGTGCGCTTGCCTGCCGTCCGAAAGGCCCGCCGCCTTCCGGTCATGCATCCGGCGGCCGTTTGCTCGCAGCGGCTGTCGGCATGCTTTCGCCATTCGTTTCTGCGCGCGCGCGGCGCAGCGAGCGGGCCCCGGGCGGTTGCCCGGGGTCCTTCGCGTCGGTTGTCTGAAACCGATCAGCGGTAGTAGAACCCGTAACCCTGGGTCTTTGATGGTGAGGCGAGCGCGATCGATGTCGCCTTTGGCATTGAGATCCGTAGTCAGCGATGGTCACGGGCTGCAGGGTGGCGCAGAACGCCGTCTTGCCGCTGACGTCGTAGTGTTGATATTCGAGGCCGAGGATCACGTCGACCAGCGGGCCCTTGTGGACCATGTAGTCGAAGCCGCCGCCGGCATACCAGCCGTTGTTGCGCGACTGCCGCTACGTTTGCAAGATCTGGTTTGGTCGCAAAGACCGGTGACTGTCGAGCAAGCCGCGTGTCTTGAGATCGGCCGAAGCATAGCCACCGGTCGCGAAGATCATCCACGCGATCCCAGGCATAGCCCAGTCCGCGGGCCCACCGTGAACAGGTTGGTGATCTTGTGCTGCGAAGAACGTGTTGGCGGCGAGCCCGGTGGACGACAGATGCCCGCTCGTGCTCCGACACTCGTTGAAGCACCCGCTCAGTGCCGCTTCGGCGCCCAGAACCCAGGCGCCCCACTGCCACTGCGCGCCGGCGTGGAAGCCGAAGATGCCATCGCTGGGGCTGGTCGAGAAGTTATTCCGACTTCCGGTCCGGTGCCGCCGAGCCCGCCGGTTGGGGAAAGTTTGATCGACGTGGGACCAGGTCGCCGCCGGCGTTGAAGCCGATATAGGCGCCAGACCAATCGTAGTACGACCACCGGCGGAGGAGGCGGTGCTGACCGGCATGTCCGCTGCCATCGCAGGTCCCGCAAGCATCGCCGCAAGCCCCACGCTTCCGAGTAAGAACTTCTTCATAGCTAGGCCCCCAAGGTTCCCCGTTAGACCAGTTGAGTCATCATCGACTGGTGGACTCACCTTACCGTGTCTTGGTGCTGATGGCTGTGATATTTGGGCAACGGTGAAAGGATTTGCTGTTGGACCACGGTGCAACAGGGGCGCTTTCGCAACGGAATATTGGCTCGTGCGGTAGCCTGGGGTGGAGGAAACTCTGTCGTCTGCCGCGCGTCATGGCTGAGCCAACATCGATGACAGGCCGGCCGCGTTGCGGTCGGGCTGACCGTGGAGGTGTTGCGGACATAGCCAAAGTGTGGAAGATCGCGGCACGCGGCCAGCGAAACCAGGATTTCGGCATGGGCACGACCCGAGCCGTGGTTGGTTCGAACAGACCTGCCGCACTCGAAGCCATCGCGATTTTCGGGGGCGGGTTCGCTGGCGGGATCATCTCGCCGAGGCCGAGCGCCGGCCCGCGCCGGTCGGGCACTGAACCGGCACGTGAAGCGGAAAAAAGACCTATTGATCAAGGTCATCGGGTGCCGACGCAAACTCTTGGCTGACTGCAAAGCCGGAGGTGGTAGAGGTCGGAGGACTTGGCGATGCAACGATTGAAAGGCATTCCGTTGCATTACGACAGTGGCGGCGCTTGCGCTGGCCGTCGCAGGGTGCTCATCGGACCTCAGTCTGAACAATCTCACGCTGGTGCCCAAGCCCGGAGACCATGATGCGGAAGCCGGACTGGGCGGCGATTTCCACCGGGCAAGACCGATTTCTCCCTGCGGCCCGTTACCTCCGGCCGATCTCGTCAATGCGGATGGCGTGTGCGCCGCCGCGACGGTAGCAGGCAGCGGGCTTCGCCGACTCGTCGTCGGCGGGAAGTGGACCCGGCGCGGGCGGGATCGCATTGCAGAGTGACGGAATGCGACGTTGTGCGACGGGCAGGCGCGGTCGAAAAGATCGGATGTCAGCGCTGACGATCGAGGCGAGCGCGCCGTGGTCCTGACGTATACTTCGTGGGCCTTCCGCGGGGTTTACCGCTTTGTCGGCGGCCGACTGGTCTCGGATCGAGCGAGCGCCGGGCCCACCGCCTGCACCCGCCAAGGCGCAAAGGCAGCTCCGGAAAAACCCGCCGGCACCTGAGGCACTAGGGTGGCTGGACATCGTCGGACGCCATCCCGAGCGTCGCGCCTTTGCATCATGACCTGGTCGCGGTTTCCTCGAGCGCGCTCGCTTCCAGCCAGTCCTCCTCCGCCTTGGCAAGCGCGCTCGACATGGTCCGCGCGCGCCTTGGCGAGCGTGGCGGCCTTTGCCGGATCGCGGGCAAATGACTCGGAGCCGGCCAGAAGCGCATCGATTTGCGCGATCTCAGCATTGAGTCGCATCGACGGCGGCTTCCGCGTCGGCGATCCGCCGACGCAGGGGAGCGAGCGCCACTCGTCGTTCCGCCGCGGCCCGCCGGAGATCCGCGCGTCCCGCCCGTTGGGAGCGCGCTGCTCGGTGTCACGCACGGCATTCGGGCCGCTCGTGTCCCGCGTTGGCTCAGCACCAGGCTCTGGTAATCATCGAGATCACCATCGAAGGGCAGGGCCCGTCCATCGGCGACCAGCCAGAGGCGATCGGCGCAGGCCTCGATCAGGTAGCGGTCGTGCGACACCAGGATCACAGCGCCCGGATAGTCATTGATCGCCTGCGATCAGGCGCCGAGCGGCTGTCGATGTCGAGATGGTTGGTCGGCTCGTCGAGCATCAGCGAGATGAGGCCCTGCAAAGGTCGCAAGACCCGAGCAGCAGGCGCGCCTTCTCGCCGCCCGACAGCTTGGCCGGCCGGGCGTGTCGGCGAGCGCCTGCGAAAAGCCGATGGCGCCGGCGCGCGCGCGCACCTTGGCCTCCGGCGCATCGGGCATCAGCCGGCGCAGGTGCTCATAGGCGCTGTCTTCGGGGTGCAAGCTCGTCGAGCTGGTGCTGGGCGAAATAGGCGACCTCGAGCCGCTGCGGCGCGTCACTTGCCCGACATCGGCGCAAGCCGGCCGGCCAGGAGCTTCGCCAGCGTCGATTTGCCGTTGCCGTTGGCGCCGAGGAGCGCGATGCGATCGTCGTCGTCGATGCGCAAGCGTGAGCCGCCGCAGCACCGGCTGGCCCGGCTCGTAGCCGACCGCGACGTCGTCGAGCGCGATGATCGGCGGCGACAGCGCCTTCGCGGGCGGCGGAATCTCGATCGCGCGGCACCTCGTCGGCGACGCAGCGCGGCGATCGGCTCGAGCTTGGCCAGCAGCTTGACGCGCGACTGCGCCTGGCGCGCCTTGGTGGCCTTGGCGCGGAAGCGATCGACGAAGGCCTGCAGTCGCTTGCGCTCGCGCCTCCTGCTGCGTCGGCGAGCTTGAGGTCGAGCGCCTGGCGCTCGCGCGCGCTGGCGCTCGAAGGCGGTGTAGCCGCCGCGATAGAGCGTGAGCTTGCCCGCTTCGAGGTGCAGGATCCAGTCGACGGCGTTGTCGAGCAGGTCGCGGTCGTGGCTGATGACGATCACCGTGCGCGGATAGCGCGCGATGTGCTCTTCGAGCCACAGCGTCGCCTCGAGGTCGAGATAGTTGGTCGGCTCGTCGAGCAGGAGGAGGTCGGGCTCGGCGAACAGCGTTGCCGCGAGCGCGACCCGCATGCGCCAGCCGCCGGAGAATTCGGCGCATGGGCGTTGCTGGTCGGCGTGCGAGAAGCCCAGGCCGGCGAGGATCTCGGCGGCGCGCGCGGGCGCCGAATGGGCGCCGATGTCGGCGAGGCGGGTCTGGATCTCGGCGATGCGATGCGGGCTCGCGTCGCCGTTTCCGCCTCGGCCAGCAGCTTGGTGCGTTCGGCATCGGCTTGCAGCACGATATCGAGCAGGCTCTCCGGACCGTCTGGGTGCTTCCTGGGCGAGCCGGCCGATGCGGTCGCGCGGCGAGATCAGCACCTGACCTTGTTCGGGCATGATTTCACCGGCGATGATGCGAAAGAGCGTCGTCTTGCCGGTGCCGTTGCGGCCGATCAGCCCGACGTGAGCGCCGGCCGGCACCGTCACCGTGGCGTGATCGAGCAGGACGCGGCGGCCGATCCGATAGGTGAGGTCGGTGATCACGAGCATGGGATGTCTTCACCAACCGCGCGGCTCACCGCAACCTGTCGTCCCGCACGCGTCCGGGGCCGACATGGAAAGCAGACTCGAAGATGATACATTGTCCGTCATCAACGGTTCACCTCGAGCTTTTGCTCGCTGCGTTGCGGAGGGAATGATGAGGTCACGCGAGGTTCGCTGGTGCCTGTCTGAGACATGCTTGCGGCTGCTGCGATCGGATTTGGTCTCGTCACCACTGCGCGGGCAGAGACGCAGCTCGGTCGCGCCTATCGGATCATCGCGGGTAAAGCTATTCGTCGATTTGACCCAGCAGCTTCGGTCCCAACACGCCGGTATGGTCGGGCTTCGGTCAAGCGAAGATGACGCCGGCCGTCGATCCGCAGACGCGGCAGCCTTACACCATCGCCAAGGAGGGATTTCGCAGCACATTTTACCGAAATGGTCGGACAGTACGGCACCCATGTGGATCCGCCCGCGCATTTCGCCGAAGACGGCGTCACCATGGATCGAATTCCGCTCAAGCAGATGATCCTTCCGCTTGTTGTTGTTCGATCTCGACACCGCTCCTCGTCAGGGATCCGAACCACGCGTTCTCGGTCGGCGATTTGCGGGCGTGGAAAAGAAGCACGGGCGGAGTACCGAAGAGGGCGTTCGCAGCGTTGCGCACCGATATGTACATGGATTGGGACAGCGATCCCGAGCGGTTCAAGCGCAGTCCCTTTCCGGCCTGGTCGCCTCGAGACCGCTCAAGTTCCTGGTCGAGCAGCGCGGCGTGACCGCGATCGGCCATGAATCGCTGGACACGGACACGACCGAAAAAGATGGAATCGAAACCTACATCCTGCACAAGGGCCGCTATCAGATCGAGGTCATGGCCAATCTCGACCAGGTTCCCGCGACCGGCGCGCTTATCGTCGTCGCCTGGCCCAAGGTCAGGGACGGCCTGGGCTTTCCCGCGCGCGCCTTCGCCATCCCTGCCGTGATGCTCCCGCGAGGGCAGGCGGCTACCTTCTTCTTCCCTTGGTTCCCGCCTGGTGCGGCTAACGCCGCGCGGGCCACGAGTCCTTGCCGCGCGCCGGCACCGCCGCTATAAGCCGCCGCTGACGGCTCTCCCCATATCCCTCCTCGAAGAACAATCCCATGACGGTCGAGCGTACCTTTTCGATCATCAAACCCGACGCCACCGCCCGTAATCTGACTGGCGCGATCAACGCCATGATCGAGCAGGCGGGCTTGCGCATCATCGCGCAGAAGCGCGTGCGCATCAGCCGCGAGCAGGCGGAGACTTTCTATGCGGTCCATCGCGAGCGGCCGTTCTTCGGCGAGCTCGTCGAATTCATGATCTCCGGGCCCGGTGGTGGTGCAGGTGCTCGAAGGCGAGAATGCGATCGCCAAATATCGCGACGTCATGGGCGCCACCGATCCCGCCAAGGCGGCGTCGCGGAACGATCCGCAAGACCCACGCGAAGTCGATCGGCGAGAATTCGGTGCACGGCTCCGATGCGCCGAGACGGCGCAGCAGGAAATCGCCCAGTTCTTTCCGGGCAACGAAATCGTCGGGTAAGGGCGGTGCAGCGCCGTCCATGCGTTTCGGCGCGCTGGCCAGCCTATGGGCTTCGCCTGTAGACTAGCATCGGCCGGCGCGGCCAGCTCTGGAACAGCCGCCAGCGAACGGGGAAAGCAGAGGAATGTCCGGCGGGTTCGATGGGACAAATGATGGATCGAGCACGTGGCTGAGTGTGCTGGGGACCGGGTACGATCATGGGCCACACGCGCGTTCTGGATCGCCGCTCCTGCAGATCATCTGCGATCAACATCATCCTGCTCCGGCGACAACGCCGTGGTCATCGCGATGGCCTGCCATGGCGCTTGCCGCCGCGCCAGCGGCTGTGGGGCATGATCCTGGGCGCGGGCGTCGCGGTCGCTGCTGCGCATCGCTGTTCACCGCTCGTCGTCGCTCAGGCTGATGCTGCTATCCGTACCTCAAGCTCGTCGGCGGGCTGCGCTGCTGTTCTATGTCGCGGTCAAGCTGCTCGTGCCGAGGATGCCGACGGACGAGGACGAGGTCGAGGCGGTGCGAGCACCTCTGGCGCGCGGTGCGGATCGTCGCCATCGCCGACATCGTCATGAGCCTCGACAACGTAGATCGCGATCGCTGCGGCTTGCCCAAGGCAACGTTGCGCTGCTCGTGATCGGGCTCTCGCCATCAGCATTCCGCTGATCGGCGGCCGGGACAGCCTTGGTCGTGGCGCTGCTCGACCGTTATCCGATCCTGGTTCTGGGCCGGCGCCGCGCTGCTCGGGTGGATCGTCGGCGAGGTGATCGTCACCGACCCGGTCCTCCATGGCTACCTCGAGCCCCGGTTCGGTCCCGAGGGATTCCACCACATCGAGCTTGCTGCGGCCTTCGTCGGCGCGGTTCTGAGCTCGTCGTCACAGGTGGCTTGTAGCGCCGTTCGAAGCAGGCCGCGCATGCCCAGAAGGTGCGCGCGGCGGCGGAATAGCAGGAGCTCTTCAGGCACCAGCGGTCGGGAAAGAATGACCACTGGTGCCTGCGGGATCGGCGCGCGCGCGCGTTAGCGGCTCCCAACCGAGCTTGCAGTCGAGGCGAATACGGGCCGCCGCCGCGCAGGGCGATCAGCGAACATGATGAGCCCCCAGAACAGCGGGTATTCCCATCCCCCTCTGCTCCAGGTGAACCCCTGCGGCCAGTGGGCGACGAAGGTGATGATCGCGAACTCCACGGCCAGGGCAGCCGCGATGAACCGCGTGAACAGCCCCCAGCATGATCATTGACTGCGCCGATCGTCTCGAGAAAGAACACCACATAAGCCGCGGCCAGCGCCGGAACTCGATTCCGCGCCGGAGCCATGCCGCCGGCTGCAAATGCCTCGATGGTGGCGGTGAAGCCTTTCTCGGCCATCGGCATGACCTTCATGATGCCATGGACCAGCAACATCCCACCGGCCGTCAGGCGCACGACGAGCCAGGAGAGATCGCGGGCATGGGAATGAGAACCCCGCGAGCGGCGGGATGATGGGCCTCGGCTCGCCGGCCGTCGCGCTGCGTGAAGTGGGCGTTATCGCGGTCATGCGTTTCCCAGGTTTAATCTCTGGCTTGCTCGTCGGATAACCACCGAAAGGCGGGCGAGAATTCCGGGCGGGGGAAGGCCCCTCGCGAATCATGTCTCTGGCACGATCGGTGCCTCGGGAGGCGTTTGCCGACCGCCTTCGATCAGGCAGCGAGCGCCGACGATCCTGACCCGTCCGGCCGCGACGAGAGCGAGCGCCTGCGGGATACGAGACGGTGCTCGGCTGCGAGGACGCGCGGCCGCAAGCGTGTCGGACATCGTCGTCGTCGCGCACAGGCACCGCCGCCTGCGCGATGATCGGGCCGGCATCGGTCTCAGGGATGACGAAGTGAACCGTTGCACCGGAGATCTGCGACGCCCGCGCGCAGCGCCTGCCCATGCGGATCGAGGCCCGGAACGCGGCAAGGAGGGACGGGTGGATGTTGAGCATACGACCTTGCCAGCGCAGCACGAAGTCGCGTCGTAAACAGCCGCATGAAGCCGCCGAGACAGACAACCTCCGCGCGGTACTGGTCGCAGCACCGCTTGCAGCGCCGCTTTCAAAGGCGGCGCGATCCTCTCCGTGCGGTCGATGGTCGATCACCGCTGCCGGAATGCCCATCGCTTGCGCGCGCGCGAGGCCGGCCGCCTCGGGCCTGTTCGACAACACCAGCGCAATCTCAGCCGGATATGAGGGACGCCTTCGCCGCTTCGATCAGGGCCACCATGTTGGAGCCGCGCCCGGAGATGAGGACGGCGACGCGCTTTTGGCCATGCGTCACCAGGCGAGATCGAGGTGTCCGCGATAGGCGACCCGCGCGCGTGTCGCGCGCGATTGCGACAACCTCCCGGATGGGGACGACTGTCTCGCCTTCCACGGACCAGCGCGTTGCCGACCGCATCGGCTCTCGCCCGGCCGCGACCACCGCGACCATGCCGACGCCGCAATTGAACGTGCGCAACATTTCGCGCCTCGGCGACCTGCCGCCACATCGGCAAGCCAGCGGAAGATCGGCGGCACCGGCACTCGCGTGCAGGTCGAGCGTCACGCCGAGACCCTGCGGCAGCACGCGCGGGATGTTGTCGGGAAATCCGCCGCCGGTGATGTGAGCCAGCGCCTTGACCGCCTTGGTCGCGCGGATGCGCCGCAAGACACGATTTCACGTAGATGCGCGTCGGCGTCGAGCAACGCGTCGCCGAGCGTTCGCGGTCGGGATCGAACGGCGCCGGCGCGCTCCAGCGCGAGCCCGCGTCGGCGCAACGATCTTGCGCACGAGCGAATAGCCGTTGGAATGGACGCCGGACGAGGCGAGTCCCGAGCATGACATCGCCCGCGCGACGTCGCGCGCGGCAGGATCGCGTCGCGCTCGGCTGCGCCGACCGCAAAGCCCGCGAGGTCGTAGTCGCCCGTCTTGATACGATGCCCGGGCATCTCCGCGGTCTCGCCGCCGATCAGCGCGCAGCCGGCCTGCGCGGCAGCCCGCGGCGACGCCTTTGACCACGCGCGCGCCGATCTCGGGATCGAGCTTGCCGCAGGCGAAATAGTCGAGGAAGAACAGCGGCTCCGCGCCCTGCACCACGAGATCGTTGACCGACATGGCGACGAGATCGATGCCGATGGTGTCGATGCATGCCGGTCTCGATCGCGATCTTGAGCTTGGTGCCGACGCCGTCGGTGGCGGCGACCAGGACCGGATCGCCGAAACCCGCGCGCTTGAGGTCGAACAGGCCGCCGAAGCCGCCGATCTCGGCGTCCGCGCCCGGCCGCGCGGTCGCGCGCACCAGCGGCTTGATCAGCTCCACCATGCGGTTGCCGGCATCGATGTCGACGCCGGACCCCGGCATAGGTGAGGCCCTTGTCTGCTCATGGCGTATCCTTCGCTGCTCACGCGCTTCGGTGCAATCCGCGACTGTGCAATGGCTTGATCACGGCTATACTCGACGCGATGCATGCGGCAAGTGCGCCGCTGGGGACGGCGAGGCGCGGGCCGAGCCGGGGCGCAGACTTGAGTATTCCGAACCTCATTACGCTTGGCGCGCATCCTCCTCGGTGCCGGTGGTCGTCTGGGCGATCACGGCGGGCGAGATGCAAATTGCGTTCGTGTTGTTCCTTGCCGCCGGCATCAGCGACGCCGTGGACGGTTTCCTGGCCAAGCGCTTCGGCATGGCGACCGAGCTCGGCGCCTATCTCGACCCGCTGGCCGACAAGGCGCATGCTGGTTTCGATCTACGTCGCGCTCGGCATCACCGATGCCATTCCGCGTTGGCTCGTCATCCTCGTGGTTTCGCGCGACATCATGATCGTGAGTGCGGTGATCCTGTCCTGGGTGGTGGACAAACCCGTGCCGCTCAGACCGCTTCCCGTCTCCAAGCTCAACACGGTCGCGCAGATCGTGCTCGCGGGCGTCGTCATGCGCCGCGCTTGGATTCTGACTTTGATGCCAGTGTCGCCATGGTGCGTGCTGACGCGCGCTGGTCGCGGCCTTGACCTTGCTTTCCGTTGCCTTCTATGTCGCCGAGTGGGTGCGCCACATGAACGCCGCAGACGGTGAGCCCCTGAACCGGCATAGCTCTCAGGTGAAGGTCCTTGGCAAAGGACGACGCGATGATGAACGGGCGCCATTTCAGGTTTTGGCTCGTTACGTTTCTCGTGCTCGCGGCGTGCCTGTGGCTGCTGCGCGACGTTCTGCTCCCGTTCGTCGCCGGTATCGCGCTCGCCTACGTGTATGCACCGATCGCCGACCGGATGGAACGCGCTCGGAATGAATCGCACCGTGGCGGCGCTGCTGATCGTCACCGTCTTCATTGTGATCCTGATCGCGCTGACGTGCTGCTGCTCGTTCCTCTGCTGCTGCAGCAGGGCTCGGCATTGATCTCCCACATCCCGGGCTATTTCAAGCGCGTGAAGGACCTCATCGCCGACAGCAACCTGCCATGGCTGAGCACGCTGATGGGCCCCGGCGATGCAAACGAGACCGTTTCGGGCCTCGTCAGCCAGGTGGCCACGTGGCTGCTAAGTTTTGTGTATTCGATCTGGACCGGCGGCAAGGCGCTGGTCTCGTTCGCATCCGTTCTGATCGTGATGCCGGTCGTCACCTTCTACCTGATCCGCGACTGGCATTCGATGATCGAGATGCGTGGACAGCTGGGTGCCGGTGCACCAGCGTGAAACCGTCCGACAGCTCGCCCGCGAGATCGATGCCGCAATTGGCGGGTTCTTGCGCGGCCAAGTCGGCGTGTGCGCTCGTGCTCGGCTCGCTACTACGCAATCGCGCTGATGCTGGTGGGACTGGACTTTTGCGCTGCTGATCGGCCTCGTGGCCGGCCTGATTACGTTCGTCCCTTACATCGGCTCAATGACCGGGCTGATGATCGCTGCGAGCGTGGCGATCGCGCAGTTCTGGCCCGACTGGAAGCGGATCGCGATCGTCGTCGGCATTTTCCTGGTCGGCCAGTTCATCGAAGGCAATATCGTTTCGCCCAAATTCGTCGGCGAACGCGTGGGATTGCACCCGGTCTGGATGATCTTCGCCATGTTCGCCTTTGGGTATCTTTTCGGATTCGTCGGGTCTCCTGGTTGCGGTGCCGCTCGCGGCCGCGCTCGCCGTCCTGTTGCGGTTCGCGCTGCGACAATACTTCGCGAGTCCGCTCTATACCGGGAAAAGCCGACCTGATGCGCACCGGTCCGCGTCAGCTCGCCTTGGCCCTCGATCATCCGGAGAGTTTTGCGCGCGAAGATTTCTTGAGCGGGCCGTCGAATGCGGCCGCGCTCGCGCTGATCGACACGTGGCCGGCATGGCCTCACCGCGACGGTCATGCTCACCGGCCCGGAAGGTTCCGGCAAGAGCCACCTTGCCGCGATCTGGGCGGAAATGGCGGGCGCACGGCTGATTTCGTCCCACGCATTGGAACAGACGACGGTCCCGCGCGGCGCTCGCCACCGGCGCCCTGGTCGTGGAGGATATCGTCGCCGGGCGCGCTCGACGAACGGGCGCTCTTCCACCTGCTCAATCTTGCGCGCGAGGAGGAGGCCTTCGTGCTGCTCACTGCACGTAGCGCCTCCGGCGACGTTCGCGATCCGGGACCTCGCATCCCGCGTCACGGCCGCTGCCGGTCGTGCGCCATGACGCCGCCCGACGACGCGCTGCTGCGGGCGGTCCTGGTGAAGCTCTTCGACGATCGGCAACTGGCGGTCGACGAAAGCCGTGATCGGCTATGTGGCGACTGCGGATCGAACGGTCGTTCGCGGCCGCGCAGGCAGTGGTCGCGCGCCTCGACGACGAGGCGATGCGCCAGCAAGCGGCCGTTAACCAGGGCGTTCGCGGCTGAAATCCTGCGCCTGCCACCGAGGCTTGACGGGGCGGGCGTGCCGACGCCTTATGTCATGCAGTCGTCACCTTTGACGACGATGTTAGCGCTCCTTCAGCAGAAAGCATTTGGACCATGGCTGATCGAAGCCAAGCTCATTGTTGTGGAAGGAGAACCCGTCGCGCCTGCCGGCTCCGACCACGGCCGAGTCCCCCTCTCGATCTGATCGCGAGCCCCGGAGCGCTTCATCAACCGTGAGCTGTCATGGCTGCATTTCAATCGCCGGGTGCTCGAGGAGGCCGCCAACGACGCCCATCCGCTGCTGGAGCGGGTGCGGTTCCTGTCGATTTCCGCCAACAACCTCGACGAGTTCTTCATGGTCCGCGTCGCCGGCCTCAAGGGCCAGCTGCGTGCCGGCATCACGATCAAGAGCCCGGACGGGCTGACGCCGGCCGAGCAGCTCAGCCGCATCGGGGAAGCGGTCGGCGGCGCTGGCAAGCGATCAGCAGAAGCGCTGGCGCGAGCTTCGGCAGATGCTGGCCGAGCAGGGCATCGTGCTGGTCGACGGACCGGAGGTGACCAAGAAGGAGAAGATGCTGGCTCGAGGATTATTTCCTGCGGCAGATCTTTCCCCTGCTCACGCCGCTTGCCATCGATCCGGCGCATCCGTTCCCGTTCATCCCCAATCTCGGCTTCACCATCGCGCTGCAGCTGGCGCGCGCGAGCGACGGCAAGGCGATGAACGCGCTCATCCGCATGCCGAACAAGATCGAGCGCTTCATCCGCTGCCGGCTGCCGACGGAGCGCCGCCGCGCGTGATCACGCTCGAACAGGTGACCGGCCTGTTCATCGGCGCGCCTGTTTCCCGGGCTATGCGGTCAAGGGGCAGGGCGCCTTCCGCGTCATCCGCGATTCCGAGATCGAGATCGAGGAAGAGGCCGAGGATCTGGTGCGCGAGTTCGAGACGGTGCTCAAGCGCCGCCGGCGCGGCTCGGTGATCCGGCTCGAGCTCGAGGCAGCCATGCCGGTGGAGCTGCGCCGCTTCGTGCAGCAGGCGCTCGCGTGCGCGCGACGACGAGGTGTTTCCTGGTCGACGGCGTGCTGGCGCTCAACGAGCTTGTCGCAGCTCATGAGCCTCGATCGGCCCGGACCTCGAATTCGTCCCGTACAATCCGCGTTATCCCGAGCGCATTCGCGACCATGCCGGCGACTGCTTCGCGGCCATTCGCCAGAAGGACCTCGATCGTCCATCATCCCGTACGAGTCGTTCGACGTCGTGGTGCAGTTTCTGCAGCAGGCGGCGCGCGATCCCGACGTCGTCGCCATCAAGCAGACGCTCTATCGCACGTCGGCCGAATCGCCCATCGTCCGCGCGCTGATCGAGGCGGCAGAAGCCGGCAAAGTCGGTTACCGCGCTGATCGAGCTCAAGGCCCGCTTCGACGAGGAGGCCAATATCCGCTGGTCGCGCGCGCTCGAGCGCGCCGGCGCGCAGGTCGTATACGGCTTCATCGAGCTCAAGACCCACGCCAAGCTGTCGATGGTGGTGCGCCGCGAAGGCGGTGCGCTCGCCACCTATGTTCATGTCGGCACCGGCAACTATCATCCGGTCACCGCCGCGCATCTATACCGATCTCTCGTTCTTCACCTCCGATCCCGTGATTGCGCGCGACGTGGCGCGCATCTTCAACTACGTCACCGGCTATGCGGAGCCGGCGGAGCTCCAGAGGATGGCGGTGTCGCCGCTCACGCTGCGCGACCGCATCTGCGAGCACATCGAGCAGGAAATCGCGCATGCCAAGGCCGGTCGTCCGGCGGCGATCTGGATGAAGGACAATGCGCTGGTCGATCCCGAGATCATCGACCTGCTCTACGAGGCGTCGCGCGCGGGCGTCGCGGTCGATCTCGTGGTGCGCGGCATCTGCTGCCTGCGGCCGGGCCTGCCGGGCCTGTCCGAGAACATCCGGGTCAAATCGATCATCGGCCGATTCCTCGAGCACAGCCGCATCTATTGCTTCGGCGACGGGCACGGCCTGCCGCATCCCAAGGCCGCGGTCTACATCTCGTCCGCCGACATGATGCCGCGCAACCTCGACCGCCGCGTCGAGGTCCTGTGCCCGATTCTCAATCCCACCGTGCACGAGCAGGTGCTCGATCAGATCATGGTGGCGAATTTCAAGGACAACGAACAAAGCTGGAAATTGTTGCCCGACGGCACGTCAGATCGCATAAAAGCGGCCGAGGGCGAGGAGCCCTTCAACGCTCACAAGTACTTCATGACCAATCCGAGCCTGTCGGGTCGTGGCAAATCGCTCAAAGAATCGTCACCGCGTAGCCTTATACGCCGTCTCGACCGCTCGTAAGCGGCGTCGCGCCCGCTATGAATATCGCGCAAGGTCGTCTCGATTACGGGCCGCCGGTCGCGCGTCATCGACATCGGCTCGAACTCCGTGCGCCTCGTGGTCTATGAGGGCCTCACCCGCAGCCCGACGCCGATCTTCAACGAGAAGGTGCTGGCCGGGCTCGGCCGCGAGGTGCAGACCACCGGCCTGCTCGCAGCCGACGCGGTCGAGAAGGCGCTGGCGGCGCTGCGGCGCTTTCGCGCGCTGTGCGATCGCATGGAGGTGGCCCAGCTCTGGGCGATCGCAACCGCCGCCTGCCGCGACGCCAAGAACGGCAAGGCCTTCGTCGCCGAAGCCGAGCGCATCTGCGGCACCAAGATCGACGTCCTCTCCGGCAAGCGCGAGGCCGAACTTGTCCGCGCTCGGCGTCGTGTCGGGCTTCCACAAGCCCGACGGCATCGTCGGCGACCTCGGCGGCGGCTCGCTCGAGCTGACCGAGGTCCAGGGCCATCGGGTGAAGACCGGCGTGACGCTGCCGCTGGGCGGGCTCGCGCTGCAGGACATCTCGTCGAAGTCGATCAAGAAGGCCGAGAAGATCGTCCGAGGGCGCTGCGGCGACGCCCGCCTGCTCGAAAACGGCAAAGGCCGCACCTTCTATGCCATCGGCGGCACCTGGCGCGCGCTCGCGCGGCTGCACATGTGGCAGACCGGCTATCCGCTGCACGTCATGCATGGCTATGTGATGCCGGCGAAGGAGGCGTTCGATTTCTCCAGCCTCGTGCACCGGGTCGATCCCGAGATGCTGTCGCAGATCGAGGTGGTGACCGACGCCCGCCGGCCGCTGCTTGGCCTATGCGGCGCTCGTGCTCGAGAACCTGGTGCGGATCGCGCAGCCGAAGGAGGTCGTCATCTCCGCGCTCGGCGTGCGCGAGGGCCTGCTCGTATTCCATGCTGGACGCCGAGGAGCGCGAGAAGGATCCGCTGATCGCGGCCGCGAGCGAGCTCAATGTGCTGCGCTCGCGCTCGCCCGCCCATGGCGAAGAGCTGATCACAATGGACGGACCGTTTCATGGCATCGTCCGGGCTCGACGAGACGCGCGGACGAGCGCCGGCTGCGCCACGCCGCCTGCCTGTCTTGCCGACATCGGCTGGCGGCGCGCATCCCGATTATCGCGGCGAGCAGTCGCTCAACATCATTGCCAACGCGGCCTTCGTCGCGGTCGATCATCCCGGCCGCGACCTTCATCTCGCTCGCCGTGTTCTTCCGCCATGTCGGGCTGGTGGACGAGGAGCTTTCGCCGCGGCTGCGCGAGCTCGCGTCGACCCGCGTGCTCGATCGCGCGCGCGTGCTCGGCGCGGCGTTGCGCGTCGCCTATCTGGTCTCGGCCTCGACGACCGGCGTGCTGCCGAAGACGCCGATGGTGGTCGAGCGCGGCCGCTTGGTGCTGCGCTTCGAGAACGGCTTCAAGGCGCTCGCCGGCGAGCGCGTATTCGTGCGGCTGCGCCAGCTGGCGCGGCTCGATCGGGCGCGAGCCGGTCATGGAGGCCGGCGTGATACCGAGGCGTGGTGGGCTAGCGTCTCAATGCTGGTTGCGCGCCGGCTTCCGCATCGAGCGCATGCCTGGTCCGAGCATCCAGGCCATCAGGTGACGAACGTGGCCATGACGGACGCTCCTGGGAGGATGCCCATGCCACTTTGGCAGAGATTGCTGATCACGCTCGCAGTGATGCTGCTGGCAGAGCTACCTCGTCGGGCTGCTCTGGCAATGGATGTTCACTGCGCGACATCCCGAGCTATTCTCAGCGGCGCCGTCGGCGGGATCAGCGCGGTGCCGACATGGGGAGTTCTTGCGGAGGATCCGTCCGAAGCACTAACGCCGAAACCGTACCTGCGTTGCTATTCCGGAGCCGGTCATGTCCGATCGCGAGATCGCGGACATCGACCTGTTCCTGCAGTCGCTCTCCGGCCGGGGTAATCCGAAGAACATCGCGATCCTCGACAACTGATCTGTATCGGTGCAGGCGCCGGAGCGCTACCGCGCCTGCGCGGTCACCGGGGACGGGGCCAGTTGCGCCAGCGCCGACGCCTCTTCGTCGAGCTTGCGCTTGATGATGCGCCGTGCACCGAGGCCGGCGCGGTCGAAGGCGAGGCTCACAAGCGGGGCACCCGACGTGTCACTGTCGATCAGCTCCTGCCGCAACTCAACGATGCGTGCGTCCTCGGCGAAGGCGAGATCGGTCATGTCCTTGTAGACCTTCGACACGTTGGCGTCGTCGAGCCTCCAGGAACGCACCGTCGACCAGAAATAGGTGGGTGGTGCGCTCCGTTTCCGGCGTGAAGCTGTTGAGCACGATATGCGTCGGCGTGCCGAACGGCACCTCGCTGCGCCGGCTTCGCGGGCACCGAGGTGTGATCCGGGCATAGATCGGCGGACGGAATTCGAGGAACTGCCAGCGATCGATCTTGCCGTGGAGATTCCGGGCGGCCTTGTAGATCGGCGCGGTATCGACATTGCGCATCCAGCCGCTGCGCCCGCACCACATCGCCGTCGATCTCGACGTCGAGCGGCGTCTCCGCCACGCCGCCGCCGGCGAGCGTCGTCTTGTGGACAAAGACGACGTGTGTGAGGTCGAGGATGTTGTCGATCAGAAGCTGGTAGTTGCCTTTGACGTAAAGCATCCCGTGCACGCCGGTCCAGCCGGGCTTCACGTTCTCGCTGAAGTCGGGGATGAGCGTGGGATCGGCCAGCGCGGCCTCCACCGAGCCAGACGAAGATGAGCCCATGGATTTCGTGTGCAGGGAAACTTCTTGCCCGGAAATTGCGGCCGATCTGGGCGTTGCCCGGAACACGGGTGCAGGCGCCGTCGGGCGCGAAGCGGATGCCGTGATAGCCGCACTGAATGTCGTTGCCGACCACTTCGCCGGATGAAAGCGGCGCTTTGCGATGCGGGCAGCGATCGGTCAGCACGGCGACGTTTCCGTTCCCGCTGCGGAAGATCACCAGCGGTTCGTTGCAGATCGTGCGCGCCAGCGGCTTGTCGCCGAGCTCGGCGGAGGTCGCGGCCGTGTACCACTGATTGCGGAGGAACGCCGACATCTGATGTCTCCCCTCGTCACGGGCGCGATCATCATAGCCCGATCTGCGAGACGGCGGGGAGAGGATTACTCGCGCTCCACCGCGACGACGCGGCCTTTTTCGACTGCGAGCGAGAGCCGCCCCTGCTTGAGCGCGAGCGCTTTCTCGCCGAAAAGCTCGCGCCGCCAGCCGGACAGCGCCGGCACGTCGGCGTCGTCGTCGGCGGCGATGCGGTCGAGGTCGTCGACGGTAGCGATCACCTTGGCGGCGACCGCCGTGTCGCTCCGCGGTCATGCGCAGCAGCACCTTGAGCAACTCCACCGTGGCCTGGCCGTTGACGCGGCGGCTTCGTGGCGCTCGAACCGCGGCAGCGTCTTGGGATCGCGCGCCAGGCCCGCGCTGCACCGCCTCGACGATCGCCTCGCCCCATTTCGACCGCTCGAAGCCCTGGGCAGCGAGCGCAGGCTCGCGAGCCGCTCGATCGTCGTCGGCGCCTGCACCGCGATGTCGCCGATGACGTCGTCCTGAGCACGCGGCCGCGCGGCACGTCGCGCGTCCTGCGCCTCGCGCTCGCGCCAGGCGGCGACCTCGATCAGCACCGCCAGCTCCTTGGGCTTGCGCACCCGCGTCTTCAGGCGCTCCCAGGCGTGCTCGGGCTCCAAGCGGTAGGTCGTCGGGAGAGGTCAGCACCTTCATCTCCTCGCGCATCCAGTCGCTGCGGCCGCTGCTTGTCGAGATCGGCGGCGAGCTTGAGGTAGACGTCGCGCAGATGGGTGACGTCGGAGATCGCGTAGGTGAGCTGCGCCTCGCTCAGCGGCCGCCGCGTCCAGTCGGTGAAGCGGTGCGACTTGTCGAGATTGTCGCCGGTGATGCGCTGCACGAGCTGGTCGTAGGAGATGGAATCGCCGTAGCCGAGCACCATGGCCGCGACCTGGGTGTCGATCATGCGGCGCCGGGATGATGCCGGCCTCGTGCCAGCAGATTTCGATGTCCTGGCGGGCGGCGTGGAAGACCTTGATCACGCGCTCGTTCGGCCATCAGGGCGAAGAAAGGCGCGAAGATCGATGCCCTCGGCGAGCGCATCGACGACGATCGCCTCCTCGGTGCTCGCCATCTGCGCCACGCAGAGCTGCGGGATAATAGGTGCTCTCGCGCAGGAACTCGGTGTCTACGGTCACGAACGGATGGCGCGCCATGCGCGCGCAGGCGTCGGCAAGGTTGCTGGGTGGTCGTGATCGGCTGCATGTGGGCGCTAGATAGCGTACACGAGTCGCTTTGTCAGGGGTGGATATGAAGGGTTGAGGAGCGATATCACGTATGCGCACCCATGTAGTTTGCGTTTCAGGGGGCGTCGGCAGCGTTGGGCTCCGTACCACCGGGGTGCAGCTTCTGGTCAGCGCCAGCTTGTGGTTGTCAGAGACCTCCTTCTTTTTGACTCATTCCCGCTGACCAACCCAGGAATTGTTCGGCAACCCCGGCAGGGCAGGCGCGGTCAGCCCGACAGTGCGCTGGTCGATTGCCTGAAGCGTTCGACTTGGGCCTCGTCCGACGTCAATGCCGAGCCCGGGGCCGGCCGGGAGCGCGACCTCGCCGTCGCTGATCGCCAGCGGTTCCTCGGCAATGTCCTCGGCGAGATAGAAGTGGGTGAGGCTCACGCCCCAGTCCACCGCGGGTGCGGCGCAGGCGAGATGGATCGCCGCCGCGGACGCGATGCTGGATTCCGCGATCTTGGCCGCAATATTGATGGAGAGGCCGAGACGCTGGCACTAGCTGCGCCGCCTCCACCGCCGCGCTCATGCCGCCGAGCTTGATCAGCTTGAGCGAGACGCCCCGGCGCCGCAGCGCTCATGAGCCTCGATATCGGCGAGCGAGTGGATGCCTTCGTCCGCGCCGATCGGAATGGACGAGATGCGTGTCAGCCGCGCGAGCCGCCTTGAGGTCTGCGTGCGCGAGCGGCTGCTCGACGAACAGCAAGCCGGCTTCACGCACGCCTTCGACATAGCGACAGGCATCGGCCAAGGTCAGCCCGCAATTGGCGTCGGCGCAGAGTGGGTCGTGATGCCGAGGCCTTTTCGCAGCGCAAGCGTCGACTCGATCTCACGGTCCACCGCCTTGGTGCCGATCTTGAGCTTGAAGAAGCCGAAGCCCTGTGCGCGCTTTGCATGCGCTTCGGCGATGTCCTGTTCGGGCGTGGGATTGCCGAGAAGCCACATCGGCGGGACCGCGCGCACGCATGGGGCCACCAATGAGATCGACCAGCGGCAGGCCCGATGATCGGCCGGCAAGATCGAGGAGGGCAACCTCGATCGCGGAGTGCGCGCCGGTATTGCCGAACATGGCGCGCTCGAGCTTGTGCCGCAGGGCAGGACGCATCCAGGCATCCTCCCCGATGAGCAGGGGACCGAGGTGGTCGCGCACGGCGGTCAGCAGGCTGCCGAGCGTATCGCCGGTCATCGTGGGCGCGGAGGCGGCCTCGCCCCAGCCGACGGTTCCGTCGGCGCTTTCGATGCGGACCAGGATGTTGAGTGCCTGCCTCACCGTGACTCCCGCCATCGCCACCGGCTTGGCCAGGGGTAGTCCAAGAGGGATCGCGTCAACCCGGCGAATGATCAGCGGCTCGCGCTCGCCGATGGCTCCCTGGACGTCGTTGCGCGCTTCCATGCTGCGTCTCACCTGTTCCCGCGCACGCGGGGCATGTGGATGAATTCCCAGGGCGACGGCATCGGCCCGACCGGAACCTCGATGAGCGTGGGACCGTCGCGGCGCTTGAACGCGCGCCTGAGGGCTGCCCGCAGTTCCTGCGGGTTGTGTGCGCGTTCGGCCTCGGCGCCGAAGCTCTGGCCATAGCGCACGAAGTCGGGATTGGCGAGATCGTTCGCGATCATTCGGTTGCCATACTGCTCCTCCTGAATGCGCCGCACATTCCCGAATGCACCGTCGTTGAAGACCACGACACGTCAGCGGAATGCGATGGCGAACGGCAGTGGCAAGCTCGTTCGAGGTAAAAAGAAAGCCGCCGTCGCCGGAGATCGAGAGCACCGGGACGTCGCGGCGGGCGTGCTGCGCGCCAAGCGCGGTCGCATAACCCCAGCCGAGATTGTCCTGATAGCCCGGCGACAGAAAGGTTCTCGGCTTGTAGACCGGAAGCAGCAGCCGCGCGGCAAAACCGATCTGGGTGACTTCATCGACGAAGATGCCATCCTCGGGCAGCTCGGCGCGGATCGCGTCGAGAAACCCGATCTGCGGCGCGAGCTTCGCCAGTCGCCGGCTCATCTGGGCTTGCCGGTCCTCCATTTCCGCCGCGGCGGGACGGACGGCCATGGCCGGCGAGCGCGTCGATCAGGCCGCTCAGGGATCGGACCTGCATCGCCGATGAGGGCTGCAGCGGGTGGCGCAGATCGTTCGGGCTCCTCGGGATCGGCGTCGACGCGGATGATGGCGAGGCCCGGGTCGATGCCCCACTGCGTGAAGCCGTAGAACAGGCGAGTGCCGACGGCGAGCACCACATCGGCCTCGCCCCACAATTCGCGGCCGAGCGGCAGCGTGACGCTGAAGCGGATCGCGGCTGTCGAGCACGCCGCGGCCGCGCCGATAGGCAAAGTACCGGCGCCTGCAGCAGCCGCGACAGTTCGGTGACTTCAGCTGACGCGCCCTGCGCGCCGCCGCCCGCGACGATCAGCGGTCGCTTGGCAGCAGCGAGGCGCTTGGCGGCGTCGCGGATCGCGTCTTCGTCCATTGCCGGTTGCGATGCCGGCAAGGTTGCGCTACCGCGGCTGCCGGAGCGCTGCGACCCCACACGTCCATCGCGCATTCCAGCACCGCGGGGCCTGGACGGCCGGTCCGCATGGCCTGGACGGCTTGGGCGACCAGTGCCCGCGGCTTCGTTTGGCTCGCGGATACGCGCGCAGAAATCGACCAGCCGCTCGATGATGCCGCGCTGGTCGCGGATCTCGTGCAAATGCCCGAGCCCACGGCCGATGGCCGATTGCGCTATCTGCCCGATCAGCGCGAGCACTGGCGCGTTCATTCCATAGGCAGTGAGCAGCGCGGCCGCTGAATTGAGCAGGCCGGGACCGGGCACGACGGCATAGGCCTGCGGTTTCGCGGTCGCGAGCGCGGCGCCCAATGCCATGTAGGCCGCGCCCTGCTCATGCCGCGTGTGGATGGTGCGGACGCGGTCGCCGGCCCGGAACAACGCGTCGAACGGGAATCGTTGTGGACGCCCGGCAGCGCGTAGATCGTATCGATGTCGTGAGCGACGAGCGCGGCAACGGTCGCCTCGGCCGTCGTCATTCGCATGCAGCACGCAGGAGCAGGGGATTCGTTGCTTTGCGTCGGGTCTGTCATGGGGGCTCGGACTTCGGGAAGGGCCGCCGAGTGTGCAGATCGCGATGACGCTGTCGAGGCCCTTTGGATTGCGTTGGCCTAAATAAAGCGCGCTCGCGATCCGCCGATCTAGTCCGGTGGGTCGCCGCCGTCACGGCCCGCCGAGATTGCGCGCGAGGAACCGCTCGACCGCGCGTATGTAAGCAGCTCGATTCGCGGTGCGATTCGAGTCCGTCGTCCTTCGTCCGGGAACAGGAGATACTCCGCGTCATGATTGCGCGCGCGCAGCTGGCGACGGGCGATCGGATTGATCGCGCCGCACACGGACGTCATTGGCGCCCTGCACGACCGGTAAGGGCACACGGATTGCGTCCACATGGTTGAGCGGGGAGCGCTCGGCAGAGCACGCTGCGCTCATCGGGCTTGCGGGAGTCGCCATAGAACCGTGACCAGAACCCCACTATCGCCCACGCGCCAATACGCGGGCCAGTCCTCGATCAGACTGATCATGTCGCGAGATCCCGACCCGATCGACGGCGGCAACGAACACGTCGGGGTGAAAGCGGCGCCGGAGAGCGCCGCGTAACCGCCGTCAGCTCGCGCCATGATCGCGACACGCTTGGGATCTGCGAAGCCTCCTTCGACCGCCCACCGCACGCCATCCGATGAGGATCATCGTGCATCTTGCGGGCAAACTCGCGCGTGCCGGCGAGGAGCAGATCGCGACCGTAGCCGGTCGAGCCGCGATAGATTGACCTGCAGTACGGCGTAGCCGCGATTAGCCAGGAACTGCACCGTCGGATCATAGCCCCAGTGGTCCTGCGCCCAGGGACCGCCGTGGACCAGCAGCACCATCGGTCGTGGTCCGGTCGTTCCGAGTGGCACGGTGAGCAGGCCGTGCAGCGTCAGACCGTCGCGCGCGGGAAAGGTCACTGGCTGCATCGGGGCCAATTCATCCCGGTGCGCACCAAGCGGTGACTGTGCGAGGACTTTCTTTTCGCCGGTGGAGCGGTCAAGAAGATACACCGCTTCGTCGCCGCGATCGGACTCGACGGCGAATGTGAGCCACCGGCGCTGCCGATCCTCGCTAAGGATGCGCAATGCGCGTGCGCTCGCGCGCGCGGCGAGGGGCCGAGATCGGCTTGCAGGAACGCGTCGTGAGAAGCGCCAATCACCGGAAGCCTGGCCACGCCCAGACGGTAGCTCACCGCGCCGCTTTCGAGGACACGCCCCCATAGAGGTCGGCGACTGGATGCTCGCCGAGCAGGTCCTCACGGCCGTTGCGCAGGTCGATCCGCACCAGCGCCACGCGATTTCGACCGCGGTTGGACAGCGCCCAGGCATAGCGCGGGTTCATCGGATACCCGAGGATGCGGACGTGAGTCTCCGTAAGCGCCGCGGATCGCCTCGCGCCAGCCGCCCACGCCATCAGGGACCTCGGCGACCCAGCCGGCGTCCGGCAGGCACCGGAAGCGCATGCGCAGGCGGTTGGCCTGCGACATCGACCACCCGCAAACGTCGCCGGGATTCTCAGCGAACAGCGCGAGCTGCCCGGTTCGTGAGGTTCAGCCGGTGGAGGTCGAACATCCGCCCGGTGCGCGCCCGTGTGGCTGACGATGACCGCGTTCAGGATCGTCGCTGAGCGCGCGGACGAGCTGGACCGCGTACGCCATCGAGTGGTGGTCAAATCCCTGGCGACCGGATCCACCGCGTCTCGTGTCCACGGCAAAGAGATGAGCATTTTCATCGCCGTTGCCGTCCATCAGGAACAAAGGCGCTTTCCGTCGCGGCTCCATCCGTAGGTGTCCGCCGCCGGGCCAGGGGCGCGCGCCTCGCGCGGCGTCTCGACAATGCGTGCGGTGGTCTCGTCCGAGGCCGCCGGAAATGCAGAGTCGGCGACGGCCTCCGGTTCATTGCGATCCAGGCAAGCCGGGTGCCGTCCGGGCGATACCCGATAGTCCCAACTGGCGTCCGGGTTGGCAAAAAGAGCGTTCAGGGGCAGAAGCGGAGCCTCTTCCGCCGCACCGGGGCTGGCGGTGAGCCGTGACGAGGAGCACCGCCACGAGCGGCAGCATCGCACGCTGCACACGCATCGGTTCCTCCCGCGTTGGCGAACGCGCCGACCGCTTCAGGCGGTACGGACGTCCTGCGCCATCAGTAGCTTTCCCGTCCTTGACAAGCGAGGCCGCGCATGTGCCTTTCCGCGCCACAGTATCGAGGCTCGTTCATCATCATGCATCGCTACCGCACCCACACCTGCGGCGTCCTGCGCGAAGGCGACATCGGCAAGGAGGTCCGGCTTTCCGGCTGGTGCCACCGCATCCGCGACCACGGTGGTCTGCTGTTCATCGACCTGCGCGACCATTACGGCCTGACCCAGGTGGTAGCCGATCCGGACTCGCCGTCCTTCAAGCACGCGGAGAAGCTGCGCTCGGAGTGGGTGGTGCGGATCGACGGCAAGGTGCGCAAGCGTCCAGCCGGCACCGAGAACCCGGACCTGCCGACCGGGGCCGTCGAAGTCTACATCAGCGAGATCGAAGTGCTCGGTCCCGCCGGCGAACTGCCGATGCCGGTGTTCGGCGACCAGGAGTATCCGGAAGACATCCGGCTGACGTATCGTTTCCTCGACCTGCGACGCGAGCGGCTCCACCGCAACATCATGATGCGCGGCGCGGTGATCGACTCCATCAGGCGGCGCATGAAGGAGCAGGGCTTCTTCGAGTTCCAGACGCCGATCCTGACCGCGTCCTCGCCCGAGGGCGCGCGCGACTATCTCGTGCCGTCGCGGCATCCATCCGGGAAAATTCTACGCGCTGCCGCAGGCGCCGCAGCAGTTCAAGCAGCTGATCATGGTGTCGGGCTTCGATCGCTACTTCCAGATCGCGCCTTGCTTCCGCGACGAGGACGCGCGCGCCGATCGTTCGCCCGGCGAGTTCTATCAGCTCGACCTCGAGATGAGCTTCGTCACCCAGCAGGATGTGTTCGAAGCGGTCGAGCCGGTGCATGCGCGGCGTGTTCGAGGAATTCTCTGGCGGCAAGCCGGTGACGCCGAAGTTTCCGCTCATCCCGTACAAGGACGCGATGCTCAAGTACGGCACGGACAAGCCGGACCTGCGCAACCCGCTCGTCATTGCCGACGTGACCGACGAGTTCAATGAGGCGAGCGTCACGTTCAACGCCTTCAAGAATGTGATCAAGGCCGGCGGTGTGGTCCGCGCCATTCCGGCGACCTGGCTGCCGCCGCGCAGCCGCGCTTCGTTCTTCGACAAGCTCAACGATTGGGCGCGGCAGGACATGGGCGCGCCAGGCCTGGGCTACATCGTCTTTGATGCGGGACGGGGGCAAGGGCCCGATCGCCAAATTCATCCCGCCGGACGTGCAGGCGAAGATCATGGCGAAAGCCGGCGTCGGCGCCGGCGACGTCGGTGTTCTTTGCCGCCGGCAAGCCGGCAGCCGCCGCCAAGCTCGCGGGTGCCGCGCGCACCAGGATCGGCGAGGAACTCGGCCTCATCGCGAAGGATCGCTTCGAGTTCTGCTGGATCGTCGATTTCCCGATGTACGAATGGAACGAGGAGGAGAAGAAGATCGACTTCTCCCACAATCCGTTCTCCATGCCGAACATGGCGGTCGAGGAGTTCCTCGCGCTCGATCCGAACGGATCGCGAGACGATTCTTGTCGCATCAAGGCGATCCAGTACGACATCGTCTGCAACGGCATCGAGCTGTCCTCCGGTGCGATCCGCAATCACCGCCCCGAAGTGATGCAGCAAGGCGTTCGCCATCGCCGGCTACGGCGAGGATACGCTGGAGCAGAAATTCGGCGGCATGCTGCACGCGCTGTCGCTCGGCGCGCCGCCGCACGGCGGTATCGCACCGGGCATCGATCGCATCGATGATGCTGTTGTGCGGCGAGGAGAATCTGCGCGAGGTCGTGCTGTTCCCGATGAACCAGCGCGCCGAGGACTTGATGATGGGCGCGCCTGCGGAGGTCACTCCGAGGCAACTGCGCGAATTGCATATCCGGCTCAATCTGCCCGAAAAGACGCTGACTGGCTCGCGGTTCTGTATTTGGGATGGCGCCGGCCGATAGCCGGCCCGTCAACCTCTCTCGACAATCAGGCAGGCGCGTTGCCCACGGCAATGGCGCAGTCGTTAGGCGCAAGCGTCGGGCGACGCCGCCCCGGCGTTCGCGTGAGGACGGCGTGAGGCCGCTTGATTCAGGCGCAAAATCGGCGTTCACTTTTCGAACTGTTCCAAAAAGGCGGCGGCCGTCTCGGCCTTCCAGTTGCCCCGACGGGTCGTCGCGCCGGCTGCTTCAGCCGGCCGCACAAGGTGCCGTTGCTCGCACCGCGCGGGGGGAGGAAGCCATGGACGACATCGTGCGTCGCGCCTTCATGCAAGGCGCGCGGCGATCGGAGCACTCGCATTCACCAGTGGGTGGCGTCGAGGTCCTGCTCACGGCGGCGCAGGCACGCGCACAGGGTGTGCCGCTGCGCATGCTCACGCCGGACGAAGCGCAGACGCTCGAGGCGGTGGGCGAGACGCTGGCGATCGGCGCGCGCCAAGCCGGCATCGCGCATTTCGTCGACCAGCAACTCGCGCTTACCGCCGGGCTACGCGCTGCTGACCATCCGCATGAGCGAGGTTCGCCCGCCATATGTCGATTTCTACCGCGCCGCCCTGGGCGGGATCGAGCGCGCGAGCCAAGTCGCAGCACGGCCGCGACGTATGCCGCTCTCACTGCAGCCGAGCAGCGCGATCTCGTCACCCGTCTGCGCCAGAACAAGATCGAGGGCTGGCAGGGACCGTCGCAAGTCGTTCGTCTACGGCATGCTGCGCAACGATGCGATCGATGTGGTCTACGGCACGGTGGAGGGCTTTGCGCGCCTCAGGCGTGCCCTACATGCCCCACATCCTTCCCGCAGCAGGAGCTGGTGACATGGCGACACGTCGAGAAGGTGGACGCCGTCATTGTCGGCGCCGGGCGCGGCGGGAGCGGTGTTCGCAGCGGTGCTGGCGCGCGCCGGCAAGAAGCGTGGTGGTGCTCGAGCAGGGGCCGGACTGGCAGCTCTCCGACCTCATCAGCTCCGACATCTGGGCGCGGCGCCTGCGCGGCAGCGGTGCAGCCCATTCGTCTACGAGGGCCGACATCCCGTCGGTCGCACCGCCGATCACGGCTGGGGCACGGGCGGCGCGGCGCTGCACTACTCCGCCAATTTTCCCCGCCTGCTGCCGTCGCGATTTCACCATGAAGAGCGAGCACGGCCGCGGGCTGGACTGGCCGATCTCCTATGCCGACGTCGCGCCCTATTACGACCGCGTCGCGCGCGAGATCGGCGTGTCCGGCGACGCCAAGGCCGAGGAGCGCTGGCGGCCGCCGGGCGAGCCTTATCCGATGCCGCCGCTCAAGACGTTCCGCCATGGCGAGGTCTGGGTGCCGGGCTTCAAGTCGGTCGGCATCACGGTTGCGCCCGGTGCGGTCGGCGTGAACAGCACGGAATACCAGGGCCGCGCCGGCCTGCATCCACGACGGCTGGTGCGGCGCCGGCTGCCCGACCGGCGCGCTCGCCAACCCGCAGGCCACGCTACCTCGGCGAGGCGCGCAAGCAGGGCGCGCGAAGTGCGCGCCCTGAGCTACGTCACGCGCGATGCTGACCAACGCGCGAGGCACGCGCGTGACCGGCGTCGAGTATTTACGACGACAAGAACGAGCGGCAGGTGCAGGAGGCGAGCGTGGTCGTGCTCGCCGCCTTCGCGTCGCAGAACCCGCGCCTGATGTTCAACTCCGCGACCGACAAGCACCCGAACGGGCTCGCCAACGCGAGCGGACCTGCTCGGCAAATACGTGATGGCGCATGCGGGGGCGACCGTGTCGGCGATCTTCGACGAGGACCTGCAGAATCATCTGGGCTCGTTCGGCTACCAGTTCGTGTCCTACGACCGCCACCCCAAGACCAGCCGCAAGGGCGCGTTCGGCAGCACGTTCTGGAACACCGGCGCGGCGCAGAAGCCGACCGACGCGCCGCGGCATCGCCAATGTGCGGCCCGACCTGTTCGGCAAAGAGCTCGACGACGTTCCTCAAGGGCAAAGCGCGCGGGCTCCGCCCGCATCACCGCGATCTGCGAGGCGTTGCCGAAACTCGAGAACCGGATCGACCTCGCGTCCGAGAAGGACGAGTTCGGCTTGCCGCTCGGCGCGCATCAATCACACCTTCGATCAGGACGCGGCAGGGCTGTTCGAACGCGGCGCTCGACGGAAGGCGTCGAGATCGCCGAAGGGCGCCGGCGCCAAGGAGATCTGGCCGGGGCGCGCGGTATCGCGCCCGCAGCACCTGCTCGGCGGCACGATCATGGGCACGACCGCGGGCAACTCGGTCGTCAACAGCTACGGCCAGACTCATGAGCTTGCCGAATCTCTATGTCGCCGGATGCGGCATCTTCCCGACCGAAAGCTCGGCCAATCCGACTTTCACCCTCAACGCGCTGTCGCTCCGCGGCGCCGAGACAGCTAGTCACGAACTGGAGCAGCATCGCGAGCTGATCTGCTGAAGCAGAGCAGCGTTGACGGCGGCATGACAAGGAGGGTCACGATCAGCTTTGAGAATAATTTCAGAACAAGCCGGACGCAACGACCGGCGAAGCGCTTAGGACGCCGATAGGGAGGACTGCATGGATCGGATCAGAACGACGCGCCTCATTGAAAGGCGCGGGCAGCGGCGTACTCGCCTTCACGGTGGGCGGCGTCGAGGTGCTGCTCACGCCGGGAGCGGCGCGCGACGCAGGGCGTGCCGTTCCGGCTGCTCAACGCCAGCGAAGGCGAGACCATCGAGGCGCTGGGCGAGACGCTGGTGCCCGGCGCGCGCCAGGCCGGCATTGCGCATTTCATCGACCAGCAGATCTCGGTCCCGGCCGAGGAGGCGCTGCTGCGAGGCGCGCATCTTCAACGTGCGTCCGCCGTTTGCGAATTTCTATCGCGCCGCGCATCGGCGCGGTCGACCGCGCCAGCCAGACGCTCGACCGGCCGGAAGTTCGCGGCGCTGTCGACGACCGATCAGCGCGAGTTTCGTCGACAACATGCGCCAGAACAAGATCGAAGGCTGGCAGGGCCGGCGGCGGCGTTCGTCTACACCATCCTGCGCAGCGATGCCGTCGACGTCGTGTACGGCACGATGGAGGGCTACGCCGCCCTCGGCATCCCCTACCAGGCCCACATCGCTCCAACGAAGAGGTGGTGACATGGCGAACGAAAAAGTAGACGTCGTCATCGTCGGCGCCGGCGCGTCGGGCTCGGTGTTTGCCGCCGTGCTGGCGAAGGCCGGCAAGAAGGTCGTGGTGCTGGAGGCGGGTCCCGACTGGCAGCTCACCGACCTCATCAGCTCGGATATCTGGGGACGGCGGATCAAGCCGGCCGGCGCGCCCTTCCTGCTCGAAGGCAGGAATCCGTTCGGCTACGCCGACCAGGCCGGCTGGGGCGTGGGCGGCGCGGCGCTGCACTACTTCGCCAACTCATCCGCGGCTCCTGCCGAACGACTTCACGGATCAAGAGCGAGCACAACCGCGCGCTCGATTGGCCGATCTCCTATCACGGACGTCGCGCCCTATCTACGACAAGGTCGCGCGCGACATCGGCATGTCGGGCGACGCCAAGGCGGAGGAGATCTGGCGGCCGGCGGGCGAGCCCTATCCGATGCCGCCGATGAAGACCTTCCGCCACGGCGAGATCTGGCTGAAGGGCTTCGAGGCGATCGGCATCCGCATGGTGCCGGCGCCGGTCGGCGATGAACTCGACCGAATTCAAGGGCCGGCCGGCCTGCATCTACGACGGCTGGTGCCACGTCGGCTGTCCGACCGGCGCGCTTGCCAATCCGCTGGTCACCTACCTCGGCGACGCCCGCAAGGCCGGCGCCGAGGTGCGCGCGCTCTCGACGGTCACGCGCGTGCTCACCAACGCGGCAGGGCACACGCGTCACCGGCGTCGAGTATTACGACGACAAGAAGGAGCGCCAGGTGCAGGAGGCGAGCGTCGTGGTGCTCGCCGCCTGGTCGGGGCAGAACCCGCGCATCATGCTCAACTCGGCGACCGACAAGCACGCCGAAGGGGCTCGCCAATTCGAACGGCCTGCGTCGGCAAATACATGATGACGCACTTCGACTCGCGGGCATCGGCGCGATGTTCGACGAGGACATCCAGAACCACCTGGGCACGATCGGCGCGCAGTACATGTCCTACGACCGCTACGGCAAGACGAGCTACAAGGGCGCGCTTCGGCAGCACCTTCATCACCTGCCGGTGCGGCGCTAAGACAGACGACCGGCGACTTCGCCAATGCGCGGCCTCGACCTGTTCGGTCCCGAGCTGCACGACTTCATGAAGCGCGCGCGCGCGCGGCTTCACCCGCATCAGCATGTTCGGCGAGGAAATGCCGAACATCGAGAACCGCATCGAGCTCGTCGAGCGACAAGGACGAGTTCGGCATGCCGCTCGGCAGCCTCATCCACAGCTTCGACCGAGGACGCGGTCGCGCTGTGGAACGCCAACTTCGAGGAGGGCACGAAGGTCGCCAAGGCCGCCGGCGCCAAGGAGGTCTGGGTCGGCGCGCGGCAACATGCCGACGACCCACCTGCATCGGCGGCACCATCATGGGCACGGGCGCCGGCAACTCGGTGGTCAACAGCTACGGCCAGACCCACGAGATGCCGAACCTCTACGTCGCGGGGCCGGGCATCTTCCCGACCGAAGGTGCCTCGAACCCGACCTACACGATCTTCGCCGCTGTCGCTGCGCGGGGCCGAGCAATTGGCGGCGAAATGGGCCACAGTCGCGGGTGAGGTAAAAACAATGCCGTCATCGCGGCGCATCCACGCGATCTCGGGTTTCCTGAGATCGCGTGGCTCCGGAATGACGAAGCTGCTCGACAGCTCACTGCGGCTCGATGCCGGCGGCTCGCACGATATCGGCGATCTGCTTGACCTGCGCGGCAACGAACGGCTTGAACTCAGCCGGAGCGCTGCCGAGCGGAATAACGCCGATGCCGGTCAGCACGATCGCGCAGGCGGCGGTCGCGACCGCCCTTGCGTACCTTTCCTCGTGAAGCCGGACGAGCACCGCATCGGGCGTCTTCGCTGGCGCGCGCGAACATCCGGTCCAGCTCGCGAGCCTCCATGCCGGTGCACGCCGGCTTCACGCCATGGTCGGCACGTCGGGAAGGCGCGCAAAGCGCCTGGCGCCGGTGTAGCCGAGCGCGCGGATTTTCTCGCCCTCGATGAAGGGGAGCGACGACGGCGGTCGTCATGAACATGACCTGAACGTCGCCCGCGATCAGCCCGGTGATGGCCGGCGCCGCCCCGCGGTAGGGCACATGCACCATCTGCGTCCGGGTGAGCGACTTGAACAGTTCGGCGGCCAGGTGGAGCCCGTTGCCGACGCCGGGCGAGCCGAACGAAATCTTGCTGTCCGAGCGCCGCGCCAGCGCGATCAGCTCCTGAACAGTGCGCACCGGCAGGCCGGATTGACCCCGAGGATATAGGCTTCGGTGACCGCGAGATTGCTCACGGGCTCGAAGTCGCGCACCACGTCGAACGGCAGCTTCTTGTAGAAGCTTGATTGACGACGAACGAGCTCGAGGTGACGAGCAGCGTGTAGCCATCGGGCGGCGCTTCCGCCACGGTCTGCGCGCCGACGACGCCGTCCGCGCCCGGTCGGTTCTCGACCACGAACGCCTGCCCGGTCTGCGCGGCAAGCTGCTGACTGACGATGCGCCTGACCACATCGGGCGTGCCGCCCGCCGCGAACGGCACAATCACGCGCACCGGCTTGCCGGGATATTGCGGCCAGGCAGGGGTGGCTGGACCGAACATGACCAAGGAAGCGAGCCAAGGCCGCGACCACTGCGCCACCGCATCCGCAGGCACATGGGCCTCTCGCATGGCGGAACGATCTACCCTGCCTTGACGCGCGGCAGCAGCTGAGCGCATTCCTCGCGCTCGATGGCGCGCAGATCGTCGCCGCTGAAGCCCCACGCCGCGATGCCCTGGTTCACTTCCGCGCCATCGCGGAATGGAAAGTCCGTCCCGTACATGACCTGGCGATGATCGGCACCATCTTGAGCAACGCCGCGATCTGGCCGGGGTATTGCCCTGCGCGAGCTCGTAGTGAAACTTCCTGAACTCGGCAGCGGACCATTCGGGCAGGTTCGCCAGCTTGCGCTCCTCGGCGAGCCGGCACGAAGCGACCGCTGAGGAACGGAAGCGTCCCGCCGCTATGTGAGAAGATCCAGCGAATATCCGGAAACTTCATGCGCCGTGCCGCTGAAGACCAGGTGCGCGATCGTGCGGGTGGAATCGGTTGCGTATTCGATCGACCCCGGCGGGATGCCAGGGACGAGCCGCGGCAGCAGTCGGGCGTGGTCGGATGGACGTAGATCACGCGCCTTGCGCCGGTTGAGTTCCTCATAGACCGGCGGCGCGAGGGATCGCCGAGATACTTGTCCTGGTAACTGGTCAGCAGCCCGATGCCGTCGGCCTTGAGGGTATCGAAGGCAGTATTCGATCTCCCTGAGACTGCCGTCCACGTCTGGCGGCGCAATGCAGGCAAAGAGACCGAAGCGGCCGGGATGGTCCTTCCCATCTTGGCGCTCGTATTCGTTGAGCTGGCGCGCAAGGTGCGGGACTCCTCGACGTTGTTGCCATACCAGATGCCGGGCTGAGCGATCGGAGCAGGATCGACGGTCGCAATCCCGCTCTGTCCATGTCCTCGAGCGATAGGGCCGGCGACCACTTCGGCGGGGCGCCCAGCGCGGCGTCCAGGCGCCATCATGGAGTCGACGTGGAATTGGGGATGAAATGGTGATGCACGTCGATCCAGCGGCCGGGCAGGGGTCAGTTCGGCTGCGCGGCGTCGCGATCCGGTCCGATGGCCGCCAGCGTCCCCAGGCCCGAACGCAGCCGCACCGCCGGCCAAGAACGTTTCGCCGCGCCGGGCTCGCGGGCAAGCACGATGGCTCGCAACACTTACAGCTGCGGAAAACTTGCGTCGGGTGGAATTGGCGCTCATCCCTCGCCTCGTGTTCATTGTTGTGCTATGGCTCCGTCAGGACCGGCGATGCGACCGACCATAACCGTTGTGGGAGGCCTGTTCCAGGCTGGGTCGGCTCGGTGCGCGGGCTGTGGCGCGGCGTCACCAACGCTCGAAGAATGCGCAGCGTCACGTCCGCCGGCTCGAACAGCCCTTCGACGCAGTGCCGCATCGAGAATCTTCTTGACTCCGGGACCGTGAGCCTTATGTAGGGACCAGCCGCTGTGATCTGTCCGTGCGCGGACTGGTCGGGCGGCATTCGCTTGCCGTGACGCCGCTCGCCGGCACTCGGGTTGGATCACTCGGTTGGGGAGGACGGCAATGCCGCCAGAACGCCCTCTTGCGATCGCGGGAAGGGCTCTGAAGCTCAGGCACCGCCCGAAACAATAGGGCTCCACGTTGCAGTGGTCGCAGGCGGCGCCTGCCGAGGATCGCGATGATCATTTCGCCATTCGCAACGGCGTGCGTTGCGCCGGCGTGCATCTCATCGTCGATCTGCATGGAGCCGCAAGGCCTCGACGACATCGATCTGATCGAGGCGACGCTGCGCCGCTGCGTGGACGCCGCGCAGGCGACGCTCCTGCACATCCACGTGCACCATTTCCAGCCAGAATGGCGTGTCCGGGGTGGCGGTGCTGGCCGAGAGCCATATCTCGATCCACACCTGGCCGGACGCCGGCTATGCGGCGCTCGACGTGTTCATGTGCGGCAAGGCCAGTCCCAGACGCCTGCATCCCGGTGCTGCGCGAGGCCTTCAAGGCCGAGCGCGGTCGACGTCAACGAGATCTTGCGCGGGCGAGCGCTCCTGAACTAGAGGACAGACGACGGAACATCGGCGACGGGCGGGCTCCGTCGTCGTCCGCCGCTCTGTCGTCCTGATGTCCGATCATGGCCGGAAAACGCTGGATTCCCGAAACTCTGTTCGACGACCTCGGCTTCCGCATGACCTATCGAGGTCGAGCGGGTGCTCTACGAGCTGCAGACCGAGCACCAGCACCTCGTGCTGTTCGAGCACAAGTTCTTCGGCAAGATGCTGATGCTCGACGGCGCCACCCAGGTCACGACGCAAGGACGAGTTCGTCTACCACGAGATGATGACCCATGTGCCGATCCTCGCCCACGGCAAGGCCAGGGAAGTGCTGATCGTCGGCGGCGGCGACTGCGGCATCGCCGAGGAGGTGCTCAAGCACAAGTCGGTCAAGCGCCTCACCCAGGTCGAGATCGACGCCTCGGTGGTCGAATTCTCCAAGGAGCATTTTCCGGAGTTCACCAAGCCGGTGCTCGCCGACAAGCGCTTCGATCTCGTCATCGACGACGGCATGAAATACGTCGCCAAGACCGATCGGCGCTTCGACGTCATCATCGTCGACTCGAACCGATCCGCAGGGCCCGGCAAGGTGCTGTTCAGCCAGAAATTCTACGCCGCCTGCAGGCGCTGCATGACGCAAGGGCGGCGTGATGGTCACGCAGAACGGCGTGCCGATCTTTCAGCCGGGCGAGCTCACGTCCGAGCGTCGGCAAGTTTCGCAGGCTGTTCGCCGACGGCGACTGCTACGTCGCGGCGATCCCGACCTATGTCGGCGGCCACTATGGCCATGGGCTGGGCGCACCGACAACGCGAGGCTGCGCCAGATCTCGGTCAAGACCATCGCCGAGCGCGCTACCGCAAGGCCGGCCGCTTCCCGACCAAATATTGGACTCCGCGAGGTGCACGTGGCGGCGTTCGCGCTGCCCGTTTCATTGCCGAGAACGGTGAAAGCAAATCGGCGGCAGCCGCGAGTGCGCCGTGCATGAGGTCTGGTGTGGCGCATTCTGACGTTCCTATCGGACTTGGCCGCGAGTCCTTCACTAGGACGTCGCATGCAAAGCCACTAGGATCATGACTTGCTAGTGTTCCTTTGTTGCCGACGTTCGTAAAAGCGGGTGCTGCGAAATGATACGAACGTCGGAGCACTGGGCGGCGGCCGGCTCGTTCGCGACGTCGAAGTTGAGCTCGATCAGCACATTGTTCGGATCAGTTACGAAGATCTGCCGGCGCGAACTGTTCGGCACCTCATTGACGCCGAAACGACACGCCTTTTGCGCGAGGTGATGCTTCACGGCCTCGAAGCCGCGGCTGCCAAAGGCGACATGATCGATGACGCCCGAATCCGGGCGCTGCGGTTGGTCGGTGGGCGAGATATCGTTGAGATGCAGCACCGGGCGCCCTTCGCTGTAAAGCCACGCGCCCGGGAAATCGAACGGCGGCCGTGGCCCGTTGGTGAGACCTAAGACGTCCTCATAAAAACGAACGGTGTCGCCGAGGTTGCGGGTCGAAACATTGTAGTGGTCGAGCACACCGACGCTCATGCTCATCAGGCTTCTCCTTTGGCTTCTCGCGGCAAGTTTGCGCCGAGGGAACTGGGCGTGACAAGCCGCCTCGCGTGGGGCTGCGCCGGTCGCGTTTTGGGCAAGATTGCGAGCGATGGAAGAACCCGTCATCATGCTGCCTGAAGAGTAACTCTGGGTGATTCCATGGCGTTCAAGCGCTCCTCTTGGCTGCCCGCACTGACGATCGCCGTCGCGGTCGCCGGCGCGGGGATGCTGATATCCGGGACTGTAGCAAGAGCCGATTGGGCCCAGACCGCGCCATGGTGCGCGAATATGGGCAGGCGCGATGGCGGCTGGGACTGCAGCTACTACACGTTCGATCAGTGCATGGCGACCGCAAGGGGCCTCGGGGAAGCTGCGCGCAAAATCCGCGCGCATTGGAACTGCCCCAGGCCGCCGCCGCGGCGCGATCCGCAGATAATCAGGGCTGCCAGGTCACGAGCGTCACTCCGGCCGCCGGATTCGAGCGTCTGCGTCCGGCCTGGACGCAGCCCATGGCTCCGCCAGGACGTCTTCCGGCGCTGCGGCTGGTTGACAGGCCGCGAAAGACCGGGCGGCCGCCCGGGAAGCCGAGCCTGCGCGACGCGGGTGAGGTGGAAGGCATCGTAGCCAACGCCCAGAACAGCGCGTAGACATCCGCGCCGCCGACGAGCGGCAAGAGTGCCGGCAGGCGAGGCCGAACCCACTCCACGCTTCGGCCGAGCGAAGCGCCCTCGCAGGTTCCGCAACACCAGCGCGTGGGGGGTAAGCCGGGGCGGGTGCCAGCCGGGGCACGCGGCTGGTCACGATCAGTCGCCGGCGCCGCGCCGCAGGTCGGTCCCCCTCACTGGCGAGAACGCCGCCCACATGTACGACCACCACGCCGCGCGATCCAGGCCACGGCATGGAAAAACTGCTGGTCGGCTTCGACCTTCAGCGCATCCGGCATGTGTGCCGTCCGCATCGGCGATCATGCCATCGGCGGAAATGATGGCGAAGGCCTCCCGATGCGGCTTGGGGCCGGCATGCCGGGCGCGGGCGCAACGCTCAGAATACGGCCAGGTACTTCGGCAGCGAAATAACGCCGATGATGATCACGATGATTCGCCTGACCGCAGCTGGCGCGGCCATCAATCGGCAGCATGTTGACGGGTAAAGCACCGAAATAATGACCAGGAAAGGTGATGAGCACGCCAATGATGACGTTCATGCGTTTGGCCCTTTCAGGTGGGATCGGTGGCCCGAGCTCGGCCGAGCAATACGTAACTGA
>ERZ1370068.10919-contig-9576_pt1 | contig 49458 bp, 91 predicted proteins | sample MGYA00561227_ERZ1370068 | MGnify/ENA primary metagenome ERZ1370068 (study PRJEB38410, sample SAMEA6850437) | metagenome | study: Metagenomic assessment of the ecological functions of the soil: analysis of the soil microbiota associated with the... | reverse complement strand
TACGTATTGCTCGATCGCCAATTCCCACCCGCCCGGCGCCGACAATGCGGGATCGCACGCGGGATCGGCACAGCGGCACCAGCGAACAGGACCGGCAACATAGGCGCCCACACGCCTAAAAAGGGAAAGCCGGGCTGGCCTGTCCTCGGCCCTGTCCTCAGCCGCTCTGCAGGGCTGCCTTGCGCCACGGCACGCGGCGGGGCGCGGCGAGATTTTGACGCCGATCGCCGCTCCGATGATAAGCCTGTAAGCGGGCGCGATGTGCCGGGGTGCCGCGCGCGCCCCGTCTCTCGGCAGCAGGGGCAAGACCTCGATGGACTGGCTCAGCCCCGGTCTCGTTTTGGCGGGAGCCCGCATCGGCGGGCTCAATCGCGGCCTGACGGGTTCGGGACCGGCTCACGGCGCCTCCCTTGATGGGCTGCAGGTGCTGGAGCCCGCCGTTGCCGCCCAACTCGTCTCCGTTGCTTCAATCGCCGGACACCCGTCCGCCCTTCCCACGCTCTGGCGCGACAGCGACTGGCGCGAGTTGGGCCCAATGCTGGTCGGCGGCTTGGTCGGGGTTCCCATCGGGCTTTGCCTGTTGCCCCTGATCAAGGTCGAGTTGTTCAAAATGGCCGTGGGGATCATCCTCATTTGCTATTGCGCGTTCTATGTTAGTGCGCCGCCGGGTCACCTACAGGCTTCGCCGCCGCAGTAGGGCTGCGGAAATGGCGATCGGGTTCTCGGTGGCGTTCTGGGCGGCATTGCCGGTCTTTCCGGTCCGCCCCCGATCGTTCGGGGGCGCGCTCCCAGGTCCTGGCCGAAGGCGCAGCGGCGGCAAACGCTTCAGGCCTTCAACACCGCGGTCCTTGCGGCGATGCTGGTGGCGAGCCCTGGCGGGCGGGCTCGTCGACATGCGCCTGCTCGTTGCCTCGGCCATTGCCTCTGCCGGCGACGCTCGCGGGCAACTGGCTGGGTGAACGCCTCTATCGCCGTTCTCGACGAGCGCCGATCTGATCGGCTCGTGCTGGGCCTCGTATTCCTATCGGGTTGCCTGCTGGTTTGGGCGAACCGCTGAGGTGGCCGTGGCAAAAGGGGGCGCGCGCCGTCATATTTCCGGGCCGTTACTCGGCCACAACCGCCGGGCGAAGTGGGGATCGCGGAGGGCGCATGGGCAATACCGCGGGTCGCTGGTTTACGCTTGCCATCCTCGTGGTTGGCTGGCATTTCAGCCGGCCGGCCGCCGCCCAAGCGCCGCCCGCCCCGCCGAGCGCTGCGGAAGCAGAGGAGGAAAAGCGGGAGCGCGACACGAGAAACGGCCTGTGCCGTGGCAATTTGCTCTGACCCCTGCACAATCACAGTTCGATACCGGGCACAGTGTCCTGCCCGTGTCACAAAAACTTGGCGCAAGCGGAGGCGTTGGACAAAATCCTGTCGCAGGCGAAATTATCATTTCCCTGGGGTTATGCGCGCTGCTCCACGGACTTGAAGCTCGATCGCAGCATGTTGGTGAAGGCGATGCTTGATGCCGAGGTTGAAGTGCGCCTCGACAGTCACGACATCACGTGCGAGCTCGAGGGTGAGACGGAGAAATACGACATTAAGTTGCAGATTTCCCCCAAGGTTACCTTCAAGCAACGGCAAGGCTATTAAGGCTAGTCTCAATTGGGGCAAGATCGTCGCCCCGACACTGGCAAAAAGTCGGCACTTTGGTCGGCAACGGCGGCGGACAATGCCTTCGGCATCTTGCAAAATACCCTGGTTGATGGATGTAAACCGCTTCGTCGAAACGCGGTGCATGGAGGTGAAGGAGGCGTGGCAAGGCAAGTAAAGCCTTCCCGATTTTGCAGCGGCGCGTGGCGGCGGCGCCGATCGCCGGCCGGCTGGCGGCGCAGTGCTGCGACCGGAGATGCCATGACCACAGGACTGATCCTCGTCCTCAGCGGCATCCCGATCGGCGCCGGTTTTGCCCCTGGTCTGGCGCGACATCCGGCGCAGCCGGCGACAGGCCTTTCTGTCGGAACACGACACCTCCAGGGTTGCGGAAGCCGATGTTGAGATCAGCATCGCGCGTCCGGCAAAAGCCGCCCGGGCAGCAAAAAGCATCGCCAGCGCCATCGGCGGCACGCTATTGTTCGGGCGCAAGTCCGGTGAAGCGGGAGCCTCGAAGCGCTGCCGGTCCTGGACTGATCAAGGCGCAAGTGGCCGTCGTGGCCGAATGGTCGGCCTTGCAGGAGCCCTCGAGGCAGGCGTCGAGAAGATCAATGCCCTCTTGCAGCAGGCGCAAATTTCCATTGCAGCGCCAGGGGAAAGCGCCTGAGCTACAAGAATTACGCTAGTGGCGTCTATCGCCGCATCCTGGATCGGTGAGAGAAAGCGTGGCGTGGCTGCGCCTGGAGCTTGCCGCCGACGGCGTCCTGCACGCCCGAGTGAAGGCGCACAAGGACGATCGATCCGAGATCAATGCCTCCTGCAAACCCAGCGCCAACGCCAGCTGGACGCCACGCAGCGCTGGTGATCTCTTGGCCGAGTGCCTCAAGCCGCTGGCCGCCCACGTCGCCAAGACCCGAGGTCCGGCCAATCCCCGCCAACCTGGCCAGTACCAACGGCGTGGGAAGAGATTGATGCCGTGGTGGCCGCAGCGCTGTCGGCAACCAACGGCGCCCTGTCGCAAGCCGGTGCCAGACCAGTACCGCTCGATACGCCCGCCTGGCACGCGGAGGTCAACGGGCATCGGTTGCCGCTCGCCGTCGAGGTCTATGGCAAGGACGTGGCGCGCATGCACATCGATCTTCGCGCCACTGAAGTCGAGGTCTCCGTCGGCGTTCCAGACGCGCTCTTCATCAATCTCGGCCGACGCCGTCGCATTCCGGTTGCTGGGCTGGCTACCCATCCGCTGGCGGAAGTGATCGCCGATTGCGCCTGGCCCGTGATCTCCTCGATCCAGAGACAGCCGGCGGTCGGCCTGGCCGGTGCCCGCCTTTTCCTGTTTCACGTGGAACAGCGTGGTCCGCGCTCAGCGCAGCGCCACTTTGACCCCGGCGTGGTTCGGATCTGCTCCAGCGTGAAAGGCTTGCCAATGACGGGGAAATTTTGCTGCGCAGATGCTGGCGCGGCCGAGCTCGTCGGCGAATCCGACATCAAAAGCACGCGTAGTTGCGGCGCGATCTTGAGACTGGCCTCGACCAGGGCATGCCGTCGAGACCGGGCATCTGCACGTCCGAGATCAACAATTGCACCGGCGCCGGTGCGGCGCGCGGTACCGAGCGCCTCCGAGCCATCCTGTGTAACAACGACCTCGTGACCGTCGAGGCCCAGGGCGCGCTGCACCAGATCGCGTAGCGGCGTCATCTTCGGCGAGAAGGATGCGTATCGTGGAGCCCTCTCCTCATCCGACATCGGCCCTAGGGCCTGTCGCGTTACGCGCCCGACAAAGGGCAGTTCACGGAAGCGGTGCGCGGATCCATACCATAGCCTACCACGAACACGTTGGGACACTCGAATGCCCTCATATCCGCAGTAATGCTGGCGGCGCGTGCAACCTGGCTTATCCAAAGCACCGCCAGCTGAGCAGCCGGGCGCCGCGGCTATCGCGAGGTCCTTGGCAAAGGCGAGGGTGTGCGCCCGGACTCCAAAATGTCATCAATCAACGCAGCACATTACGGCCGCGCACATCGGTTTCGACGTCGCGCAGGATTTCAATGCGTCCGGAGGAGCGAGTGCCGGCCCGGTAACTTGATAGGGAAATGAAGTCGACCTCCGGCGAAAGGCCGGCGCGATGCAAGGCGCGAATCAAATCGGCGGCAAACACGAAACTACCCTTCAGCACGGCCACGACCAGAAGGTCGTCGAGACCCGCCGCGGCGATGTTCCCGGCCAGTGCTCAATACGCTCGGACATCGCCGAGGCGGGGAAAATAGTCTCACCTCGCTTTGGCGCACCATCGTTCATCGCTCGCTCTCCTGGCTCCTTCTCCTAGCCACGGCTGGCCGCTTACGGCAAGTGGGCCCTGCCCCAGGCCGGGGAGGCATCAGTCCGCCACAATCCTGACGATTGATCCTACTTCCCCGCACGGCGATAGAGGCGTATTCAGCCCAGGTCAGGAGGCCTGGCATACGACGTGATCAGGCTGAACGGCATCGGCGTTGAAATACGGCCGCGGCGACGAGGTGCTGCGCGATGTGACGCTTCCATCTGCGCCCCGGCTCGTTCCACTTCCTGACCGGTCCGTCGGGCTCGGGCAAGACGTCGCTGCTGCGCCTGCTGTTCATGTCCATGCAGCCGACGCGCGGGCAAATCTACGTGCTGGGGCAGGACATCAGCCGTGTCACGCCTGACGCGGCGCGCGCAGCTGCGCGCGGCGCATCGGCATCGTCTTCCAGGATTTCCGCCTGCTCGACCACATGACGACATGGGAGAACGTGGCCATGCCGCTGCGGGTCACCGGCAAGCGCGTTTCCGACTACAAGGAGGACGTGACCGATCTGTTGCAGTGGGTGGGCCTGGGCGATCGCATGCATTCCTACCCGTCCGTGCTCTCGGGCGGCGAAAAGCAGCGCGCCGCCATCGCGCGGGCCGTCATCAACAAGCCTGAGCTGCTGCTCGCCGACGAGCCGACCGGCAACGTCGACCCGCAGATGGCGCGCCGGCTGCTGCGCCTGTTCATCGAGCTCAACCGGCTCGGCACCTCGGTCGTCATCGCCACCCACGATCACCAACTGATGCGGCAGACCAAGGCGCCGCGTCTCGAGCTGCACGACGGCCATGTCCGGATCGTATGACAGGCCGACCGGGCCGCCGACGCTCGCAGCCGCAGCGCGCGCGCCTCGAGCCCGATGCCATACCGGGCCGCAGTCACCGGCCCGCCCACGCACGACCAACGTCCGCGCCCGAGCCAGCCGCCCAGGCTCGAGCCCGGCGGGCGCGGCACCTGCGCGGCGCGCGCGGCGCGACCGATCCGCCAGACCAACGCGCCGATCGTGCCGGCCGGCTCGGTCACCGGTCGGTCGCTCACGCTCGTCATCACCATCATGTGCTTTCTCGCCTGCCTGACGGCAGGCGCGGTCTACATGATGAACCAGTCGGCCTCCGCCTGGCTGCGCGACATCGCCAGCGAGGTCACGGTGCAGATCGAGGCGCAAGAGAGCGCGCCGACATCGACAAGGTCGTCGCCGACGTGACGCGGCTTCCTGTCGCGCACAGCCCGGCATTGCCACCGTCCGGCGCGCTCGAGCGTTGCCGATGCGGCCCAGCTGCTCGAGCCGTGGCTCGGCCAGACCGAGGCGCTGCAGCGCCCTGCCGGTTCCGCGCCTCGATCGCCATCGAGCTCGACCGCGCACGCCCCGCCGGATCTCGATGCGCCTGCGCGCGACGCTCGAACGAGCAGTTCAAGGGCGTCACGCTCGACGATCACCGCCGCTGGCAGCAGCAGATCCGCACCATCACCCGCTCTTTCGCGCTCGGCGGCCTCGCCATCCTGCTGCTGGTCGGGGCCGCGACCACCGCCATCATCGTCTCCGCCACCAAGAGCGCCATGGCCTCCAACCGCGAGATCGTCGAGGTCGCTGCACTTCGTCGGCGCCACCGACCGCTTCATCGCCCGCGAGTTCGAGCGGCATTTTCTGCGCCTCGGCGTCAGGGCCGGCATCGTCGGGGCGATTTGGGCGATGTTCGTGTTCCTGGCCATGCCGACGGTCATGGAGCTGCTGGGCGGCGGCGGCGTCGACGATCGCCGAGATGCGCCGCCTGATCGGCATCGCCACGCTCGATGCGCCGGGCTATTTTCTGCTCGGCATCGTCGTCCTGGTCGATCGCCGCGCTGTGCATGCTCACATCGCGTATCGGCGTTTACCGCATCTTGAATATGCGGCAATAACCGTCCCGGCGAATAGTCGGCGTTCAGAGCTGATGCGGCGCCCGCGGTCACAACCGCGTCCAAATCGGCTACTTTGCTCCACGAACGCCGGGCCCAACCGCACCGGTTGAGAGGTAACGTGGCACGAACAGGCAGGCTAGTCGTCGCCGCTGACAGGTGTCGCGCCCTTTGGCTTTCCTGGCGGGCTTTATCGTGTTCGCCGGCAGCATCACCCACGACGCGCCTCGAACCGTCGAACGCGCCGACGGCATTGTGGTCTTGACCGGGGGGCGCTTCGCCTGTCCGCGGCGGCCCGGTTGCTGGCGGCAGGGCTGGGAAGCCGGCTGCTGATCTCCGGCGTCAATCGCCATGACTACGCGCGAGGATCTGCATCCGCAGCAGTGGATTGGCGCCATGCGCTGTTCGATTGCTGCGTCGATATCGGCTACAGCGCCCATGACACAAGCGGCAACGCCGACGAGGCCAAGGCAGTGGGTCGACGCGCAGCGCTTTGCGCGGCTGATCGTCGTCACCTCCAGCTACCATATGCCGCGTAGCCTCGACCGAGCTCGGCCGCGCCATGCCCCGGGTCGCGCTCGATTCCCTATCCGGTGGTGCCGCGCACCTTCCGCGCCGAGCGCTGGTGGATGCACGCCGCGCAGCATACGCGTGCTGTTCACCGAGTATCTCAAGTTCCTGCCGTCGGCGGCCCGCTTCGGCGTCGCGCGTCTGTTAGGCAATGGGACAGCCAGTGCACTCGCCGGCGGCACCAGCCGACGCCCGCAGCATCTGACACGGCAGCTCGCCTGCTCCATGCTCCGCTCGCTGCTCTTCCTCGCCGTCTTCTACGTCAACACCGCGGTTTTTCTGCTGTGCGGCAGCTGGCTGCTGCTGGCGCCGCGACGCTGGGCCATGCAAGGCCTGCGGCTGCACGGGCTCGCCAGCCTGTGGTGGCTGAAGCTGATCTGCGGCACGAAGCTCGAGGTCCGCGGTCGCGAGAAATTGCCGCAAGGCGCCTGCCTGGTCGCGGCCAAGCACCAAGTCGGCCTGGGATACCTTCGCCCTGATCCCGGTGTTCCGCGATCCCGCCATGGTGATGAAGGCGGAGCTGGGGCTGGATCCCGCTCTACGGCTGGTTCAGCCACAAGTTCCGGCATATCTTCGTCAAGCGCGACAAAGGCCCGAGCGCGCTCAAGAGCCATGATCCGCGACGCCCGCGACCGAGCGCGGCTGGCCGCGAGATCGTGATCTTTCCCGAAGGCACGCGACGGCCGCCCGGCGCCGCGCCCGACTACAAGCCGGGCTTCATCGCCCTCTACGAGGGTCTGGGGCTGCCCTGCGTGCCGCTTGCCCTCAATTCGGGCCTGTTCTGGCCCCGCCGCAGCCTAATGCGCTATCCGGGCACCATTGTGATCGAGATCCTCGAGCCGGTGCCACCCGGGCTCGCCGCGCGCCAGGCCCGCGCGCTGATCGAGGCACGCATCGAGGCGGCCTGCGAGCGGCTCCTCGCCGAAGCCCGCGCCGCGCCCAATCCGCCGCCATTGCCAGCCCTGGCTCCGGCGCAGGCTTCTGCCGCTGAACTTGGCTGTAAGATCAGCCGGCATCCATCGCGTCGCTTTCAAGGGTCGAGCGCGGACGCCGCTGCTTGGCCGCGATCGGGCGAATGCGGATTGCCGTAATCTTGTTGCGGTTCTTGCGCAGGATCTCGAAGCGGTAGCCGTAGAACGTGAATGCCTGCCCCGGCTCCGGGAATGGTCTGTGCCTCGTGGATCACCAGGCCGGCGATCGTTGTGGCCTCCTCGTCCGGCAGGTCCCAGTCCATCTGGCGATTGAGGTCGCGGACCGCCACCGTGCCGTCGACGTTGACCGAGCCATCGGCCTGCAGGCGGATGCCTGCGTCCTGCACGTCGTGCTCCGTCGGCGATCTGGCCGACGATCTCCTCCAGGATATCCTCCAGCGTAATCAGGCCCCTGCACCTCGCCATACTCGTCAACCACGAGCGCGAGCTGCGCCTTGCGACTGCAGGAATTCGTTGAGCTGATCGCCGACGCTGGTGGTGTCGGGCACGAACCAGGGTTGCGCGGCGACGGCGCCAATATCGAGCTTTGGCGACATCCCAGCCGACGCGCGACAGCGCCCGTAGCAGGTCCTTGGTGTGCAGCACGCCGACGATGTTTTCCGGGCTCGTCCTTCCACAGCGGCATGCGCGTAAGCTGGCTCTTCGAGCACCTCGTCGATCACCTTCTCCGGCGCATCGTCGATGTTGATGGTCTGCATCTTGGTGCGGTGGACCATGATGTCGAGAACTTTCAGATCCTTGAGGTCGAGCACACCGCCGAGCATGGCTGCGTCGCGCTTGGCGACGGCGCCGCTCGATCGTTTGCAGTTCGATGGTGCCGCGGATCTCGGCATGCGCTGCGAGAATATTGGCGGCATCGTCGCGGCTGGTGGGCGTGAGCTTCAGGAACAGGCGCACGATCACCTGGATTGTGCGCGGTCGCGCGGATTGAGCACGGCGATCATCACGCGCATCAGCGGCGCCACGAACAACGCCACGTCGATCGGCAAAGGCAAAGGCGTAGGTCTTGGGCAATACCGCCGCGAAAATCACGATCGAGCAGCGTCATGATTGCCGTCGCGTAGACGACCCCGGCGGGCCCGATCAGAATGACGGCGAGCCCCGAGGCGAGCGAGGCGGCCAGGATGTCAACCAGGGTATTGCCGAGCAAGCACGACGCCGATCAGGCGCTCGGGTTGCCTGAGTAAGTCGATTGACCAGGCCGCGCCCTGGAATTGCCCTCCTGCTCCAACGCGTGCATGCGGGCGCGCGAGGCGGCGGTCAGGGCGGTTTCGCTGCCGTTGAAAAAAGCCGACAACAGCAGCAAAACGGCAATGGCCATCAGAATTATGGCGATATCGAGCGACATGGCTTTCTCTCTGCCTCGCAGGCGGCGCCCGCCGTGCGGTCAGGCGACCGGAAATTGCCGCCAAAAGATGTCCGCGCCAGCGCTAGCATAGTTGCAGTTGCTCCTCCCTTAAGCCCCTCCGGGCGCATTTGCTTACTGAGGGCCGGCAAGGGCGCCCCAGCGTTGGGCCAGCCGATGGTGCGCGCCAGGAAATCGCGCACCGTTGCCGCCGCAACGTCGCGCGTGGCGAAGGCCTTGCCGATACCGCGCGCGCGAGGATGAGCGTGAGCTGGCCGGCGCGGACCTTCTTGTCCTGGGCCATGAGACGCAGCAAAGCCTCCGCCTGCGGCCATTCGTTGCCGGCAATGTCCGCAATGTGCGTCGGCAACCCGGCACTCGCCAGGTGGTTGCGGGACCCGTGTCCACGCTCGCGGCGTCGGTGAAGCCGAGCTCCCGCGAAAGCTGAAACGCCAGGGTGATGCCGATCGCCACGGCTTCGCGTGCAAAGCTTGTCGGAGAAGCCGGCCCATGCTTCCAGAGCGTGGCCAAAGGTGTGCCCGAGATTGAGCAGCATGCGCTCTCCCGTCTCGGTTTCATCGCGCGCCACGATGGCCGCCTTGCCGGCAACGCGCAACGCCAATGGCCTGGCTGAGGAGGGCGGGCTCGCTGACGAAAAAGCGATTGCCGGTTCGCTCCAGCCAATCGAAATAGGCAGCGTCGCCCAACATGGCGTATTTGACCGCCTCAACGTAGCCGGCGCGAAACTGCTGCTGCGGCAGGGTCGCCAGTAGGTCGATATCAGCCAGTACCAGGCTCGGTTGATGAAACGTGCCGATTAGGTTTTTGCCGTGCGTGGCATTGATCGCCGTCTTGCCGCCCACCGAAGAGTCGACCTGCGCCAACAGCGTCGTGGGCAGCTGCATCGTAGCGCATGCCGCGGCGCAGGATGCTGGCGGCAAAGCCGGCAAGGTCCCCGATCACGCCGCCACCGAGCGCCAGCACCAGGTCCCCGCGCTCAAGCCGCATTGCCAGCAGGGTTTCGCAAAGCTCCGCAGAACGGCGAAACTCTTACTGCCTTCGCCGGGCGGCAGGACCTTGGTGCCAGCGAGCTGGCCCCGCGCAGCGAGCCCGGCGGCGAGCCCTCAAGATGGTAGGCGGCAACGTTGGCATCGGTGACGATCGCGCACTTGGCGGACAGCAAGGTGCTTGGCAATGAGCTCGGCAGCGCGTGCGCTCAGTTGCGGTCCGATCAGCACGTCGTAGGGGCGGCCCGCCAGTGCGACCCGCACCTCGACCAAAAAGCATCGGCCTGCCCGGGAGCGGTCTCGGTCAGCATCGGCCCCCGTCGCTTCCCCTTGGCGTGCGCCGGTCAAATCGCTTGGTCTTTTCATATGGGCTCGTCGCTGCTTGAAGATTGCTCGGCCCCGGAGGGATCGGCTGTCGCGACAAGGTATGCGCCGCCAAGGCCTCGATGATTTCGAAGACCATGACGTCGTGCGGCAGGTCGCGGCTCTCGACCGTGATGTCGGCGGTGGCGTAAATCGGATAGCGCGTTTCCACAAGCGAGCGCATCACACCTTCCGGATCGCGCTCGAGCAAGGGGCGATTGTTGCGCTTGAGCACGCGCCGCAGCAGCAGCGAAAGCTCGGCCTTGAGCCAAACCGAGACGGCGGCCTGGCGGATGTTGTCGCGCGTCTCGGCACTCATGAAGGCGCCGCCGCCGGTAGCAAGCACCTGGCAGCCGGAATTTAGAATGCGCGCAATCACCTTGCGCTCGCCATCGCGGAAATAGGGCTCGCCATGGTCCTTGAAAATGTCGGTGATGGCTTTGCCGGCGGCCAGTTCGATCTCATCATCGGCATCGACAAAGCGGCAGCTCGAGGCGACTGGCCAGGCGCCGCCCAATCGCCGATTTGCCGCAGCCGGGCATGCCCACCAGCACAACCGAGCGCATGCCCAAGCCGGCGCGGACCTTGGCGGCGAGCGGCGCGATCTGCTCCTCCTTTTTGCCTCCGTACCCGAATCGTATCATCTCTGTCCCGTACGATGGCCGTTGATGCCACCCCCACGCTTTCTGGTATCAGGTTTGCGGGTAGGCCTCCGAAGCCGCACGGTGCTGCGGAGCGCCCGGCGCGGCGAACCTTAACCCCCATTCGGCTGGTCGGGGCGTCATTTAGGCTTAAACGGTCACCGGAAGCAGGAGCAGCGTTGCGACATGCCGAGCCTTATCCGGTTTCTCGTGGTGGTGGGCATCATTGGGGCCGCGGTGATCGGCGGCCTTTACGTCATGGCGGTGTTTTTCGAGCCGGCCCAGCGGGAAACGGCCGCACCGCTGCCCGGCGTCAAGGTTCGGCGTTAGGGCCGGTGGCGTTTTGCTTGCCGAGGGATGTTGGTGGCAACCAAACACGAAAGTCTCGAGAGCTTTTGGAGATGCAGGCCGCCGAGCGCGGGGCCGCCGCCAACACGGTAGCGGCCTACCGCAGCGACCTGACGCGACTTCCTCGCCTATCTCGAGGCTCGCGGCAAGGGCCCCGGTCGGCCGACAGCCGTGACATTGCCGCCTATCAGCGCCAGCTGGCGGCTGTGGGCATGGCGCCGAGCACACGCGCGCGGCGGCTTTCGGCCGTGCGCCAGCTGTTCAAGTTTCTCGCTGCCGAGGGTGTCATCGGCGATGATCCAGCGCACCGCCTCGCACGGTCGAGGAGGTCGGACGCTGCCCAAAACCCTCGTCGGTGGCGGAGGTCGATCGCCTCGATCGAAGCTGGCGGGCGCACGCGCGCAGTCATCGCGGGCCGCGACCGGCTGCGGCGCGCTGCGGCTCAATGCGCTGATCGAGGTTCTATACGCCACGGGTCTGCGCGTCTCCGAGCTCGTTGAGCGCTGCCGCGGTCGGTGCTCGATGGCGACGGCAAGCGTCCTGATCGTCAAGGGCAAGGGTGGGCGCGAGCGTATGGTGCCGCTGACGCCGGCCGCGCGCGCCGCCCTCGGCCGGCTATCTCAATGCCGGTCATCGACGATCCCGGCATGACGCCGATGGTAAGGACGCAGCTGGCTGTTTGCATCGCGCAGCGCGAGGGTCATCTGTACGCGGCAGCGTCTGGGCCCAGGAGCTCAAGGAGCTGGCGGAGGCGGTCGGCCTCGATCCCGACGCTGCGTGTCGCCGCACGTGCTGCGCCATGCCTTCGCCAGTCATCTCCTCGACCGCGGCGCCGACCTGCCGCTCGGTGCAGCAGCTGCTGGGCCACGCCGACATTTCGACGACCCAGATCTACACGCACGTGCTCGAGGAGCGGCTGAAGAAGCTTGTTTTTGAGCACCATCCGCTGGCGCCGCCCAACGGCGCGGGCGCTAACCCTTGACCGCGCCGCTGGCGCGGAGGCCTGCTACTGGCGCCAGTTGCCAAGGCGGCCGTTAACCTGACTGGTCGGCGGCAGTGGTGGCCTAAGTCGTGCCGGCTCAAGAAGGCGTCCCCGCGCCGAACCAATCGGTCGTCAGGAATGGATCGTCCGCTCACCGTTCGCACCTATCTCGACTTCGAGAAGCCGATCGCCGAGCTGGAAGCAAGGTGGCCGAGCTCAAGCGCGTTGAGCGGCGACGACGACGCGTTCGCGTCTCGATCACCGAAGGAGGTGACGAAGCTGCAGCAGAAGGCGCACCAGGCGCTCGTCGATACCTACGCCAAGCTCACGCCCTGGCAGAAGACGCAGGTCGCGCGCCATCCCGACCGGCCGCATTGCCTCGACTACGTCAAGTGCGCTGATCGAGGACTTCACGCCGCTCGCCGGCGACCGCTACTTCGCCGAGGACGCCGCCATCATGGGCGGCCTCGGCCGCTTTCGCGGCCGCCCGGTCGTGCGTGATCGGCCACGAGAAGGGCTCCGACACCGAGAGCCGCATCAAGCACAATTTCGGCATGGCGCGGCCCGAGGGCTATCGCAAGGCCGTGCGCCTGATGGATCTCGCCGACAAGCTTCGCCCTGCCGGTGGTCACGCTGGTCGACACGGCCGGCGCCTATCCCGGCATCGGCGCCGAGGAGCGCGGCCAGGCCGAGGCCATCGCCCGCTCGACCGACCGCTGCCTGTCGCTCGGCGTGCCGCTGGTGGCCGTCATCATCGGCGAGGGCGGCTCCGGCGGCGCGGTGCGCCATTGCCACCGCCAACCGGGTGCTGATGCTCGAGCACGCGATCTATACACGGTGGCCTCGCCGGAGGCGGCCGCCTCGATCCTGTGGCGCGACTCCGGCGCGCGCGCCATCGACGCCGCCACCAGCATGAAGATCACGGCCCAGGACCTCAAGACGCTGGGCGTCATCGATGTCGATCATCACCGAGCCGGTCGGCGGGGCGCACCGCGGATCCGGCGATGATCTTCGCGCAGCACCGGGCCGATGCGCAATCGCCAGCGCGCTAACGGAATTCTCCGGCCATGAGCCCGGACGGCATCCGCGTGAACAGCTGCCGGGAAAAAACTTTTGCAGATTGGCGCAGCCTCGTAGCGGGCTGGTGCAGGCCAAGGCCGGCACCGGCCCGAGGGCGCGTGCGGCGTGCCGCCGCTGCGGGGGTTGTGTTCGCGTTAACTCCCATATTAACGTTTGCGAATCATTGGCGAACGCCAAACGCCTGGGACACGTGCGTATGAGTTTGATCATCTCGGGGTGGCCAGGGCCAAGCGCGCATTGAAGGCGACGCCGCTGGCATTTTCGTGTCTTGCTGGCTGGTCTCGATGTTGGCCGGCTGTATGAAGGTGGAGCTTGTCGGCCCGCACTCCGGCGTGCCGCTGTCGCAAAGACACCGTGATGCTGCTCGGCAAGAAGGGGAATGGATCCCCAAGCGCCGATTTTCGTCCGCATCTTCAAGCGAAGAACCGGAACTCTTGAAATCTGGAAGCTCAAGAGCGACGGACGCTTTACCACTTCAAGACTCCACCCGGATCTGCAACTGGTCGGGGCGAGATTGGCCCCGAAACTAAAAAGAGAGGGCGACCGGCAGGCGCCGGACGGGTTCTAACTCGTTGTCAGCCGCGAACAGATGGAACTTCTGACTCCAAGCAATCACCTGGCGATGAATCCCGGCTTCCCCGGTCGCCTGCGAGATAAGGCGCATGGCTCGTCACCGGTGAATCCTTGATGAAATCCATCGCGCGAGCTTGGTCAGCAGTTCAGTGGCGCGCAAGCGCCAAGTGCCTGGATGCGTGTTGATGGCAGCGATTTACGCTGTCGCACGGGACTCTTCCTCGGCGGCAAATGATACTTCGAGGTGCACGCCGTCCCGTTCCGGACGACGCGGAGGCCAACAGTGGCCAGTCGGCTCAAACATCCACCGCCTTATCCCTTCTGGAGCGCATACCAAAGAAGGCTACGAACTAGCTTCGAACTGACAAGCGGCAAGACGCCGGTTACGGTGGCGGACTGCGATCGCGCGCAATGTGCGTGCGGTCAACGTGGCCGTTCGCACGCGAGCTCCCGGGCAACTTCATCCCACCGCGGTTTGCCCCGCATTCCGGCGACCCGCCGGATCCCTTCAGATCCAACGCTCGAGACGAGGCCGACGCCGATATGTTGGCTGCTAAGGGGAGGCCCGCCGGCGGCGCGGCTCCCGGCTTGCGGTCGGCCGACGCGCGGGCTGGTCCCTCTTGTCGAGCTTCTTGAGCGCCGCCCCAGCGCGCCAACCCCGCGGCAGCCCAGGCCCCAGGCAGGCCAGCCGCGGCCTCGTTCCCGATCAGATCACAGTGCATTCATGCGCTGGGCCCGATGATCGGCGGATCGAGCAAATCAGGCCAAAAGCCGGGAAGTCACGATCCGCCTTGACATAGTCTTTGCCAAACGTGGAGTGCATCGGAGCTTAATCATGCACAGGAAACTACCGCCGTCCCTCGTCGGCGCCAGCGCGGCCGTTGCCGCTGGCGGTCGGAACGGGCAACGAAGCCGCGCCCGCCTCCTCGGAGCGCTGGGGATGCTCGCGCAGCTACGGCCACGACCAGAGCGCCGTCCAAGACGTGCGCTGGCACCGCCGCTTCGCTACGCCGACCGCTGCTGGCGGGGGCGCCATGGTCATCGGCATTGCCGCCGGGTCTGCCCACGTCGCTGCGTAGTAGACGCGCAACGAGGTCCGGCGACACGGCCGGTGCGTGCGCCTCGAGCGCGCGCCGGCCTGTTGCCTTTGCCTTCCGCGGCGTTTGCGGGCCTCGCGGAGACGGATGCTGGGCGCTCGAAGACGACCGCACAGCCCCGGCGGCTGTGCCGCGGGAATCGCCCGCCCATGCGAGCCGAGGCGGAGCCGCAGCGCGGGCAACGCGTTTGGGAATTGCATTGTCGTGGCGGCGACGGAGCAGGGAGACAGTAAAGACGACCGCCGCGCGCCGCCCCCAAGCCAGGTCCCCGACCATCGGCAGCAGGCAGCGGTCAGCGCCAACACAGCGATGGCGCGCCGCAGCAAACGAACTCGGTGCTGCCAGCGAGCGCGCGTTCTGCGTGGGTGTCAGCGGCACCGGGTCGGTCATGAAGCTGAGCGGCGTGCTGGCTGGGCTGGACTGCCTGGCGCAATCCGCTTTAGCGGAGCTGATCGCTAGTCCGGCCCGCGCGATGTGCTCCACCGCGCTCCGGCACTCCGGCTCAACGTGGCTCGGCGGCCATGTGGTGGGCATTGGCGCGGGAGCAGTCACGAAGCCGTCGGTCATGATGCCGACGTGGCCTCGCCAGAACACCAGATCGCCGCGTTCAAGCCCGTCGAGGGGATGTTGTCGCCTTTCGAGGCTTTGGCCGAGCTCGGTCTCTCCTGCAGCATGTCGCTGTCGCGTGGGCATTCTGCTGCCCGCCGCCCGCAAAGCCGCTCTTTGCAGGAAAGCCCCGAACAATCGACGCCGAAGCGCGTTCTGCCGCCCCAGAGATAGGGCACGCGCTGACGCAGCGAGCTCCGCGGCGGAGACGAAATCGGCAACGAAGCGGTCAACCTCGGCGATGGCGCGTCGGCACGAATGGGTGCCATCGATCAGCCTCGGCGAAGCTGCGTCCTCCCGTCAAGGACGATGGAGAGCAGCGCATTCCATGCTGAGCGGGCGTCAGTGGGGCTGCCTTGATGTCGGCGGCGGCATAAAGGAACGTCCCAAGCGCCCGCACGCGGTGCGTGGCGGCGTTGACTTGCGGCGACAGCGACGCGAAGCGCGGACGTAGCCGACATAGCCGTCAGAGGCCAGCTGCACCCAGGCCCGGGCAACTCGGTCTCGTTGCATAGACCCGGACGCGCTCGCCGTAGAGAGCCTCCGGCCGTCCAACCCGCGCGCCGCATCCGGGCGCGCCCTGAGCGGGGTTGCCGGATAGATGACCTGGCGGTCCCAGCCGGGCGAGTAGGTGCGCGCCCTCACGGTGCCGCGCAGGCCCTCGGCGGCGAGATCTTCGCGATAAGCGTTGCGCCGGGGATCGGGGAGGCCGTGGCTCCGGCATCATCAGCGCTGCCGCCCCGCCGCATCGCGCCGCAGCAGCTCGAACGATGGCGCGCAGCGACCTGCGGCTCGGCGCCCTTGTGGCCCAAGAGCCCTGCCGCCGACCGCCAACCGAAAATGTGTCGAAATGCGCAAAGCGCGCGCCTCGCTGCACGAACCGGCGCAGAAAACAGCGCGGCCGTGACCGAACCGGCAAAAAGCGCCCTCCGAGACGTGTTGCTGAGGATCGGCGAGGGGGGCTGTCGAGGGTGGACTCATAGCCGCCCCAGAACGGCAGGCGCCAGACGGGGATCGCCGACGCTCAGACCGGCCGCGGCGATGTCGGCCGCCAGCGCGTCATCGTCGGTGGTAGAGCGGGGGCAGATCAGGTCCGAGCGCGACGCCGCGGGCGCGCTCGTCAGTGTGCAAAGCTTCGCCATCAGCTCCGGTCGCTCCTCGTCTCCCAACGCCAGGGCGTCAGGCCAGCACCAACCGTCCTTCGGCGTCCGTGCGTTGCCGATCTTCGACGGTTTTGCCCCGCCGGCTCGGCACGACGTCACCGGGCGAAAGGCGTTGCCAGCGATGCTGTTCGCCGCTGGGATAAGGATGCGCAAGCGCAGGTTGAGCCCCGCCGCCATAATCATGTGACCCAACGCCAGCGGGCGGACGCCGCACCGGCCATGTGTCTTTCATCAACAGCATGCCGCTGGCGGGCTTGATGTCGAGGCCGCCGGTATCAAAACAGATGCCCTTGCCCACCAACGTGACCACTGCCGGTCCCCGGGTCTTCTCCCCAGCGAAAGGTCGATCAGCCGGCTGCGCAAGCGGCCGCGTGCTGGCGCGGCCCCACGGCGTGGATCATGGGAAAATTGCGCGCCAGCAGCTCATCGCCAACGATGCTCGTGAGCTGGGCGCCGTGCCGCTCGGCCAACGTGCGCGCCGCAGCTCTCAAGCTCTCTTGCGGACCAAGGTCGCCCGCCGGCGTGTTGATCAGATCGCGACCGAGCCCATACGCCTTCAAGGATCGACTGGGCCCGGTCGGCCTCGGCTCCGCCGCCCAGGCGCAGTCGGGCGGGGGTCCTCGCCGTCGCCGCCTTTGTAGCGCCGGAAGCGATAGGCGCCGAGCCCCCAGGCGACGATGGCCAACTCCCGATCCAACCCGTCGTCGGCCAGGTGATAGAAGCCGGCCGGCAGGAGGCGCGGCAAATGTCCGATCGCCAGCTCGGGCTTGTCGGGCCAGCCGCTGTGCTCCTCGCCAAGCCATGAAACCGCACCTGGCCATGGTGCCGTCAGCGCCGGTACGAGCACGTGCCGCGATCCGGCGCTCCCGCGCGTGCCTTGAGCGCCCTACCCACGCCTTTTGCGCCGCACTCAGGGGGCGGAGCGCACCAGTTGGCATCGCGGGCCAGCCAAATGGGGAGCGATGGCTCGCGGTTGATCGGCCGGCGCTGAGAACACTGTGAAGGCCAAATGATTTTTCGCTTGCCGGCATGGATCGCTCAGTGGCCACAGTTTGCGGGGCGCTATTATCGTCAGCGTGAGCCCGTCTGACAATCGGGGTCGGACGTTCCAGAGGGGAAGAGACATGGCCTATGCTCTCGTGATCGGCAGTAAGAACGTATCGAGCTGGAGCCTGCGTCCCTGGCTTGCCCTCGTTGAAGCCGGCATCCCCTTCCAGGAGATCTTGATCCCCTGCGTCGGCCCGACACCAAGACCCAGATCCTGCACTACTCCCCTGCGGGCCACGTGCCAGTACTGATCGTGGCGGGTCGTGGTGAGCGCCAAGCGATTTGGGACAGCTTGGCGATCTTGGAATTCCTCGCCGAAACCCATCCTGAGGCCGCGCTGTGGCCGACGCGAAAGAGGCGCGCGCGCACGCGCGAGCTATTTGCGCCGAAATGCATGCGGGCTTTCGCGACCTGCGCGATCATTGCGCCATGGACCTGTTGGCGCGCCGGCCGTTGACAAGCCTGCCACAGCCTGTTGCCGCCAACGTGCGACGCATAATCGAGTTGTGGACAGCAAGCCGGCGGCGCTTTGGCAGCGTTGGCAACTTCCTGTTTGGCGCCTTCACGGCGGCCGATGCCATGTACGCGCCCGTTGCCACCCGCTTCCGTACCTATCTGCCCGATCTTACGCCCTACGGCGATGATGGGACGGCGCAGGCCTACCTCGAGGCCGTCTTCGCCTTGCCGGGCATGGCGCGGTGGGAGGAGGGTGCGCGGCGCGAAGCGGCGACGGGGAGACGCGCGAGCATTCGCCAGGCTGATCGGGCGCCGTTCGGCTTAGTTCGGCTTAGGAGATTGTTGACCGCCGGCCGGGACGCTGAACCCGGGCGTGCGAACCGGCGCGCCGTCGCGGAAGCCACGAGCATGACGTCAATCCCTTCGAGCCCGATTGCCGCGTTAAGTCAGCTTACCAGTGTCGGGATCGCTGGGGTCGCCAGCGCCAGCCTGCTGGCGGCCTGCGCCGGTTCGCCCCTGCCGACCCTCGCCAGCGGCGATGGCCGACTGATGGCGGGGCCCGATGCGGCCGAGACGCGCGCTGAGCCGACAGCCAAGGGAGCATCGAGCATTGGGCAAGACCGACGCCAAAAATCCGCGCAGCGCCGAAGCGGCCCTCAACTACGCCCGCCGGCTGCGGGCCACGCCGGCGACAAGCAGCAGGCCGCGTCTCTCCATGCTGGCCACTACGGCATCCTCTCCAGTACGGTCATCTTGCTCTTGAGCTCGAGCAGGTCGAGCTAGCCCAAAAGCTGCTGCAAGAGGCCGACGACCCGGCCAATGCGGATTGGCGAACGATTTCTGCCCGCGGTACCGTGCTTGCCAAACAAGGCAAATATCGCGAGGCGATTCCGCTCTACGAGCGTGTCCCGGCGTTGGCCCCGAACCGGGCCTCGAACCTTAACAATTTGGCGCTGGCTCTGACCATGGAAGGCAAGGCTGAGCTCGCGGAGGAACTGCTCAAGCGAGCCGTCGCGCACGGCGGCCATGAAGCGCGCGTCAACCATAATCTGACCCTCGTGCTCAGCCTGCGGGGCAAGGATGAAGAGGCCAAACTGCATGGGGCCCGCCAGGCGCATCGGCCGAGGCGGCGACGGCAAATGCGGCCTATGTGGAGCGCATGGTCCAGCTCGAGCCCAGAGCCATTGCCGGTGGTCCCCACGGCGCTGAAGGCGCAGGCCGGCAGCGAGACCGCCAACCCCGAGCGGGCGCCCGGTGCCGGCGCGGACGCGGCGGCGACCTCACGCGCGTGGCCCAGGCAAAGCCGGGTGCCTGATGGCCGCCAAAGGTCAATCGGAGCCGGCGGCTTCCCGCAGCGTCGGGAGGGTGAGCAACAGGGTCGCCAGGAACCAAAGCCTGGTCGATAGTGCCGTGCTCTGATCGAGCCCGCGGATGCTCGTAGATCGCCGCGGGGATGCCCGCCAAGCAGCAGCGTCATGACGGCGATAAAGATCGAGGTGCGGTAGGGCTGCAGCGGCAGGGTCCTGCGTGCACGGAGCTGCGCGAAAAAGGTAGAGGATCTGGTCGACCGGATCGTAGATCGGTGAGTAAAGCGAGCCGTTGAAGGCGCAGGCGGCACGCTGCCGCCGAGCGCCAAAAATCGCAGTGAGGCCGCCCCGCTCGGTGAAATCCTCACGGCGATCAACCCAACCTGAGGCCGGTCGCGGCGATGCCGGCGCGCAGGATGACACGCGCGGCATACAGCCACGCCACCACGGCAAGCAGTAGCACGGGTGGAGGAACCAGGCGCGGTGTAATGGCCGCGACGGGCGCCACCACCGGCGCCGTCAGCGCGCTGAGCGTGCGAACGATAAACCCTTGGCCGATCGGGAACGGCGACAGCAACAGACGGGCCACCACGAGATAGGAGGCAGCCGCCAAGAGCATGTCGGGTAGGTGGTAGTACCAGTTTTTCATCGGCCTCACGCTCGACATCGATTGCCTGTCGCCGAAGCTCCTTGTCCGACAAACACCGCGGGCACGCAAGAGCCGAGCTCAGTAGGGAATTCTCTCCAGCACTTCGACCATGAACTGGGCGGCCTGCGGGAGAGCGAGCCGGGTCGCGAGGTTGGCCCGGCGAAATCTTGAGTTGAGCAGGATGAGGGCGACTGCGATAGCCGGGCAGCAGCTTGGCGCCGCTGTTGAGATGGCTCAAGCGGCGCAGGAGCGCTTCGCGATCGGATTCCAAGCGATCAAGCGAGAGCTTGGTTCGCTTGCTGCTTGCCGACCGGGTGGGTTCGGGGCGCGGCTTTTGCCGTTTGCGCAAGCCGCCAACTGGGTCATCAGCGCGTTGGTTCAAAGGCCGCTCCAGATAGTCGTGGGCTGTTACAGCCAATGCTGAAAGCCCGGTCCTGGCCCGCGAAACCGCCAAAATATCGCACAATGCACTGCGATATCAAAATAGTAGCTGATCTTCGCGGCGCTCGCGAGCGGCAGATTTGCGCGTCAAAAGGTTGTGAACCCCATTAACTGTTAGAACAATCTGCATCAGGACGATCGTCCCGGTCTCGGCTGGACGAGCGTTTCCGTTCGCAGGCAGTGCCCGGGCGCTGCCGCGGCCTGCCGCTATGTCTGCTTCTGTCCGCTCAATAGGCTCGGTCGGCAGGGACGAGGGAAAACATGCCCGCCGACGTCAGTGACCGGTCTCACAGGGGTCGTGCGCTCTTTCCGCGGCCGCTGCTGTTATCCGCCGTTTTTGCCCTGCTGTCCACGCTGTTGCTGGCATTTTTGCTGCCACTCTTGGCGCCCGGTCTACTACGTTTTGAACACGCCATGGGTGACCTGCGCACGGCCTGGATGTCCGATCGGTTGCCGAGCCAGCATCCCTTGATTGCCGTCGTCGCCGTGACCGACGATACGCTCAACACCTGCAAGACGCGCCTGCCGATCGATGCCGGCGTCTTGGCCCGCACCATTGACGCCATCGACGCCGCCGGCATAAGGCCGTTGGGCTCGACGTCCTGTTCGTACGCACGGCCCGGCCGGACAATGAAGGCGAGCTCATTGCCGCGATCCGGCGGGCAAAGGCAAAGATCGTGTTGGCGGCCGCCGACGAGCGGGTCCCATTGTCACCCCAGCAACGGGAACGTCAGCAGGCTTTTTCGCGATACGCTTGCGCCCGGCCGGGTATGCCAACCTGGCTGTGGAGCGCGATTTTATCGTGCGCTTCAAAGCCAGCCATTTCCCAATTCGGCCTTCCCGGGAGCTTTGCCGAGGCCCTTGCGGAAACTGCCGGCTTTGCGTCCGTCAATAAGCGCCGGCGTATTGCCTGGCTGCGTGCGCCAGCCGACTGGTCCGATACCTTTCTGACGCTGTCCGCCGATTCCTGCTCAGACCTGCGGGTGATCCTTTGCTCACTGCCGCCAAGCAGGCGCTCAAAGGGCAAGATTGTCATCCTGGCCGGTATGTTGACCGATATCGACGTCCACCGTACGCCCCTGGAGGTGATGCACGGCGCGCTCATTCATGCCCACATTCTGGCGGGTATCGTCGATGGCCGCAGCATCGGCCAAGTCGAGAGTGGAACGGTGGCGCTACCTCTCACGCTTGCCGCCATCACCGGGCTCGGCTTCCTGGTCGGTTGGTACTTCCGTTACCGGCGCCGCGGTCTGCTCGCCAGCGGTGTGGCGACCGCCGTCATCATTGCGGTCGACACCGTGGTGTTCTGGCAATTTCGCATCATATTGCCGCTCGTGCTCGCCCTGATGGCCTGGTTCCTCGGCGAGTTCTCAGGCCATTATCTCGGCAGGTGGCTCGGCTACAATACCGATCGATCGAGGTGGTTTCATCAGATGAAAATCGACCGACTTCTGCTTGCTTTGGCAAGCCTCGCTGCGGCACTCGTGGCCCTGGCGGGAGGTGCCGCGCCCGGTACGGGCGCAGGTCGTATGTGATCGAATCGAGCGTGCCCGATATCAAGGTTGGCGCGCAACTTGCCATGGCCGACAGCCTATCGATTCCGGCAGGCGCCGCAATTCGCGCCGTCCTTCCCTCCGGCAAGACGCAGACCGTCAAGGGTCCCTACAACGGCCCCGTCGCCGACCTCGCCAAGGGACAAGAGATCAACGAGGGTGTGGTCGGCTGGCTCAAGAACATCATGCAGACCGGCGGGGCGACCGAAGTAACGCCGGGCGCAACCCGCAGTGCCGGTGCGCCGGCCACGGCCGCGCTCCATGGCGCGTTTTCCTGGGCCAATGTGCCAACCTCGATCGATGGCAAAGTTTGCGTCGGCAAAGACGCCAAACTGCAGCTGGCACGCGCCCTGGTTCCGGTCGCTCAGCGTGTGGCCGTGGTCGATCTGGACAGCGCGCGCGCGCGCGGAAGCGGAATGGGCCGTGAGTGGTGATCTGGTGCCGTGGCCAGCGGGCGTGGCCGTGCGCCCCGGTGGCACCTATTACCTAATGCTTGAGGGCGCCCGCGCCGTCAGGTGAGCTCGAGGTATTGGACACGTTACCGAGCGAAGACGACGTGCTGGCGGAGCTGCACAAGCGCGGCTGCCGAGCATCAATTCGAGGCCTTTGTGCGCGACAAGCTGGCCGCGGCGAAGCCGTAGGAAAGACAGGACCGTCGCCTGCCCCCGTCGATGGTTGCACCGCACTGCGGGCGCGCTAGCCAAGGCAGGCTTTTTGTTTTGAGTGCTCGGTTGCCGCGACAGGGGCGATGGTCGGATCGGCGGCTCCTAGGAGGCAGCATGCAGGTGCAAACCTTCGACTTTCATCGTCACGGGCGCCGGCTCGGCCGGCTGCGCGGTCGCCGCGCGACTTTCCGGATCGGGTCGCTATACGGTGTTGCTGCTGGAGGCCGGCCGACGCGACACGCTATCCCTGGATTCACATCCCCATCGGCTACCACAAGCTCTACAACGCACGCGGGCTACAACTGGAAATTCGAGAGCGAGCCGATCGCCGGCCTCAACAACCGCACCGTCCTACCAGCCGCGCGGCAAGATGCTCGGCGGCACCAGCTCGCTCAACGGCATGATCTACATGCGCGGCACGCCGGCCGACTACGACGGCTGGCGCCAGCGCGGCTGCGAGGGCTGGGACTACGCGAGCGTCCTGCCCTTCTTCCGCAAGGCCGAGGACCAGGAGCGCGGCGAGAACGAGTTTCACGGCGTCGGCGGACCGCTCAACGTTAGCGACAGCCGCTTCCGCAGCGAGATCGTCGATGCCATCGTCGCGGCGAGCGTCGAGGCGGGCATCCCGCGCTAACGCCGACTTCAACGGCGCGAGCCAGGAGGGTGTCGGGCTGCTACCAGGCGACCGTCGGCGGCTGGCCGGCGCTGGAGCGCCGCGGTCGCCTATCTGAAGCCGGCGCGCAAGCGCAAGAACCTCCTCGTCATGCCGAACGCGCACGCCGACACGCATCCTGATCGAGGACGGCCGGGCCGTCGGCGTCGAGTATCGCACGCCGCAGCGGCCTGAGACGGCCGCGCTGCCGCGGCTGAGGTGATCGTCTCGCGGCGGCGTCTATGGCTCGCCGCAGCTGCTGCTGCTGTCGGGGATCGGGCCGGGCGCGCATCTGCAACGAGATGGGCATTGCGGTGGTGCGCGACCTGCCGCGCCGGTCGGCGCCAATCTGCACGACCATTTCAACTCCTACGTGGCCTGGCGCTGCGACCAAGCCCAGGTACGCTCAACGATCTCGACGCGCAGCCCGTCTGTGCGCAACGATCGCGGCCGGCTCCAATACGCCATCGCTCGCAACGGGCCACCTCGCCGGCATCGGCACGCTACGCCGGCGCTCTTGTGCAGCGCGATCCGCGCTTCGATCGGCCCGACCTGCAAATGAACTTCTTCCTCTGGGCGATCGAAAAGCGCGATGCACGTGGCGTCTATCCGCACAAGTGGCCGGGCTTCTCGCTGTCGCCGGTGCACCTGCGACCCGAAGGGCGCGGCAGGGTCAGCCTCGGATGCCCCGACCCCTTGGCCCGCCGCGCATCCAGCTTCGAGTACCTCGTCGACCGCCTACGACGTCGAAGCCATGCTCTATGGCATGCGCCTGCGCGCAAGATTGCAGCGCAGCCCTCGCTTCGACCCTATGTCGCCGAGGAGGTGTCGCCGGGCCCGACGATGACAAGCGACGAGGCGCTGGTCGAGGACCTGCGTCGGCGCGGCGTTTCGAACCTCGCACCCGGTCGGCACGTTGCCGCATGGGGCCTGGTTCAGACGCGGCCGTCGATCCGCGGCTGCGCGTGCACGGCGTGATGGGGCTTCGGGTGATCGACGCCTCGATCATGCCGCAGGTCGTCGGCGGCAACACCAACGCGCCTGCGATCATGATTGGCGAGAAGGGCGCCGCCATGGTGCTCGAGGACGCGCAGCGGCAGGCTCAATTGTAGATATAGGTCACCAGGAAGGTACGATCGCTGCGTGTCGCCCCGGTCGGTGGAATGGGAAAGCTCGACTGCCGTACGGCAAACACCACGCTTTGCGTAAGCGCGGGATCGGCTGCAGGCCTCACGAGCTGCAGCTCGCTGAGGGTCACCGGTTGCCGTCAGCAGCAAGCGCACCGTAACCCTGCCAACCTCCCCGCGCGCAGGCGGCATAGGTCTGCCGCAAAGCCCGGATCACCCTGCGTCCGAACTCGTCGCTTTCGCCCGAGCGCGTGATGTCCGGCGGCCGTACGGCCGCCGTCGATAGCCCCGAAGGGGCGACGAAGTTTGGCGGTAACTCGAGCTGTAACGAGAGTTTGGGGCTGGTCTTCGTCTTCCCGGCCTCGGCCGGCGGGCTCGCCGTCGACCCGGGCGGGGCGGCAGAGGATGGCGAAAGGGTTTCGGTCGGCGCCGGCGGGGCTGCGGTCTCTTTCTTGCTCGGCGCGCTCGCAGCCTTCTTGTCCTCCGGGATCGCGCGGCAGCGTCGGGGAGGTTGCGTCAGCGGCAGGTGGCGTCGCCGGGCTTGCCACCGTCGCGGTCTCTGCTGGGGGCTGGCGGCGGGCTGGTCGCCGATCCGCGTCGGGGGCGCGACCGGCCGGGGCAGCGCGGCGTTGCTGGGCACGACGGGCGGGGCGGCCCTCGGGCCACCGAGCTCGCTCAGGTCAACCAACTTCGACACTGATGGCCTCGGGGCTTCCGTCCCGCTCGCCCAGGTGACGCGGTAGGGATCGACCGGCGCCGACGATGGCACTGGCATGCAGCAGGGCGACGCACGACAAGCCGATCCAGAACCGGTGTTCTGGCACCCGGGGCGGGTAGGGGGACGGTAGGCCTTTGAGCTCCATACTCCCTCCGCGGCGAAGCGTGACCGCCTCGATCGACGGGTCAAATCCGTTTACCGCCTCGGCGCCGGCGGCGGGCACGGCAAAGATCGCGCCTCGAGCGTAGTGGCGAAGGACGGCCAGGAAATGACGGCGCCATCCTGCACTCGCCAGCCCTCGATCCCTATGTGTCAGATTGTACCTTGGCGCGGCGGTGACCGTAGTAGCCGTCGCTCAGGGCGAAATTTTCCACAGATGCGTGCGCTGGGCCCGGCTTGGGTCAAGCTGCGCGCGAGATCTGATGCCGGCGCCGTCGGGAGCCGCGAGCCCGCCACGAGGTAAAACGGTCGCTTTTACTCGAGGCGGCGCAAGAAGGTGCGCTCCTCGGCAAGGATCAAGCGCTTCTCCTCGGCCAGGCGGAAGTTGGCCGCCCCCGCCTGATCCGCCTTGAGGCGCGAGCGGTAGGCTTCGTAGTGGGCAAGGCTGTCGAAGGAAATCAGGCCGAAGGCGATGTTGTTGGTACCCTCGTGGGGCATCCAGTAGCCATCGAGGGCGCCACCGCAGGACGGAATGATCGTCGACCAGCGGCGCGCATAGTCTGCGAAGGCCTCGCGCTGGAATGGGTCGATCTGGTAGCGAATGAATACGGTGAGGGTCATTGTCGCTGCTCCTCGAGCCAGTCTCGTGCTGATGCCACCGTGTCTGAGCTTTGCCGGCGCATGCTACGGAATTGACCGAAGCGTGGTTCGGCACGCTGCGGTAAGCTCCAGGCACGGTCGCGGAGCCCGTTTCTGATGGTCAGCAGCGCCTTGTTTGCCGAAATTGCCGCCCTGTCGGGTGATCCCGGGCGCGCCAGCATGCTGCACGCGCTGATGGACGGCCGTGCGCTAACGGCAACCGAGCTGGCACGGGTGGCCGGCATTACGCCGCAGACGGCCAGTGGTCATTGCAGCGCGATGAGGCTGGTCGGGCTCATCAAGGTCCACCAGCAGGGCCGCCATCGCTACTATGAGCTCGCCACCGTTTCCGTGGCGCGCATGCTCGAAAGCATCATGCAGGTTGCCGCCGAGCTGGCGCCGGATCGGCGACGCCTGAGCGTCGGGCCCCGCGATCTCGCGCTGCGCAGAGCCCGCACCTGCTACGACCATTTCGCGGGGCGGCTCGGCGTCGCCCTCGCCGACGCGCTGCGTCAACGCGGCTATGTCGAGCTGACGAGCGACGCCGGTATCATCACCGAGCCAGGTATCGCCTTCTTGGCTGAGATCGGCATCGATGCCGATGCCTTGCAAATCCGACGCACGGCGCGAACACGGCGGGTGCTTTGCCGCCCGTGTCTCGACTGGAGCGAGCGACGCCTGCATCTTGGCGGCCTGGTCGGGGCGGCACTGTGCGCGCACAGCATGCAACAGGGCTGGACACGGCGTCTGGAGGTACGCGTGCCGTGCTCATCACGGCCGAGGGCGGGCGCATATTCGCGCAAAGGTTCGGAGCCGTGGGCTTGCTTGACTAGCCAGCCGCGGCGCGTGCGGCGGCAATTTGCCCGCGGTGTAAAAGTCGCCTCCCTGCGGTCGGCCATCGCCGCCGGGACCTTCGCAGGCCTGAAAAATGAAAGTGCAGTGCCGGCAACCGGCTGGGCGAGCAGGCGCCGACGAACAAGCAAAAAAACTGGCTCAGAATGATCGCTTGCCACGGCTCGCCAAGGGCTTGCCTTTTCAGATCGACTTTGAAATCCAACCGAACGAGATGACCAGGAAAGAACAAAAGCCAAAGTAAATGATGGTGCCGCTACTGTCGCGGGCGATACGCGTCGCAACTCCGCAGTGGGCGAGGATTCCTGCAACCGCAGTCGGCGCGCAATCTCGATATCGGCTTCGCCGATCGTGAAAAGTCTGCTGGATCTGGGTTAGGTCGGCGTGGTGTGCGGCCAGACGCTCGAGCATAGGCCTGTTGCTCGGCGCCGCGTTCTCCAATTCGCAGTAAAGCCTGCGCTCGATCAGCAAATCGGTCAACGCAAACCGGATGTGGGTAGTCTTTGTGGTGGTGCAGATGCACGACACGATGGTAGCCGGTGCTTTGCAGGCCTTCCTCAGCGGCAACCGGCAAGGGTCTAGTCCATGGGCCGCTGTCGATCTCAGAAACCGTGATGGCGGCCGAGTGTGCCTCGAGTTCATTGAGATTGAGCGCGAGGGTGAACCAGCGCCGATTGAGCGGTTGGCAGATCACAGAACTGCCGCGCCGATCGCGGTGCCTGGCAATCGAAGCCTTCCATCCGCCAGCAAATCCAAGCGCATGCCCAACGGTGATGCGGCCGACGTGGAGCTCTTTCACCAGGCATCGGAGTGCAGGTAGGCGATCGCCAGCCTGCCATTCGCCGGTCGAAATCCGTCTACGAAAGACCGCAGCCACGCGCCGGTAGGTGGAGATGCCGGCGGCGGGCAATACTCCATCCAGAGGAGGAAAGCGATATGTGGTCAGAAACGCGCTCACGCAACTGGGTCTCAAGTGGCCCATCCTGCAGGCACCTATGGCTCGATCGCCACCCCCGCTCTCGCCCGCCGCCGTTGGGCAGCAACGCCGGTGGACTGGGCGCGCTCAGCATGTGGGGATTACTCTGCCGAGGACGCGGAGCGTCGCATCGCGAGGTTCCGCCAGCAGAGCGCTGGCGGCTGAACGTGAATTACCCGCTCTGGCCGGAACCGAGGTCACCGGCGAGGCGAGCGGGGCGATGCGCAAGGAGCGATTTGCAGTTCACTACGATGCTCACGGCCTGGGATCTGTTCCTCAGCCGCGAGGCACGGCGAGCGAGGTCGGTAGCGAGCAACTGGCTATGCTCCTATCGACTAAAGCCGGGTGGTGAAGCTTTCATTTGGGGCTGCCACCATCCGAGGTGATGGGCGCCGTCAGGGGTGCAGGCATCTTCGTGATTTGCAGCGCCACCACCGTTGCCGAAGCGCGCATCCTTCGAGGAGCGTGGCGTCGATACGGTCATTGCCCAGGGGCACCGGGGCTGGTAGGCATCGTGGGACGTTCTCACCGGCGTCGACGCGATGGTATGCAGGCGGGCCTTCGCCGCCTTGTTGCCGCAAGTGGTCGATGCGGTGAAGGTGCCGGTTATTGCGGCCGGCGGTGTCGCCGACAGCCGCCAGGTCGCCGCGGCGTTTATGCTCGGCAGACGAGCGCTGTGCAAATAGGAACGGCGTTCCCTGCGCAGCGAGGAAGCCAACGTGCCCGATCGCTTACCGTGCCGCGGTGCGCGAGGCGAGCGATTCCAGCACCGTCGTCACGGACATGATTACCGGCAGGCCTGCGCGCTTCATCAGAAACAAACTCGCTGATGATCTGGTCGCCTCTGGTCTCGGAGGCAGTGTCGTTCCCGGCCCAAATGAGTGTCACAGCTCCACGCCGGGGCCACCGGCGATGAGAAGTGACCGCGTTGTTCGCGGGGCAATCTGCACCCTTGCCAGGGACACCAATGCCGCGGCGTTCGTGTGAGTTCCTTGGTCAAGACACGACGCTCCAGCTTCGCGCCTTTCTCGACTAAGCACGGAGAGTTTTACGTGTCGGAGCCTTCCTTGTTCCTTGAGCCTTGGACCAACATCGATACGGAGTGCATCACGCGCTACGAGACGTTGTTCCAATACACCCTCGACCATGAAAAAGAGCGAACATGACATCCGAGCGAAAAGTCGTCGTCATCACCGGAGCGTCGCGCGGCATCGGCGCGCAACTGTCGAAAGCCTATCGGCACATCGGCTATCAAGTGATCGCCAGTTCTCGTTCAATGCGCAAGAGCGACGATCCGGCGATCCTGGTGATCGAGGGTGACATTACCCGCCCCGAGACGGCCGAACGCATTTTGGGCATGGCTGCCGAGCGCTTCGGACGAATAGATACGCTTGTCAACAACGCTGGCGTCTTCATCGCCAAGCCTTTCACCGAGTATTCGGAAAAGGACTTCGCAACGATGATCGCGGTAAATCTCGCGGGATTCTTTCATTTGTCGCAGAAGGCCGCAGCCTGGATGCTGCGGACGGGCTCGGGCCACATCGTCAACATCACGACAACGATTGCCGAACAGCCGGTGGCATCATTGCCGGCCGCGCTTGCGGCGCTGACCAAAGGCGGGCTCAACGCGATCACGCGCTCGCTCGCGATCGAATATGCCAGCCGTCACGTTCGGGTGAACGCCGTCTCGCCGGGCGCGATCAAGACGCCGATGCATTCGCCGGAGGCGCACGACTTTCTCAGCGGGTTGCAGCCGATGGGCCGAATGGGTGAGATGCAGGAGGTCACCGACGCCGTGATGTATCTGGAGAAGGCGGCATTCGTCACCGGCGAGATCCTTCATGTCGACGGCGGCTGGTCCGCCGGCTGCCGGTAGCAGGCGCGAGAATGTGGCCCGACCGACGTCTCCTCGAACTGTTTGAGATCGAGCATCCGGTTGTACGGTAGGTCGGACGCATTTTCAAAGGGATTTCGATCTTCTCCGCATTTCAAACTTGCGGTTTGCCTACGGTGTCACGGCCCTTGTCGCAATGGGACTTGCGCCGCGGCTGTTGGCACACTTCGCCCGCCGCCTCGCGTTCGGTCTGCATTGATGCTGTTCGGTCTGGGCGTCATCGGGTTCGCTGCCGCGGCCAGTCTACGTGCTATCATCAACACAAGTCTGAAGAGAGAGAGGAGAGCGCTAAGCGTCTTCAGCTAGGCGAGGATACGCCCAACATACCAGGCGTCGTACTCGGCCTCGGTCATCTTCTTCACGGGCTTGATCTGCGCCGCGGCTTTGTCCTCGTCCACGGCCTGCCGATTGTGCTCTCGTAGGCGCTCCTCGAACTGGCTCCTCGCTCCGTGCCAATGGGGGCATCTGGCTGCGTGCCTATCTCCAGCATGCCTCTTCATCAGCTCCTCAGTGAAGAGCTTGCCCGGGCGACCGCGGCGCTCTGCTTGCCTTGCGGAGTACTCGCGCCGGAGGAAGCCGGCGCGCATGTAAGCCCATGATCTTCCAGATCTCCTCGCGTGAAAGGATGTTCTTGAACGCTGGCATCTCAACGTATCGAGTTGCTTGCCGCCCTCGCCGATCGACCACAGAAGATACTCATCAACGGAAATCGGTCGCTGAATCATAAAGAGCCAGGAGGGCCGGCGACGGCAAAGCGAGCGGGGCGCATCACCGTCGCCCAGGCCCTGCCTGCCATGACCCAAGGACGCACATCTTTGCGCATAGAGGGCCGCCCGCTTCCAGCGTCGGCTTAGTCATTGCCGACAGTTGACCTGGCACCCTGATATTCCGGCTGCACGCCGTACTGCATGTAAGTGTAATGGCGCAGCAGCCTGGCTCTCATGCCTGGCGGCATCGTCCCGGCCCCCACAACTCGCGCTGCATCCACAGAGGCTGCCAATAATCGACCGGCGGCTCTTTCGGCGGCGGCGATTGCGCAATTGCAACGGCTGCGGTTGCCAGAAAGAGATCGCGGCCAGCGCCGCGACGGTGGGCGTTTTTCTCATACTCCATCCCATTCGCTATAGCGGAAACTGATCGGGACAATCCCGCATGTTTCGAGAAATCCTCTTACCTGCGCAACTTCGTCCGCCGGCAGGCTATTGTTGGGCATGGTTGAAGCGCAACGGAATGCCCATTAAGCTTCACGCCGACCCTTCGCCCGGACTTTTGGTCGATCTCCGCGCCGAGGCTCTCGAACACGTGCATGACGTCCATGAAGCTTGTTGCCACTGACGGGATGCGCCGAAGATGGCGTGGAGGGTTTTGCGGTGGTGGTAGTTCATTTCACTCCTCCGATGTCGTGGACCAATCGCCTGCCGCTGCCGTGCAGCCACACGAGGCGCCTCATTTCCGCTCCCGCAGGCTCAAGATGTAGGCAATTAGGTCATCCATATCATTCGGGTCGATCACAAAATTGGGCATGGTCGGATGGGTCGTACGCGACCAAACAGTCAGGGCGGTGACCGACATGCCGGGGGGTGTCCGCGATTGCCTGGAACGCGATCGCCTTCGGGTTGGGCGACGACGCCGCATTCTTCAGTACGTTATGGCAGGATGCGCAATTCGTTTGCGCGTAGGCGAGACCCTTGCGGGCATTGCCGCTGTCCGCAGCTTCAGCAATCGTAACGCGCCTCGCGGCCGAGGAGAGGTTGTTGATGTAGGCGACAATGGCATCGATCTCGGGTCCGGCCAGCGTGAATTTGGGCATCTCGTCGTGCGGCGCGGCGATCCGCGCGATAGCGGCTCGCGCAACGCTAGATTGGGATGACGCGCGTGCAGGGTCGGAACTCCAGCGCCTTCTTGTTGGGACTTGCGCCCGTGGCACCGACGGCATGGCATGCGCTGCAATTCTTCTCGACGAGCGCTTTGCCCTGGTCGACGCGGCGCCGCGTTTCCGCAAGCTGCGCTTCGGAAACCCCAAGCCGCCGCAGTCCGTCCCGAGCGCCGATCAACGACGGATCGAGTAGCAGCGCCGCTTGGAAATCTGCGATCGCGTCGTTCTTCTGGCCTTGGCTCTCGTATACGTAGCCGCGGTTGTTGTACGCGAGCGCATAGATGGGATTGAGCGCGAGGGCTGCACTGTAGTCCTCGATGGCGCGCTCAAAATTGCCTGAGCGGCGGTAGGCGAGGCCGCGCCGGTTGAGCGTGCTCGGACTATTCGGATTGAGCTGGAGCGCTTCCGTGAAATCAGCGATGGCGGCTGTTGACTTTCGCCTCTGACGAAGTGCGCGTGGCCACGCGCCGTGTGATAGGACGCGTTGCCGGGAGCGAGGTTCAGCGCTTCGCTGTAGTCCGTGATCGCGCCATCGACATCCTGGACGACCAGCTTTGCTCTCCCGCGCCCCGCATATCCGCCGGCCTCGCCGGGTTGAAGCCGGATTGCCTCGGTGAAATCGGCAACTGCTTGAGACCCGGCCCCGGCATCGGCGCGCGCGTTGCCGCGGTTCCTGTAGGCCAGCGCCTTCTGCTCGGGGTTGTACGCCTGTCCGGCAATGACGTCCGAGCAGGCTTGCAGCCGCGCCTGGGCGTCACCGCTCTGGTTGCAATCGGAAACCGCTTCGGCTCTGGCGGCAGTCGCGGGGATCAAGCACAGCAAGAGCAAACGCCAGCAGTCTTGTCATGGTTGGCCCGAAAGTTGATTGGTTCTCCGCCACGCCTGTCGCTGAACCGTTCCTATGCAAGGACGATCTTGCGCGGCTTGCGCCTGCTCTGCCTTAGGCAGGGTGACGGTCAGGACTCCGTCGCTCAGTTCGGCGGTGATCTTGTGCTGATCGATCCGGTTCGACAGCGAGAAACTGCGGCGGTAGTGGCCGATGGGGTATTCGGTGTAGAGGGGTCTCAAGCCCTGGTAGCGCGCGAAGTCAATCGTGCCGCTAACGTCGAGAACATCGTCCTCGACGCTGATTTCAACATGGTCCATTTTCGACGCCTAGGCATCTCGAGCACAACTTCCAGAGCGTTATCAGTCTCGAAGATGTCCGCGCTCGGCATGAAGGGAACGGGCGGGGACGGTGCCTTCCTGCTTCTGCGAAAGCTCAGCGCTTTTCCTGGACTGGGATTTCGTCCATGGGTGCCTCCTCTCTGGCAAGGACATTAGCCAATCTTGATGGTCCGCGGCTTATCGCTCTCGGCCCGAGGAATGAACAGCGCCAGCATGCACCGTTTCCGGTATTCAGCCTTCAGGCGGTCCGCGTCGACCTGCACTGGGAGGGTAATCGTGCGGTCGAGGCGCCCGACGACCTTTCCCGACGATGAACGCTCGCATTCTTGTCGAAGCGGACGGTTTTCCTGCCCGAGATCCGGATGGCCTTGTCCTGCACCTGGATCTCGATGTCCGTCTTGCTGACCCCGGCAGCTCTGCGATAGCCACGAAGTCATCGCCCTGCTGGAAGATGTTGATCGGGGGAAACTGCCCGTGCCCGCGGTCGAATCGCGCAGCCAATCACTATCGAAACTCCGTTCAGCGCCCGCTGCAGGGTCATCAAGGTATTGAGGTGGTCGGCGTTCGTGACCATGTTTCGATCTCCGCTGTAACCGCGCCGGGGCTGCCAATCCTCACTATCGACTGCGGCGCGCACTCCAGCCTTGATCCAGATCAAAGTGAACGGGCACCCCCGGTTGATACTGGCAACGGTTGACGAGGATTTCTCATGCGAGACATTACATCCCGTGAGACCGCACGACTACAGTGCGCAGCTCATCATCACGCCGCGTTCGATAGGTGGCAAGATCTGAGTTCTGCCCTTGAGCCCATTGTGGTGCCAAAGAGGGTGCTGTTTTCGTGCCGTGCTCCATGCCCGCAAGGACCTTCCCGAAGATCTGGGGCTGCGCGAGGCGGTCAACGAAATCGCCAAGCTTGGATGCAACGCCTCAGGGCAGCCCATCGCTACCGGTGAAGGGCGCTCACCAGCGCGCCCTGGCGGTGGCATTCTCGCAAGGCGCACGTGATGTTGCGGGAGCACTACGGCAGTGGATGAGTCGTGACCAGGCGAGACAGCTGGAAAGTCACCTTGCGCATGGCCGGGTCTTGTTATGGGTCCGGCCCCTGGGTTCGAAGAATTCAGCTGTGTTTGCGGCCATCTCGCCCGCACCAGCCCCACGTGGTAGAGGTCTGCGACGTATTGGTGAAGGACGGCAGATCAGCCCGGGCAATCTCATTCTGAAAGCCAAACAACTACAGAGCTGATCTCGGCGGTTATGCTGATCGAAGGCGCTTTCGAGCGGCGCCTGACCATATACCCCGGGGGTTGTGCTGACATACCCACGCCGAAACTTACCTGGTTGACCCACAGCTTGTCCTCGTAACCAACCGGGGGGATGCAGAGGCGCTATCGGCAGACCAAGACCGGAACCGTACTATTAGTCACGACCCGTAGGGCTTCGCCGCCCAGGAGTGCTCTGGCCACCGCCCTCCGCCCGTGTGACGCCATGATAATCAGATCGCATCCTCTGGCTTCCGCTTCCTTGAGAATGCCTTCCGCGGGGAACTCGTTCGGCACATGCACGGTGTCAAACGAAATACCCAACTTGCCTGCGCTCTGCTTCGGCCTTCGCAAGTATCGTTTTCGCAGCCGTTGCGAGGGCGCTAATCGTAGTCGGTTGCCGGCGAAACAACGACGGCCGGATCTGGAATCAGATGCTGTACGCGGCTCTGTAACCGTGACAATTGTCGCCTTAGCCTCTAAGGCTTTTGCCAAGGAGAGGCCAGTTGCAAGGGCCCTTGTTGAAAGTTCAGATCCGTCTGTTGCGATCAAGGCGTGTTTGAACATGACGGTAACCCTCCAAGAGATCTTGAAGCGACTATACCATGCGGTCGTTCTCGGTGAGCGCATTCCAGGTCGGCCTTCGTCGCTTTCGAGAAGCGAGCACATAGCGCCACGATCGCTTCGTCACCCAGACTTTTCAGGGTCGTAGATAAGGCGTCGGATGTGCAGGACTTCGAGCGGGCCAAACCTGGTTGAGTTCGACGAGATAGATCGCCCTTCAGGGGCCAGCAGAGAGATGAGATAGGGGTGAAGCGGTCGCCGCGCCAGACGGTATACTGCCAGGATGGCAGCGGACCCTCACCTGTTCATCTGGATCATCTACGCGCCTGTGGGTGGCGCTTGTCGTGTACCTCACGGTCGCGGCGATCGGCGTAAAGCGGCAGCTGGAAGAGCACCTCGGCCAGAGCATTGGCTTGCTATTCGCGATTGTCGCCGCGTTCGCGCTTCCGCACCTGCCGATTTTTCAGCTTCGTGAACTTCGCGCCGGTGAATGCTGTTGCAAGTACTGTTGGGGTCATCTTGTGCGTCGCAGGCATGGCTTTCTTGGTGTGGGGTCGACAACATTTGGGAACAGAGTTGGAGCCAGACGGCCACGCCGATCCTTGGCGACCTCTTCCTCTGGCGCGTTGGCGCCGAAGACGCCTGATGGAGCGGCAATTCCCGAACAAGTCCCCGACTATAAGGAGGCGGACGAAAGCGCTGATACCATTCGTGTGGTGAGGCGTAGAGTTGACTTCGTCTTGTTGCGTCCCCGTGCACGTCACCGGCATTACCGATCGCGGTGTTCAGGCAACAACTTTGCCATTTTGGCTGCCGCGCACTGGAGCGGGTGGTTTGGAACCCGGCCCCACGGTCGGCGAGTTCACCATGGTGGCGGTATCGCACTGGCTAGCGACGAAACAAGAGCGCATGGGTGGCGTTGCGTGCGTTGCGTCCGAGGCGTCTAATCCAGAGAAAGGCGGCGTATTTCCCCTGGTCTGTTTAATCAGCATTCCGCAATCGATGCTTAGGCGGACCGTAACGCACTTGAACAAGAACGTGGCATTCGCAAATTGAGCGCGTTGCGCCGCAACCGCATGTCTCCAAAAGGAGCGCACGTTGTACGCGGTTAGCTCAAGCGAAATCGGTCGTTTCCAACACCCGGCCGCTCAGGTGTTCGGCAAGGTCACATCATAGGCGCGCAAAGTTTAAAAGCTGCACCTGAGATGCCCCCTCCATTGCGTGCGTTGTCGTGCATCCAAACCCTATCTTCCGTGAAGGTCTCACGAGCATGTTGGCGAATAGTTCATTCGCGCCGTGTGCTCTGCCTCAAGCACTAAGGACGTGCCCAGCAGAATATTCGGCGCCGGCGAGCAGGTCCTGGTCGCTTCATCGGTGTTCGAGACAGTAGCCATCTCGCCGAAGACCTGAGGCGCGACGAAGGCGAGACTTCCCGGAACGCGCATGTAGTGGTAGTGGGAGGACTCAACCAAATGCGGCAATGTCGCGACCGCTCTCGAGTTGGGCGCATCCAGCTTTGTTGACGAGAACATAGACGCGTCTACCCTGGTCATCCCTGCACGGGCGGCAACGGAAATTTGTCTCCCATGAGAATGCTCTCGTCGCCTATGGCAGGACGGCTTCGATCAGGAAGCCCGTCGCGGTGACGCGGTTGAAGTAGTCGAACTCGGTGATGCCAATGGCGCTGGCGAGAACAAAGGCGCAATAGCACAGTAGACTTGCAGGAATCTCCTGGCCCGACGTTCAAGTTGAGGCCAGTCGGCGGAGTTCCACATGAGCCGCCGGATGCCTCGGAAATATTGATCCTCAGCGATCGAATGGCCGGCCCTGCCAACTTGGTTTGCTCCATCATCCACAGCGCAATTCCTTATGCAGCGGAGTTCGCATTGGGCTGCTCGAAAGTCTCGCCGAAGATTTGTTCGATTCGTTGCGCCTCCCGCGTCGGTAAGCTGCGCGAACTCACGCTGCCGCGCTCGCCTTGATAAGCGACCGTCATTCTGCCGCAGCATACGAAACAGGAGATCAATAGTCTGATCGGGCATGTCGACGAGTGCACCCGTCGCACCGCGGAACTGATCAGTAACGCCGCAGGAAGAGCACTTCATTTGGCAGGTCTTGCTCGATGGTTTTGCTGGACGCAGGCATAAGAAACTCGGCGTGCGGGGTCGCGTCAAAGAACCGATAGAAGTCGGCGGTATCGCCTGTCACTCTCACACTGCCGCGGTCCGTGGGCTCCCGGCACAACGGGCAGGAGACGGTCGGAAGTAGCTCTCGAGCACGCGCCTGTATTCTTCGATCCGCTCCAAGATCGCTGCGGAAACCGGGAACACGACGCCAGCCGGATTGAAGCCCCGCCGAGGCAAGAACGTGATGGATGAGGTAGCGGTGAATGCGGCCGTTGCCATCTGCGAAGGGGTGGACGTAGACAGATCGAAGGCAAGCACGGCAGCCGCGATGACGGCGTCCATGCCTGGCGTGATCGTTCGATCGAAGGCGATCATCCCGCTCGCAAGCGAGGGGAAGGTCTTCGGGCGCGCGCTGATATGGTCGGGCAGAGGGCCCCGGTATCACGGTCGTGCTCTCCGACGAAACCGCCCTCGTCCGAAGCCCAAGCCTCACAAAGCGGGCATCGCCAATGACGATCCTACTTGCAGACGCAAAAAGCTCATCGAGGTCGAGCGGCTGGCGCCCCGCTTTGCCAGATGGCGCGCCCCCATCTTTGGATGCTGTCCTGTGGCGGGTCTCTCGCCTTCAATTACGTAGCTGGACTTGGAGATCCTTGAGGCAGCTAAGGCAGCGCGGCGGTGCGCGCCAGCAAGTCCGCTGTCGGCACTAGCCGGCGACGGCAGCAACGAGGCGCGCTCCGTGAGGTTGGCGGCAACAGAAGGCCTCGAGACTTCATCGGTGCGAGAAAACGAGCGAGGCAGAATTCGGGTGTGCCCGGGAGATTGATTCCCTGACACGGTGGCGCGGCGAGTTGGTGCCTTCAATGGCCCGGTGAGGCTTGGGATCGACAGCGAGCGTGTATGAGCCCTTATCGAGCGCCGGTAGATTGGTCTTTCCGGTGAGCCAGCCATTCGTACAAAGAAACCAGACCCGGCGCGCATACGCGTTCCGGTCGGCGTGGCGCGGACCAAGCCCTCGATTGCAGCCGGTTCGACAGCAAGGGAAGAGCCGCTTTAGGACGGCCAGATCAAGCGCCTTCGTAGCTTGAGGGGCAAAGGTGAGGTGGCCTTCGAGACTGGCATGAGGCTCATGCCGGGGGAGTCAGAAAAAATGCGCCAGCCGTCCTGGTTGAAGACCCTATGGCGCTTTTCAATCGCGGACAGCGTTAGGGGAAGCGGCACAGAGAGGTTGTACGCATCGATGAGAGCGGCATACCCAGCAGGCCTACCTTGCTCGGGGAAGCCGCCTCTCATGAAAAAACCGTGACAGGCTCTGAAAATTGCTTCTCCTGGGGCCCTCGCATGAAAAGTCATGACTCCTTGTGAATTTTAACGTCCCGCGCGCCATACGCCATGAAAAGCCATGATATCTCGTTATTGAAAATGGCTCTTGCAACAGCCCAAGTATGTGAATAACGCATTTGTATGTGTAGCATCTCTATGAAAAACGAAGGCCGAGCGGTATGACTAGGCGCCGTGCCCGGTCGCCCCAAGACCAGCTCGGCCGTTCTACCTGAGCCCACTTTCCATGGACTAGATTGGTGAAGACTCAACTGTCGGCGGAAGAATGCAAGGGTGGTGCCGGGCATCCCGTTCGAACTGCCGATGACCCGTACCGATATCGGCGACTTCCTCGGTCTGACCATCGAGACGGTTAGCCGGACCACTCACAAAGTTCAAGCAGCTTGGGTTGAGCGAGCTGCCTTCCAGCAATCAAAGTCAAACTTCTCGATGTCGAGGCATTGAAGGGCCTCGCCGACGGCGATCCAGCGGCACTGAGACCAAACCAGTGCGCCGTCAGCTGCTGTGCTCATCGGGACGAGCATCTTGACGTAGGCGCAAAGCGAAGCTGCCCTGAATAGCTATTCGTGGCGTGCCGCAACTGCGGGATCTGGTCGACAACCTTGGAGAAAATGCCAATGGCAGCCCACTATCATGCGGTGCTTTGGATCGATCATCAGGAAGCCGAGTCTTTCATTTCAATGCCGCAGAGAGGCCGAGAAGCACACTGGCCATGCCGATCATCCAGCCCGCCATCTGCACCACAAGGCGGGCGCCATCGGCAGCGGACACGCTTTCGGAAGACCAGGAATTCTTCCGGACGGGTTGCCGCGTCGATTGCGGATGCCGGCATAATTCTGGTCACAGGCCCGGCCAACGCCAAGATCGAACTGGTCAGAGTACATTGACCGCTGCACGCCGAGCTCCGAGCTAGGATTGCCGCTGTTGAGACCGTTGACCATCCCACGGATGAGCAGCTACTCGACCATGCCCGGCGTTACTTCCGGGCCGATCATCAAGCACCCCAGCGCATGAGGCACTAGCCGGCGCACGAGAATGCTGGAGGGCCTAGGGTCGCCGCCTAAGCATTCCGAAGTCTGCGACTGCTGCGATCACTCCGGCAACGAAAGGCAGCACAACCCCGAATAGCAAGTGTTGCCGATGCCGTCGCGTCGCAATCGGCACAGGTGGGCGCGTGATCGGGGCTTCCGCACCACCTAGCTTGCATCGTTCTGGTTGGCATCTCATGTCTTCGGCAAATGTCCTAAAATGGGGGACGTCCTATGCTCATGCGCCTTGCCTCCCTGGCGCCCGGCAAGCGCCGGTTTCGCGACTTGTCGGAACAGGAGAGTGTTGGCCCTGGCGATCTCCTCCGAAGAGGAGGATGGCCGCATCTATGCCGCCTATGCTGCCAAGCTGCGCGGCGCAATATCCCGCCTCCGCTGCAGTCTTCGATGGCATGGCGATGGAGGAGGATGAGCATCGCCGCCGTTTGATTGGAGTTTATAAGCGGCGGTTCGGTGATCTCATTGTGCCCCTGCGCCGCGAGCACATAGCCGACTTCTATACGCGCCGGCCCGTATGGCTGGTGGAGAATCTCGGTCTCGATCGTATCCGTGACGAAGCCGCCGACATGGAACGCGAAGCCCGGGAGTTCTACGCGAAGCCTGCAGCCGGGCGTTCGATCGGGCGTAGCAGCTCGCACGCTGCTGCGGGATCCCGCCGCCGCCGAAGCCAAGCACCAGGTCGTCGCCGGCGAACTCGTCCAGCAGCACCTCGACCCCGGAGACGCGGCACGAGTGACCTCACCTCGCGTCGGCGGCCCATTCTCACCTGGATCCAGCCGGGACTGGCGGGTTTGATGGACGGTTCCGTTTCTGACCCTGGCGCCGATCTTCGCGACTGCGTTCGCCGCTTGCCAAAGCCCGTGGACGGCGGCGTTTCTGGTGGGCCTGTCAGCTTCAGTCGGCGCCGGCATCTCTATGGGTTTCACGGAAGCGGCCCATGATGACGGCAAGCTATCAGAGTCGCGGTTCCCCGTGGAAACGAGGCTTGGCGTCCGGAATCGCGACTACGCTGGGCGGGCTCGGGCATGCGCTACTCCTTATCTCATTCCCGATTTTGGGCCGCTACCACGATCGCCCTGATTGTCGTCTTCTTCGAGCTTTGGGCAATCGCCTGGATACAAAATCGCCATATGGAAACGCGCGGCGTTCCTACGCGCGGCCTTCCAGGTCGTGCTGGGTGGAAGCACGCGTGCTGACTGCCGGCATCCTGATCGGTGGAGCATAAGCAATCTCCACCACCTTCGCGTTGCGCCGTGGGCGTTTGCGCTGGATCAAGACGTCGTCCACGTAGGCCGAGTAGGAGCAGTCTGCACGGACGCAAGCCCGATCATTCCACGCATAGAAGTACACAATGGCAAAGACCGAAATCGCGAAAGTTTCCCGACACGGGCTGTGTTTCGTCCGCAGGATATCTTTTCTACCATGCGTCACGAGATGGATCGCATGTTCGAACGCTTTGAACATGGGTTTCCCCGCTTTTCCCCCCACCTGTTCCACGCCGAAAGCGGAACAATCATCGTGCCGGAGCTCGATGTGCGCGACAACCCCACGTCCATCACCATCGAGGCAGAGCTAAGCCGGGCGTCGGGGAGAAGGATGTTTCCGCGTCACGCTTCGGCCAACGGTGTCCTCACAATCAAGGGCGAGAAGAAGCTGAACAAGGAAGAGAAGACCGAGAACTATTATTTGGCCGAGCGGAGCTACGGCGCGTTCTGGAGCGCTCATTTTTGCTGCCCGACAGCATCGATGAGGCCAAAGTCGAAGCCAAGTTCGACAAGGGCGTTCTCAAGATCACGGCGACCCCAGAGACCAAGAGGCTGTGAAGGCACACAACGCAAAATCGAGATCAACAAGGCGTCATAGTCCCAGATCCGGTGAGCGGCCCGCAAGATGGCCGCCCGCCCTCTCCTATTGCTATGAGCGCTGCAAATGCTCCGAGCCAGCTCGTTCGACATCGGCGGTGAACGTGTATCCGACCCCACGCACGGTCTTGATCAGGGCTGGTCGGTCAGGGTCTTTGCGCAACCGCGCGAGAGTTGTCTATCGATCGATCAAGCGGAGACCAATCATGGCCTTTGAGAAGATCCAGTGATATCATCGCGCGACAACACGCGATGCCGCTTCACAAAAGCCTCCAACAAGTTGAACTCGCTGGTAGTGAGGTCCTGCTCATCGCCGTTCCCGCTTTTCAGGCTGCGGCGGGTGATATCCAGGACCCAACCCTCGAACGCATAACGCTGACCAGTTGACCCCGCTGATGTGGTGGGTGTCACGCGCCGCAGTACGGCACGGATCCGAGCCACCAATTCCCGCAACTCGAACGGCTTGGCGAGATAGTCATCGGCACAAGGGGCGCAACATTCCCATCAACCAAGTTCAAGACCGACGACGCGATCAACGGCGTCTCCGCTTGCCGGTCAACATGATTGCGGATGTCGCGCGCCAGGTCCAGACCGTGCTCCTCGCCAAGATTGAGGTCCAGGGCGATGGCGCTGAAGACATGCCCGCAGCTCGGCATCGTCTTTGGCATCAGAAACGGCAAACCCTTCCCTCTCAAGGCACCGTCGTAGCAGCATCGCGCGAGACATCGGTGGCGATTATCGCGCCGCAGGGGAATGATCGAACCGAGGACGTCCGAGATAGCGGCAGCCGTCGCGGGCGAGGACTACGGCCTGTATTATTTTGAGGGTCTGAGGGACCGTCCGCACCGCGATCTGCACATCACGTCGGCGAATTTCAGCGAACCAAAATGCGTCGAGCTGTAAACCGGGTGTGATTTGGTGGGGGCAGTGCACGGACTGGATGGCAAAGAGCGGCAATTTGTTGAAGTGGGTGGATTGGACACGAGGGTTGCACGAGGCAATTTGCACGAGCCTTCACGGGGTGGGATTTTCGGCTGAGGTCGTGACGAGGTGGCAGGCTCGCGGGGCTGAGCCCGCGAGTATCTGCAACAGGGGAGCGCGTATGGGCGGCGTGCAATTGGAAATCACGCGGGGTCTGCGAGATCCGTTGCGTGCGAGCCCGCAAAGGCTGACGGACTTTGCGGACGCGGTGACGACTGGCGATCGCAGCCGCTTTGTGATCGGTAAGCTGATTGATGAACGCGTCTGTGCGTGAGCTTGCGAAGTGCGGTAGAATGCTTACGGAATTACCGGGCATCGTCAGTTTGCGCTGGCCGTGTTCTCTAACAGAGCTGGCGACTAACTCATCCCAGTTTTCAAAACGCAGAGGTTGGAGCTGTTCCAGCCCATGCGTGGGCGATCGATGCGCTTTATCATGACGGGAGTTGACTGAATGAGATCAGATGCGGAACCGAAATCAACGACCGCAGCGAAGGCAGCCGCCGGGCATCCGCCCTGATGCTGGCGCACGGCAGCGCCAGAACGGCGCCGGGAATGCTCAAAGGAATTATGGAACGGTACCTGGCGCTCGCCCGTGAAGCGACGCTTTGAACAGCGATATCGTCGAGGCGGAGAATTGCTACCAGCACGCGGAGCACTATTTCAGGGTGATGCGAGAGCGGGAGAGCTGACAGGGCAAGACGCTACGGGCTCCGATCACTGAGACTTTGAGGAGGTGTTCACCCGGGTGCCGGCGATTGGACGGGGCAGTGATCTCCGGTCGAGTTCGGCCAGATCGCCGGCAGAACGGTCGTTAAGGAGCTTCGAGGAGATCGTAAAGTGGCTTCGCTCCGAGACGCGCGTTGGCACGACCTCATTTGAGGAGAGCGTTTACATGTACTGCTGTCAGCGAAGCGAGCTTCGCTCCCGTCTGCCAGTCGGCGACCCATATCAGCCCCCGCTGAAAATCAGGCTCGCCAAGTAAGCGATTCTCGCGACACAGCCGCTGCGGCCGAGTGACTCAGTGCGGGTTTGATGACTCAGTCAAATTACAAGGTTGTCCGGAAAATGCGGGCTCACTACCGTAGCGGGATTGTCCTTCGTTGGTGTGGCTTATGTCGGAGCGTTCAGCCTCGACCAGCTTCACGCCAGTTCTCGCACAGCGTTTCAGAATCTTTGCACGCGCGTTGTTCTGGCCCAGAGCGCTGTCGCTGGCACTCTTATGGCGGCGCCAGCTTGCGCCGGAGCTGCTCGAGCTACGCGCGCAGCCGCAATCCGTCACCCGCATCAATCGAAGGTTCTGATCGGCGGGATCTGTGCCATGCAGGCGCTCTTGATCGTGCACGCAAAACACACGAGCCACCGCAACCCCATCCGGTCCCTGTACTGGCGCTCAAAGGCGCGGTCTCCCCACTGGGCATCGGTCGCGGCCCGTTCCGCCGAGGGCACTTGTCCGGAGCAGGTGCTCTCCAATGAGAATTGGGGCACAAGGGAATGAAGGTTGCTCCCGGCAGATCGGCTCGGCTCGGGAAGGTAACAGCGTTCGGGCCGTCGCCCGCGATAGCACCGTCGTTTCGCTACGCTCCACTCCGTGTGCTACCGCGCCACTACTTTCCTGGAACCGCGTGGGAAAGGTACAGAGGGAATGGCTTCACGTGACCCTCGATCACTATACAAATTTGAAAGGTCAAATATCGATCGGTTCAACAGCTTCCCCACCGAGGTCTGCGAGATGGAATGAGGAGATGGACGCACGGTCTGCCCGGCGCAACCGCGAGACTGGGTGCCAGCTTGGCCCTATCGAGGTCTTTCCGCTAGTCAGTGTCGGATGCGCGCGGATACCCATCCTGGCCCGGAGCATCAATGCTCCACACCAGAGGTCTGATACATTGATGCAGCTCTCACGTTCGCCCGCTCAAAGTTCCGCCTTGCGACGCACGGCCGGGCCACACATCCTGGCACAAAGTCCCGTCGGTGCTTCACGGCGCGGCAGGAGTGCTTCGAAAGCCGACATTTCGAGGTAAAGCGCAACGGCGATGTGCTATGGGCCGTTTCACGTCTCGTCGCCCGCAACTTTTGACAGGGGAATGGTCTTCTCATGCCGACCTCGGAGGCCTTGGGACCGAAGCGCGCGCCGGCAGCATCCACTGGCGTGTGCGGCGCTTTGGTTCCTAGCGCAGCGAGCAAGGATGCAGCCGAGAGTATGCGGGTGACTGCCGACCAATGGCGCGCGCGCGTTGCATCGCGACGACTTTGAACGTCTCCGCAGCCAACACATAAGAGCGCGTTCAAAGAGCAGCGACGCGAAATTGTCGATGAATTTCGGTTTGTCCGACCTGGCGGAGAGGTCAGATGGAAAGAAGTGCGCAGCCTCATTGCCTATGATCCACGCCGGTCGCGTCGAGCGCATGACTGGCGTCTTTATTGATATCACCGATCGGCGCAAAGCCGAGGATCAGAAGAATCTGCTGATCGCCGAGCTCGACCATCGCGTGAAGAACGTGCTCGCCTGCGTTGCCGCCGGTGGCGCAACGGTCTCCGGGAATGCAGCAGTTCGGCGGACGAGTTCCTCGAGGTGCTCAATGGCCGCATCAATTCGTTGGCGAACACGCACGCCCTGCTGAGCCGCAGCCATTGGGAGGGGCGTGACCTTGGCGAGCTCGTCCGCAGTGAGCTGGCCTTCTGCGCAAACGGACGAGACCGCGCTCATCAAAGGCCCGGATGGTCGGCCTTGCCGCCGGAAGCCACTCAGCCTGTGGCAATGGTTTGCATGAGCTGGCCACCAACGCCGCCAAGTACGGTGCGCTGTCCAATGGCCGTGGCCGGGTCATCGGTTCGCTGGCGAAGGCAGCCGAACGGCGGCTCGGGTTCGCAAGCTAGTGCTCGAGTGGTGGGAGACCGGCGGCCCACCGGTATCCGCGTCCAATGCCTCTGGGTTTGGCACGTCCGTGATCCGTGATCTTTGTCCCTATGAACTCAGCGGGGCGGTTGAGTATGAGCTCGCTCGCGAAGGCTGCCGCTGCAGGTTGAAATACCTGGCGAATGGTTGAGCACCATCACCCGAGCGCGCAGTAGTCTCGATCGAGTCCGACCATCCGTCGCGCGCTGTGTCGTGACCGGCACCCGACGCCGCCATATTGCGGATCTTGAGCGGGAAGACGGCCGACCTCCTGTTTCCGTACTTGTCGGTAATGATCGGTCGAGAACGGCGCGCCTCAAAGTCTGCTGGCACGAGGCGGCCGTCTTCGGCACGCTGCAGCAACCAGTCCGTTGACTGAGGTCCAAGAAACCCGATCGGCACCTCGATTGCGACATGTCGTTCGTGACCCAGAAGGTCCTCCCTTCATGGTGCGCTCGGGCCGCAGGTTACCCGCCACCATCGCCTCGACCGTGCCGCGATTGAACGGTGCTGACAGCCTACGGTCAATAGAAAACAAAATCATCCGAGGTCGGGTTCGATGCGCGAACCTCACAAAGGTGACAAGATCGGTGTGTCCAAAGCCCTTGGAGTAGTCGAGCACGGAGATGACGCTGGGCGTGACCCGGAAAATGCGAACATCGTCCGGGCCTGGCATCGGCACGGGAGGGGAACTTTTGCTCTGGATATTTGAGTGGAAGCATGCGCAATACTTTGGCCGCTTCGTCCGGTCGACCACGGCTTGCGCGCGCGCCGCCATAGACAGGCCGGTGATCGCCATGATGTCGGGGGCGTCGTGATCGATCGTCAGCGATACGCGATCATCTTGCGCGAGATTCATCGCGCCTTCTGGCTGTCAGGCCGCAGAGGAAGTAGAGGGTGAGGCCTTCGTTGACGTAGCCGACGGTCGTGGCTTGCGGCCAGCCATCCGGCCGCAGTGTGGCGATGGTCATGATGCGGTGCTGGTCCAACAGGGCCAGAATCTTTCCTGCGGATTTCTTCGTTCATTGGCGTGGCGGTGAGCGGCATGGGGTGCCTCCGGGATGCCGGCAGTGGGTCAGCTAGGTCGATGACCGATCGACGGTCGGCCAGCGGCGGTGAAGGCGCGAGACCCACAAGCCGATCAGGTTGAGCAGCGGAATGAACACGATCAGCGTCCACCAGCGGCTGCGGCCGGCACGGTGCAAGATGCTTGCAACGGGCACGCCCAGAAGGACGATAGCCAAGAGTGGCATGATGATCGGCATCAGCCACAAAAATACTCCGGTGGCACCGCACTACACGGCCAGAATTGCTGACACATTTGCGGCATGTTTTTACCTTTGTCTGCGTTCGATCCGAGGCCCTCCCAAGACTGATGGAATAGGTTGGCGATAGCCTTGATGCAGTCAGCGGGCCTGGACGGAAGTGGGGCGCGGACCCGCGCGGAGACGGCATGCGGTCGCGTCGCGATCGGGCGCAGGGCACAGCATGATCTTGCCCTCGAGCCATTTTAAGGTGACGGCTGACACAGACATTATGCGCCCACCAGCCGAACGAAAAACCCCCAGGCTTGAGACCTGGGGCTCTTGATAGGCTTGCCGGACGGTCTGGCCCCCAGTGTTACCGGCGGTCGTCGTCGTCGGATTTCTGCAGAAGGCCGTGACGCGTGCGGCCGTAGCCAGGGGCTAGCTGCCTTGTGCAAGGGACAGCGTCGATCAGCAACCGCTCTCGTCAAGAACCCATTTGATCCAGCGCAACGCCTGAACGATAGGGCTGGCTATTAACAACAGCACCCAACCATTCCAACCGCATTCCGCGACGAAGGTGCAAGCCAATGACCCCGCTATCAGTCGAGGAAGCCGCCACAAGGCTTGGTTGTATCCACTTCCAGAAGGCCCAGACGCTTGGCACTATCTGGAAAAACCGCTGCTCCACCGACGCGCAAAGATTAGATGGGCGCGAATGGTCAGGGCCGTACATGCTTGCCATCGAAGCGGCCTATACAGCGCTGACAGGAAAGCCGTCTTGTTCGGAGCTACAAAGCCGACCAGGTGCTAGAAATGGAAGCTTCGGTGCCGCGAATGTATTCCGCGCGCACTCACAGAGAGAACGCGCGCATGGCCAGCTGGTCGGCCGGGTGAGCACCACGTGAGACATCACGACCATCTAACATGTTGGACATTCGATGGTGCGGGTGGTGACTTGTTCGATGATTGGTCAAAGCGGACGCATGCGTCCGATTTGTGCGGCTCATTATGATCTTTAATGATAACGTCGCACCTGGTGCGCGATGACGTAGGGCAAAGCGTTGCCAAGGCAATGGTATGCACAAGGGCGCGCCCTGGTTCAATGGAAGGCGAGAGCCCAACCCGACGCGCGCGCAACCAGCACCGATCAGAGGGCAGCTCATCTGTGCGGTACAGTCTTGTGACGTCTTGCCAGCCGTCTCTTTGGAGGGCTGCAGTTGAGAACAGCTTCGAGGCACTTCGTCGCGGCCTCCTCACATGGATATACGCCTACTGCCGAAATCCATTTGGCAAGGTAGTTATCGCCCTTGCGCTCAATCCGGAATACGGCTCCGTGCCGAGTAATTGAGCCTGTCGCCGTCAGCCGGCAATGTATCTTCGTCCTCTGACGGGCCAGGGAAGGGTGATTGGCCTGATGTTTCCGGCGGCCTGGTTTCAGCCCATCAGTGTCGGAACCTTCACCAAAGGACTCGGGGTTTCTAGACCTCGGATTCAATGCCTTCATCCTCGCGGTGCTTCGCCGTTGAGCTATGTCATTGTCGCTCATCACTGTGCTGCGTAAGCAGGAGACCTGACATGTCGGTCGCAAGCGGACGAGGGCAGGCTATACCGCAAGCAATGAGGCTGAAGCGATCGGAAAGTAATAAATCGGCGAAGCTGCGGCTGCATGTGGCCACATCTACCGGCTGGTGATCAAAGAGCTGCGCAGCGTCCGTTCCGATCCTATCATGCTGGCGCTTGTTGCCTATACCTTCACTTTTGCGATCTATGCCGCTGCCACGGGCGCCTCGACGGAAGCGACCAAAGCTCTCCGTCGGCATCGTCGACGCGAAGACCGTTCGGACCTGTCGCGGCGTATTGCGGACGGCCTCACACCACCCACCTCAAGCCGGCCGTGGGAGATTGCAGCAACGGAAATCGACGCAGGCATGAATTCGCAACGCTTCTTTTCGTGATCGAAATTCCTCCAAAGTTCCAGTCGGATATTCTTGCCGGGCGGCAGACATACCGTTCAGATCAATGTGGATGCTACGGCTTCCGCACAGCGCCTTTAATGGATGAGCTACATCCAGAACGGTGATCCTCAACTATGGTGATACAGTTTACCGCGGGCGCGAAGAGGTTGGCCGGTGCGCCGGTCAGTGATGGTCACACGCGCAAAGTTCAATCCGGACTTGAAAGACCTTTGGTTCACCTCCGTTATGCAGGTCGTCATCAACAATCTTACGATGATCACCGTGATCCTGACCGGTGCGGCGGTCATTCGCGCAGCGCGAGCAGGGCACCGTCGAGCATTCTCGCCTGTGATGCCGGTAGTTCCCGCCAGATCATGGCTGCCTCGAAGATCCTGGCGAACGGCATCGTCATTCTGCTGGCCGCCGGGCTTTCGTTCGCTGTTTGTGGTCCAATGGTGGCTGAAAGTTGCCAAATCGCAGGATCAATCCTGCTGTTTCTCGGCGGCTCGGCCTTTTATGCGTCTTCACCGTCGCGGCCCTTGGCATTCTTCTCGGCACAGTCGCGGCCACAATGGGCCAGTTCGGGCTGCTGGCGATCCAGTGCTCCTGGTGATGATGCTGCTTTCCGGAGGCACTACGCCGATGGCCGGTCTGGCTTGCAGTACGTGATGAAGTGTAATCAGCCCGACGCCGCATTTCGTGATCTTCGCTCAGGATTGTGCTCTATCGTGCGGCAGATGCTTCCATCGTGTGGCCGGAGATTCTGCGATGACCGTTATCGGAAGCGTCTATTTCGGTTTTGCTTTGGTATCGCGTTCGCCGCGTCATTTTCGGCGGCTGAGGCGCGAATACTCAGGAGCAGTGACGCATAGCTGCGCCGCTGGACCACCAGCCTGCCAGCCGGGCGCCAGAATCAGCGGCATCTACGAGGGCGGCCCATCATCATACGCCGACCGGGAAGCTGGCGCTCATCCGCCGCGGAAGGCACCTTCTCGCTTGCCTACCTGCTGGAGCTGCTGCGAGGACAGGCGGTGACTGGGTGGTGGGACTTGGACCATTGATCGCGCGCGTGCCTTGCCTGAGCGGTAGGGCGCAAGCCAACTAGGGTGAGTTAGAGTACGCGCGCCAAACCCAGCAGCACCACCGCCGCTAGGCTCGGTATGCCCACCGCGCGTGCCGATCCTGCGGCCGCCGACGATGGAGGCCATCACCGCCTGTGGCAATGGTGTTGACCCCGACCGCGATCAGAATGACATCAGCGGCGCTGGGGCTCGGCACCGTCGTGCCGCGCGAGGCGTGCCATCGACAAGCGTGATGGCGTCGACATCGGCGATGCCGGACAGTACCCCAATACCACACAGCCCCTTTGCGCTTGCTGTTGAG
>ERZ1370068.697-contig-10638_pt1 | contig 49467 bp, 54 predicted proteins | sample MGYA00561227_ERZ1370068 | MGnify/ENA primary metagenome ERZ1370068 (study PRJEB38410, sample SAMEA6850437) | metagenome | study: Metagenomic assessment of the ecological functions of the soil: analysis of the soil microbiota associated with the... | reverse complement strand
GTATGCTTCGTTCAGTTACGTATTGCTCCACGCGACAACCGCTGTCGCGGCCAGTAACGCGGCCGATGCCGTGAAGCCGCTCGCAATTTATCGAGCTATCGGGCATCGATCAAAACGAATCGGCCTTTCAACGTCAGGTTGGATAGCTACTACCACCAAGTTTCATGAAAGGTTTCGCGATCCCCGCGCTGGGAAATGGGTAGCGAAAGTGGACCAGCTCACGCCGAGGCATGGCGGCGCTGATCGCGCTCGCCCTCCGGAGAACAACGGCCCCGCTCGGGGCCGTCGTTCTTGCTGATGGTGGAGGTGGCGAGAATCCTGAACCTGACTTTCTCCATGGGAAAGCTTAGCGCGTATGTGCGCCGCATCGTCGCCCTTACCACCATTTTTACCACCCGGCGCGCCAAGCGGGGCGTTCCCGCCCGCCGGGGTTTCGCCGTTCAAGCGTACACACCGACGAGCGGACCAACGCGCAGAGCGCCATGCGTGAAGGCGGATGGATGGCATCGGTGCATAGTGGTGCCATGCCTGCCCCCGCAACCAGCCCATGACCTTCGCGACGGCGCGCGCGTCACTCGGCAAAGTTCCTCATGGCGATGAAGCGCGTCGGAGGCGCGCATGCCGAACCGGCCGACGACGCGGCGGCAGCCTGTTCGCGGGCGAGTACGCGACGGCGTTGCGGCTATTCCGCCCGTTGGCATTCCAAGGAAATGATCGATGCCCAATTTCATCTCGCGTCCGTAGCCTTCCGACGCGCAGGGGTGTACCGCGGGACTATGCCGAAGCCCTGAACTGGTATCGCAAAGGCCGCTGACCAAAGGCCATGCGGGCGCCCAGAACAGCCTTGCGAATCATGTACCAGGGGCACGGGCGTACCGCAGGATTCTGCCGAGGCCGCAGAAGTGGACCCACGGCCGCCGAGCAGGGTGACCCTACATACGAGTACAGCCTCGAAGCCGCATATGCGACGAGGGCCAATACGTGCCGCAGGATCACGCCGAGAAGCCATGAGTGTGGTTTCGCAAGGCTGCGGAATCAAGGTTATGCCGGCTGCGCGAGATCGCCCTTGGCATCCAGTGCACATGGCCGAAGGCGTGCCGCAGGACTTCGCCGAGGCCTTTGCAATCAGTTTCGCAATGCCGCCGAACAAGGCTATGCCTTAGCTCAGTACAGCCTTGGCGTAATGTACGAGAAGGCAGAGGCACGCCGCCGGACGCAATGCCGAAGCGCTGGTGGTTTCGCATGGCCGCTGGGCAGGGGCGTGCTCGGCTCAGCGCAACCTCGGTCTCATGTACGCGCCGAGGCCAAAGGGGTGTGCCGGAGGGACTTTGCCGAAGCTCTCAAAATTGGTTCCGCGGAATAACCGATCAAAGGTGATGCCAATTCCCAATTCAGCGTTGGACAAGCATATTCCAACTTTGGCCGAGGAATGCCACAGGATGATGCCGAGGAGCTCAGGAGTGAGTATCGCATGGCTGCGGAACAAGGGCGCGATACGTCCGCTCAGTACAGCCTCGCTCAAATGTACGCTCAGGGGCGGGGTGTCCCACAAGGACCACGCCGAAGCCTTGACTTGTTTATCCTAGAGCCGCCGGTCAAGGCGATGTTGGAGCCCCAGTTACCATCTTGGGCGAGATGTATGACGCTACGCTGAAGGTGTGCCGCGGGACTATGGCGAAGCCCTGAGAGACGCGCTGGTATCGCCAAGGCCGCCGGATCAAGGCAATGCCGAGGCTCGAGGTCAGGCTCGGCGTCCTATACGGCCACGGCACGGGTGCGCCGCAGTTGACTATGTTGAAGCTCAGAATTGGTTTCACAAGGCCGCCGATCAAGGTCATGCTAATGCCCATTACCTACTCGCGTTGATGTACGCGTCGGGCGACGCTGTACCTGTGGACGCTACGTCGAGGCTTTACAAAAGCGGTACCACGTCGCGGCATCAAGATTCGCGGGAGTGGATGACCAGAACACGCGGTCTGGCGGTCGACCACCAGCGACGCGCGTAGCCGCCAAAGATGACGCTAGCAGAAATTGCCGAGGCGAACAGCGCGAAGGACGAGGACCATCAGGCGCGGCGACGGCCGCAAGCGCGCTGCAGCTCTTGCGTCCGCGTGCCGTTGCGGGTGATCCGTACCGCGCAGCATGGACTCGGCGTCCTCTTAGCCAAAAATGGCGACCTTCAGGGCAATGTCGAGGCCTTGAAGTGGTATCGCAAGGCCGCCGACCAATGCATGGCGCGCGCCGAGTTTAACCTCGGTCGAGGCGTACCACTTCGGCTGGGGAACACCGCAGGACTTCGCCGAGGCCGTCAGAGTGGTATCGGAGGGCCGCCGACCAGGCGAGCCCGCAGCGCAGTGCAGCCTCGGCCACATGTACCGTGTCGGCCAAGGCGTGCCGCAAGGCGTCGCGACCGTGAAATGGTTTCGCAAATCTGCTCGATTTGGGCGATTCCGATGCCCAGTACAGCCTCGGCCAAATCTACTATTTCGGCTCAGGCGTGCCGCAAGATTTCGTCGAGGCCCTGCAGTGGTTTCGGAAGGCCGCAGCCCAAGGCAGGTCTGAAGCCCAACTCGGCATTGGCCTCATGTACATTAAGGGCGAAGGTGTGCACGGGACCATGCCCAAGGAGTGCAGTGGTTTCGTTGAGGCCGCCGGAACGCGTATTGCCGTGCCCAATCCGGCCTCGGTCAGATGTACTTCGATGGTGACGGCGTGCTGCCCCAGGACTACGTAGTGGCGCATAAGTGGTTCCAACTTGGCGGCAACACGCAGCGCAGAGTCAAGAGTGGGAGAAAGCGCGGCGCGGCAGCGAGAAGCGAGGCAGAACCGCGACGATGTCGCCGCGAAAATGTCGCCAGCGCGAATCGCCGAGGCGCAGAAGCTCGCGCGCGAGTGGAAGTCAAGTAGACGGCAGGTCGCTTGAGAGCGGTTAGCTTGCATCTTTTGCGATTGGCTGAAATGAAGGCCGCGATGTACTCGCTGGCCCGATACACGGTAATGTGCAAGGAGCAAATCGGCCGGCCAGCGGAGAGCTTGTTCGTTGAAAAACCCGCGAGAGTCTCTTCGCTAATTTTGCTTAGTTCATCTTATTTGGCCTCTGCCGGCAGCCGGGACGCTTTACGGTCAAGAAGGCTCGATGACGACGCGCCCAGCATATCTGAAGTACCCAAATCGGGATGTTGAGGCGATGCGACTTTGAAGGTCTTTGGTTCGCCCGTATCTTGCCAGAATGGATGGCAAAGTCTCTGACCTTACGGAGCACGGCAACGTACGGATCTTGTTCGAGGTGAGCCCGCTTTGGGGGCTCTGCCTCCACTGCGTCACGAGGGCAGTGCTTTGAGTCGGAATCTAGAAGATCAAAGATCGATCCGAATTCACAACAGCGCTGCGCGTGAATACCAGCGAGCGAGCTCCAAGTTGCCATCAAAGGAAGATGACGCGAAAGCGAGAGGAGAGTGCAGAGCGGCTCGTGCTCAAGTCACCGCACCCGGCAGCAAGCCAAACGAGCCTTGCACATAGTCGCCAGACACGGTGGTGGGCCGCGGGATCACTGGGGCCAACGTCTATGGTAACTTGCGCGCCAAACCGACGTTCGCCAGAGTAGAAAGCATGGAATCGGCCCGTCCCGATGACCCCTGGTCAGAGATCTCATGGACGCCCTTCCACCAGTTGTACGAAAGCATAGCGTCCATGAGTTCGTCGCCTCGTTTGACCCGCCCAGCCTGGCAACAGGCACCTTGTGATCGATTTCCAGTCTGCCGCCATCCTGCGCAGTGGCTCCCGCAAAGCTGGCACCGATAAGAGTCACGTTTAAAGATCCAGGAACCGATCCGCGACGGAGAGACCAGCTCTGATTTTGCCCTTTGCCTTAAACTCGGCCCATCCTTCGTCGAGCGCTACGAAGGCTTTAGGCGGGCTCTCTTTCGAGAGAGATGCTTTGAGGTCGTCGAGCAAATTGCTTGCTCTCGGGAATGACGAATCTCGATCTACGTCACGGGCGAAGTCTCAATGGGGTCATTGCGCTCGCGTTGGCGAAGAAGCCATCGAAAAACGGACTTCGTGCGGCCTTCTCCGCATTCATTTCTATTGCTACATGCTCTGCGATCAAATTCACGGCATCCGCCCGGTTTGGAAGAGTAGAACTCCGGTCGGCCTGGCCGCAGGCGTATCGAGACCATACGCGAAGCGATCGTTCGTATCCCTCGGCCCGCGCTTTGACGTGAGCAGCGTCATCAAAATGGTCAGCCGGGACGTGAGATCGCACCGAGCACGGTAGTACTTGTGAGGTGCGCCTCGTGCCAGATACTCGTGAACGTAGTGGCGAGTGGGTGCCGCGTGAAATCCATGATGATCTCTAACGAGTAAGGTAACCGGCGCGCGACATGACGCTCGCCAGGTAGAAGGCATGAACCGACACGCCCGGTTGGAATTAATGGGTTACGCACCGTTGTAAGTCAAGGATGAAATCGAACGCAAACCTATAGCGCGCCAAGGAAACTCCACGGACCGTATTGGTAGCCTCATCTCCGCTGCAAAGAACTGCCACCACTGTCTATTCTGTCAACGATCGGCGCCGCTGCACCCTTTGAATTCGACGTGACCCCAGGATGAGGAACCGGAAGTTGGAATACGTGAAATTTACTATCCGTCCGCGTACCGCAGACCAGGAAAAACGACCATGTCGCCAACCACAGCAGCCGCCCCGTGGATCTCGGTCTTGACCTGCCCGGCGATGCAAACGCTGATTGGGATCGGGCAAACTGGCCAATTCAGTCACAAAAGACATGGCGTGGACGGCCATCCACTGTGCCGCGAGGGGTCGCATGTTGGAAGACTGAGGTCAGATCATTTGGAACCTCGACATGCTTGAAATCAATATGGTGCATATGTCCAGAGCCACGGTCGTTCTGCAACGTAATTAAGTCTCCAAGCCGAAAACTGAGGCGCCTCGCTCTCGCTCATTACCTAGAAGAATGGCCATCCGTTCGCGCCACGATTTACGGCATGTTGAATGAAGAAGAAATCGCCTGCTGTGGTAGTCGATAAACGTACCAGATGCGCTGCCGGTGGGCGAATCATCGCCGCATTGAGATGAAATAGCGGGACGCTAGTGGGCATCCACTCTAGCCAATCACGCACATCCTGATTCACTTCCATTGCATCCGTGCCGCTTTGCGATCACATGCGCGTCGCCTGCAACTGGCCGCTCGGTGAGGCCCGTGGATGGATGCAACGATGACTATCCATGCTTACCCTCAAGGGTCTCTCATGAGCGCGTACGCCTTTTCCATCGGGATTTCCGGAGCCGTTCTCCGCGCGGAACTTTCTAATAATGTGGTCAACCTCGCGAGCCGCCGTGTCGTTTCCCACGGATCTTGCGTACGAGTCTCGGGTTCTTCAACATGCTTCAAGGCCTTGTCGGTAGATCATTGAGTCCACGATGCCCGGCTTCGTCTATTAGCGATTGCCGGCGCGTTCGATCTCCCAAGTTCGCTTTGAGTATCGCGTCTCGCCATAAGTGCACTCCGCGAACGTTGATGCGCCACAGTAGCCAAACGATCAAGCCAACTACGAGAGCCCCGAGAAACGTGGAGTGGCACTCATGTCACGGCGGCCTTCCTGCGGGGCCTAACGAGTAAGGTAACCGGCGCCGACGGTCGCCCATAAGAACTGCAACGCGGGCCGGCGTCGGTCGACCGCGTGGTTACGCGCCACGTACTTCACTGACATCTCGGTCGCGTATGCAGTCACGTCAGAGCATCCTTGTGCCGTACCAGCTCGCTCCTCAATAGTTCGATCGCTGTCCTGACTGACTTCGCATGCAGCAATCGTGAATGGAGTTCGTGCTTCGCCTTGGCACTATCAACGACGGCAACTCCCATCTCTTTCGTCTGGTCTCGGCATCGAACGAGTGACGCTATGTCGTCTGCCGCGTTGTAAGTTGCGTCGGCAAGGCATTGAAGCTTCGCCTAATGCAGCTCAGACGGTGCCTATCCGGACGCCACCAAGCGGTCGACGCATTGACTTCTTGCGAGTCTTGTCAGGGTCGACACCCTTTTCAACTAGAAGTTCGCTCCAGCTGCGTAAGTACTAGATCGGCCTCGTCGAGCCTCTGAAGGGCAGTGATGCGCACCTCCTCAATAAACGCCTCTCTATGTCGAGGTGGACACCCTTCTTGCGATAGGCACTGCACCGTTCGTACGACGGTGTCGGTAGGCGCGATTCCAGCCGCGGCGGTCGTGGCGCATCATCGTTAAAGGCCATCCCTATGTCTCCCCTAGCGTAAATGCACAAACCGAAGGCGCCTACCACCGACCACGGTATCCGGCGTAGCACCGGCCTGGGGCGCTCGCCAAGTAAAGAAGCCATGAATCGGCGCGTCCGGTTATTACTGGGTTAGGCGGCGTCAGGCGAGGTCGGCGGTTGTCAGGCTGTCGCCGTCGCCCCTTGTGTTGCGGCGGCTCGCCGTACGCGAAGTTCAGTCATCCAGTCCGGTGCAGCTACGTTGAAGTGCTTGAGCGAATGCGTCGGTTCATAGCAGCGACCAGGGCCACAATCTGCTTTCTACACGAGCGATATTCTCTAGCGCGGTCTCTCGTTTTCGAAACTCACCGCGATGCGCAATATCGTTGCGCTGCTTGTTCACCTTTTCGAGGTCCTTGCAATGGACTTGAGAAGATGCGGTTGATCGACGGATGACAATATCGGGACGAGCAGGCGGTCGAGCTTACCTTTCATACCGTTTGCCCAAATCAACAAGCTATCGACAAAGGGCAATGGCAGGTTGCTACGGACGCACGGCTCTTGGCGGATCGCGAGTGAGCGCGCAATTCGGCGGTAACGGCTGCACAGACGATGGATAACGAATACTCGCCCCCGAGCAAACAGGCCAATGGTCTTGTTCCAATTTGCCTCAACGCGCTCGAGATCCGTCCGTTGGGGTAATACTTCTTGGTCATGAGGATAGGAGTTCGAGTCTTGCGGACAATTGGGCTGCGAGGCCTCTTACATATTGGGATTGAATTTGCGATACAGCCTCTCCAAAAGTCCCTCCCCCTTCAGCAGTACCGACCACGTTACCCATGAGCCGCTCAAGCTCCTCACGGAACTTTAGTACGCGATTGTAGATGTCCAGACGCTCTCATTGAATGAAATAGATGCCAGGGCGCGGACATTTGGCGGGAGGAACGCAAACAAATAGCCTCGTTTCGGAATAGGCAGCGAGCCACCGCTCTTCACCCGCGCCAAGGCTCCGAGGCGACGAAGCCCGCTATGGGGCGAAAGTGCATGCGTGAGCCACACCTGGGCAGTAGCTCATGAGGGTCGGCTTTTGGGGTTCAGCTTCGCCGCTTGGTGATACGTTACTTCTTGCGCGGAAATGCGTTGATCCCGAGCATTTCCAGGTCGAACATCTGCTTGAAGAAATTCCGGCAGACCCACGGGCATCTCCGAGCTATCAGGATCAGTCAGGTACGGCATAAACGACGCCCAGCGAAAAGTAGGGAACCTAATCGGACAAAAATGCGGCGTCCACCGTCAGTATGTCGTATGCAGCGGCGACAAGGGAAAGTATCGAGAATCAATGTGGGGACTGAAAGAGCAAGCTCAATCGTTGCCCAAAGTCGGCGACGCGCCGACCGCTCGTCCAGCGGGTCGATTTGGAACACCCTACCGCGCCAAATAGATCGCGGCCGCGCTCACGCTCATGCCCGAGCTCGCTGCTGATGGTCAGCCGCGCCTCGCGATCGATCGCCTTCTGCTCGCGGGTAAGCTCTCTCGATCGCGGTCCACCCGCCGCCGGTGGCCGACCACCCGGTGAGTTCGCGGTACCGTTCCTGTGCGTACTGATGACGATGGCCGTGTACCCGGTGGATGCCCGCCCGGTCGCACTGGTACTCGAAGCGGCGTAGCTGCTGCTCGTAACGTCCGGTCAGCCGGAATCAGACTGCCCTTGCCCGCCAAGACGCTTCGCCTCGTCCAGGACTTGGCGTTGCTCGGCATTGCGGATCGGGATCTCGCGGTCGCGACCGCCTTTGGTCCAACTGTCCTTGAGTAGCAAGGTGTCGCCGCGATCCGCCCACGCCGGCTGGATCTTGAGCGACTCTTCGCGCCGCAGCCCGAATGCCGCCTGCAGCCGCAGCGACATGCGCGTGTACGGATCGGTGACCTGGGCGAGATCGCCGGAGGTCAACTGCCGGGCTTTGCTGACGTTGGTGACGTAGTGTCGGTCGGCAATGCCGTATGACGTCGTTGCTTCTGGCGACGACGTTGGCCTTGCCGCTCTTCTCCGCCCACCAGCGCAGGGTGGACATCCGGTTCTTGAGGGTGCCGGTGCTCAACCCTTCCGCCTGCCAGCGCTCGACCAGCTGCTCGACGTGCTTGGGTTTCAGGCTCTGGACGTGCATGTTGACGAAGCCCATTTCCCGCAGCTGGTTAGCGATGAGGGTCAAGATGCGTTCCCGGTTGGCTTGAGTGGCAAAGCTCCCGTCGCGATTGTGTTTGCAGAGCTGCTTCAGTTCGTAGTTCAACGTCTGCATCATCTCCTCGGCTGTGTTCGGCTCTCTTCGTTGCGGCGGTGTCGATCAGGTCTGGTCAGTGTTTTCTGTCCGTCTCACCACGCCTGAGCGGGGCGAGATTTTCGAGGGACGCGGGAGACACCACTCCCGGTTTGTGCCGTTTGTTTTGTTGCTTGCCACCGCGGCACGCGGTTCTTGGCGTCGCGGGTGCTCCCGGTGGGGAGTCGTTCCCGCGACTCTGAACCCTTGACCCAGGGTTCGTGGGTGCGCCATTGCGGCGCTTCTTTGACGATCCGCGTTGCGCGGATGAATGGACGGGCCGCATTGCACGGCCGGCGAGGACGATGGGTCGGGGAGCCCATCACTTGGGGTCATCACTTGCGCCAGCGCCACATAACCCCTGTTGGGACGGAGGATCGGCGCGTCGTCACTACCGGCTCCGCCGCTAGTAACGACGCTACTGGTACAGGTGGATTGGCGCAGGGGATGACGATTGCGCCAACTAGACTCTGGCGCAGGGAGTCGCGCGTTGCCCTTGCCGAGCTGCGGCATGGGACGCGACGTTGTCCGGGCGTGCGCAACCGGCGCATCGACCGGACCAGGCACGAACGATGCTCGCGCCGTGGGGCCGCTACCGGGAACGGTAGACGGCCGCGACTGCACGCAAGCGCTGCGGACAACGCCGTCGCAAGCGACGGCAATGCAAACATTGCGGTCGATTCCCGACCGCTGGTCGATTACGAAACCTCCCGCCTAGTGGCGCGCCGGCTGTCTCGAGGAGGCCGTCCGGCTTAAAGGGCGATGGTTACGCCATCAGCGGGCTGAAAGCTCAGCCAAGCGAACTGTGGCAAAGGTAGCCCGGCCGCAAAATCCGCTCAAGCGATAAACTGACGGTCACGAGATATCCGTTTTCGGCGTTGCACATTCGCAGCGCAGCGTGAGTGAGAGCGGAACTAGCTTCCGAAGAAGAATCCTGACAACGACGCGGTTATCCACGGCGGCGCGCGGGCGGCGCCCTCTCGCACGCGAGCGCGCGCCGCGGTGGGTAACCGGCATTCAGGGCGTGCGTTATGCCGGCGGTCGCGCCCATCTGACCCACGAAGTTCTTGACTCCCGGCGAAAACGGTCGGCCGCTGTTTACGTTTTCCGGCGGACGTGTGCGGAGCCATATGCAACGATGGGCCTTCCACCGACAGCCATAAGGAGACGACGATGGCCGATGCGAGCCAACCACGCCTATTGCATTCTGCGGCGCAAACAAGTCGAAGCCCGCACCGGGCTGTCGCGCAGCACGATCTACGCGCGAATCAAAGCTGGGACGTTTCCGGCGCCGGTGTCGCTGGGCCCCGCGCGCGGTCGGATGGATCGAGAACGATGTGCAGTCGCTGGCTTTCGACCGAATTGACGCCGGTTGGAATCGCGCAAGGTGGATGCCGAAGGCCACCGCGTCGGGAGAATGAGAAGTTAGGGAAGGACGTCGCGCTGTCCCGATCCGCGAAGTCAACCGACTCGTTCGACCCGAAGCCGCACTCCGACCGCGCACGAGTGCAAGCAACGTCGATAAGCCGGAATTGCCGGACCTGCTCAATGTTCGATAGAGGCGTCTCGCGCGACAGTCCGGTCACTGTCACGCAACGTTGCGATCCCCGCGGGCCTCGAGGAGATGGCTCGAAGCGCGTACATGATGTCGCCTTCGTCACCTCCCGCAAAGCGCTTCATCGAGCAAGGCCGCGACGTTCCCCACGCGTCGTCGGCGAGATGTTCGCGCGGGAAGTCCGCGTGCGTCCTACTGCGTGCCGGTCTGCTTGGAGTAATCCGCCCAGTACTGCTTCGCACTTTTGATGTCGCCACGCTGTCCTCTCTTGTCGCCGCCACACAGCAAGAGATGATCAGTCGGTTCCCAACGCGCCCAAAATACACTCGATAGCCTGGCCCAATGTCGATCAGCTCCTGCACACCGTCGACCGATTTGCAGTCGCCGAACAGTCCTCTCTGGAGACGGCCAATGCGAAGCAGGATCGCTGCGCAATAGGCGCCTGTCCTTGCAATGCGGCCAGCCAGTCGCCGAACACATCCCGTCCAGATGGCGCCAGATAGTGCCGGACCTCGAATTCGAGCATTGTAGCTTATCGGCTACACGCGATCAAGAAGAGGGCGTCGCCTTGCGCAAGCGCACGACTTTCGCGCCGTCGCGAGCGGTGAGCAGTTGCCGTTCGTACCACGCCATTAGCTGACGCCGAATTTCCAGCGCTTGGCGCGATCGTGACCGCGGCTTGCTTGGGTGCCGATCATGTGATCCAGCTGCCTCGACAGCGTCGGCGCGTCCTTGCCACGCATCGCGTCCCCAAGTCGAAGCGGGCGCCAGAATGCGGCGAATACTTGCCGGTAAGTTCCAGCGTTCGCCCGATAAATTTCTCGATCGCTTCGCGCGTGGTGGCCCATCGCCATGTGGCGCCGGCGCTGCGTAAATCGCACCATCGCCGTCGGCACGGTACCATTCGCGTAGCAGGCGAGCAATTGGTGGTAGCGGCACGACATGGGGGCCACGCTGTGCATCCTTCCACTTCCATCCGTTCCGCGCGGAATGGACACACTCCCGCCTGCAGGTCGAATTCATCCCAACGGGCGCCGGCAATCTCGCCGATGCGCTGCGCAGTGAATACCGCCAGAGGTGGGGCTTGACACGCTGGCTGATCTCGGCAGCCATCGGCAGCGCCTGCGGAATTGCACCCACGCCCGCGTGATCGGTAACGTCGCGAGGTGGGTGCGCTGCGCCGAGCGCTTACTGCGGCGTGCCGCCGGAATCAGTTGATTGGAATCAACCCGCTCGGCCGCGTAGTCCATGATCCGAGCGCAGGCGCTGTCTCGCCTTCGTCGCCATATCGGGGCGCTGTCCTCGACCTTGCGAATGGAGCTGGCAGCTATCGCCGTCGTGATTCGGCCACCGGCAGCGTCATAACCGCAGACAGGTGGTTATCCCGGGGATTTCGCCTTGACCTCCTGCTGGTAGTCCGCGGTCCACTTCGCGCGTCAGGCCTCGCGTTTGAGCCAATCTGCCGACAACGCCAGGCATCGCTGTGCGCGCCGCCGCGCGTTTTCGCCCGCTCGACCCTGCGTACCGGCGGTGACGTGGTGGCCGTCTGCGCACACGAGCGTACGGACGTCCTGCGCCTTTTGCGCGCGCCTGGCTGAGAGCGTGATCGATCAGCCGCCCAAGAGTCGCCGTTTGCGGTTTGTCGCAAGCCGATATCGAAACTGCCACGACGACGCGCCCGAGAGAAGGGCACGTAGAGATACAGCCCATCGCCATCCGCAAGCCGAGTATGGCTTCTCCTTCGGCTTGGCGTTCTGGACCTGGCGGTCCGTCAGCAAGTGCCTTGCCATCGCCTCCCTCTAAAGTTCCGAGTTCTCTTGAGAGGAGCGTTTCTACCACTGTGGGTTACCACCACCGTTACCCCCGTTACATCCGGCTTTTAATAGTCGGCCGGCCCACCAAAGGGTGCCCCCAAGCACGCTTTCATAGGGAAAACGGGAAAAAAACGGCCCCAGCTCGGGGGCCGTCATTCTTGCTGATGGTGGAGGTGGCGAGAATCGAACTCGCGTCCGGAAGCACTCGACAGTCAGGACTACATGCTTAGTCGAGTCATTGTGCTCTCGCCCCGACGCCGTTGACTGACAGACGACGGCAGGGCCAGTCACCTAGATTTAGCGCTTCGCCCAAGTGACCCGGGCGGGCGCGATCGCCCTGAATGTCCTCGCTGTGACAGCTGCATCACCCCGGTCGGGCGCTACCGGGTGCGAGGTCCGGCGGGATTAAGCCGCCAGAGCGTACGTTTCGTCGTTCGCAGTTAAATTTGCGATTGCAGTAGGATTTACGAGGACCTGCGCCTCGGCATGCCCCGAGCTGCTTTGCAACCCCCGTCGAAACCAGTTCACCCCGGTGATCGTCGTGGTGCGCCGCGACTGATTCCGCGACGCGCAATGCGCTCTGAGATCAACATGATACCACCGGGACCGACCGCGTCCTCGGCATGATAGTTGCGAGCGTGGGGTAAACTCGCGCAATTTCAAGCTCGAATTCCAGACGCTCTCTCGATCCCGCCGGCCGCAATGTCCCCTCACCGAACCTCCCGTCCGCATCGTTCCCGTCATCCTCTCCGGCGGCGCCGGCACGCGGCTATGGCCGCTGTCGCGCGAGACCGCGCCGAAGCCGTCGATGCCGCTGCCGGACGGCGAGACGCTGCTTGCGAAAACCGCGGCCCGCGCGCTGGCGCTGCCCGGCGTGGCGGAACTCGTCACCGTCACCAACCGCGAGTATTACTTTCACACGAAGGACGCCTACGCCGGCCATCGCGGGGAGCTTCCCGAACGCATGTCGTACCTGCTGGAACCGTTCGGCCGCAATACGGCGCCTGCCGTCGCGCTCGCGGCGCTGTGGGCCGAGCGCCGCCACGGCGACGATGTCGTGCTGCTTGTGCTTCCCGCCGATCACCTCGTTCGCGATCATGTCGCGTTCGCGGCGGCGGTCGCGCGGGCCGCGCGCCTCGCGCAGGGCGGTTCGCTGGTGACGTTCGGGATCGCTCCCACGCACCCGGAGACGGGCTTCGGCTACATCGAGTGCGGCGCTCCTGTCGCGGGCGATGGCCCTCCGGCCTTCACCGCCGTTCGCTTCGTCGAGAAGCCGCCGGCTCGACAAGGCCCGCGCGTACGTCGCCGCGGGCAACTATCTGTGGAACTCGGGGATGTTCTGCTTCACGCCGACGGCGATCCTCGCCGCGTTCGCGCGCCATGCGCCGGCGGTCCTCGACGCCGTGCGGCCCGTCGCGCAGCGCCCATGCGGCGAAGGGCGACGATCGCGATGCTGGAAATCGATGCCGCGCTGTTCGCCAGCGCTCCCGACATCTCGCTCGACTACGCAGTGATGGAAGAAGGCGGCGACCGAAGGCGCGGTCGCGGTCGTGCGCGGCGCGTTCGACTGGAGCGACGTCGGCTCGTGGCAGGCGATGGCGGATCTGTCCGCGCCGGATTGCGGAAGGCAACCATGGCCAGGGCGAGCGCGTCACCATCGCGACCCGCGGCACCTATGTCCACGCGGGCGATCGCGTGGTCGCGACCGTCGGTGTCGAGAATCTGATCATCGTCGACACGCCGGACGCCGTGCTGGTCGCGCACCGCGATCACCTGCAGCGCGTGAAGGACGTGGTCGGCGAGCTCAAGGCGCGCGGCCACGAATCCTACCGGCTGCACAAGACGGTGGCGCGTCCGTGGGGCGCCTACACGGTGCTGCGAGGAGGCACCCGGCTTCAAGATCAAGCGGATCGAAGTGAAACCGGGCGCTGCGCTCTCGCTGCAGCTCCACCATCGCCGCAGCGAGCACTGGGTCGTGGTCACGGGCGTCGCCAAGGTGACACGCGGCGAGGACACGTTCCTCGTCAACGCCAACGGCTCGACGTACATTCCGGTGGAGACCAAGCATCGCCTCGAGAACCCGATAGGCGATCCGCTGGTGATGATCGAGGTGCAGTGCGGCGACTATCTCGGTGAGGACGACATCGTCCGCTTCGACGACAAGTACGGGCGCGTGCCGGGCTGAGGCTTGGGCCGCAGCGACGTCCTCCGAAGGACCGCGCGTAGCGCGAGAGCAAACCTGCGTCGATCAGGCCATGACGTCCGGGTCGATCTGCCGCTGGAGCCGCGCGATCTGATCCTTGAGCAGCAGCTTGCGGCGCTTCAGCCGCGTGAGCTGCAGTTGATCGTGGCCCGAATGCATCGGCCGAGCCGATGGATCACGGCGTCGAGGTCGCGGTGCTCGACCTCCAGCGCGACGAGCCGCTGCATGAGCTCGACCCGTTCCGCGTTGCCTATGTCCGCCATCATCGGTTCAATGTATCCATGGTGGGGAACTTTCGTTCGGACGGCACGCGCCCGCGCGAAGCGCGTCCCCTTGTCCGGCTCGGTTGTCGCCGGCCTTCAGCATAAGCCCAAAGCCGTCGAGACGAAACCGGCGAATGCCGCCTCCGGCAGATCCGCCGACCAACGTATAATCCGCCCTCGATTTGCAGTTGCACGTGCCGCCGGCCAACACCGCCGTCGGGCCGGCGGCTGCGGCGCCCGCGGCGTCGTCCGACGCCTCGGCTTCCGCATCGGGCGCTAACGCCGCCGAGCCCGCGACCTCCGCTCTCGCCGCGACCATTCCGATGCTCGCGGCGCTGCCCCAACTCGTCCCGCGTTTGCCTGCGGCTGGCCAGAAGGCGCGCGCGCTGGCGTGCCCGTGGGATCGTCGGATGCGCTCGCGCTCGCGCAGCTCGCCGCCGTTTGCGCCGGCGAGAAGCGACTGCTCGCGGTCGTCGCGGCGGATGCGCTCAATGCCCAACGCCTCGCCGACGAGCTGCCCTGGTTCGCTCCCGGCCTTTCCGTCGCGCTCCTGCCCGGACTGGGAGACGCTTCCGTACGACCATTTCTCGCCGCACCAGGACCTGGTCTCGCAGCGGCTCGCCACGCTCCACCACGTCTCGCGCGGAGAATGCAGCGTACTGGTCGTCGCGGCGACGACGGCGCTCTATCGGCTCGCGCCGCAGGAGTATCTCGCGGCGTTCACGTTCTTCCTGAAGCAGGGGACGCGGCTCGACGTCGACGCGCTGCGCGCCGCAGCTCGCCCTCGCCGGTTACCGGCACGTCACGCAGGTCGTCTCGCCCGGCGAGTTCAGCGTGCGCGGCGGATTGATCGATCTCTTTCCGATGGGAAGTCCGCTGCCATACCGCCTCGATCTGTTCGACGACGACATCGAAAGCATCAAGACCTTCGACGCCGACACGCAGCGCACGCTCTACCCCGTGCCCGACGTGCGCCTCCTCCCCGCGCGCGAGTTTCCGCTGGACGAGGCGGGCCGCGCTCGCTTCCGCATGCGCTATCCGCGAGGTCTTCGAGGGCGATCCGTCGCGTTCGCCGCTGTACAAGGACGTGAGCAACGGCGTCGTGCCGGGCGGCATCGAGTACTACCTGCCTTTGTTCTTCGACGAAACAGCGACGCTCGCCGACTATCTGCCGCGGGACGCCGTCGTCGCGTTCGTCGGTGACGTCGCGGGCGCCGTCGAGCGGTTCTGGCAGGACACCGATTCGCGCTACAAGTTGCTGCGCGGCGACAAGTCGCGGCCGCTGCTGCCACCGACGTCGGTGTTCCTGCCGCCCGATGCGTTCCACGGCGCGCTCAAGGCGCCATGCCCGGATCGAGATTCCCGCCGCCGATGCCGAATCCGCACCTGGCATCGACGCCACGGGATCGTGCCGCTGCCGCGAGTGCAGGTCGATCGCCGGGCGCAGGATCCGCTCACCGCACTGAAACGCTACCTCGCGTCTGGCCGCCGCGCGCGTGCTGATCTGCGCCGAGAGCGCCGGCCGGCGCGAGACGATGCAGCAGTATTTCGCCGAGTACGGGCAGAACGTGCCGCTGGCCGACGACTGGCGCTCGATCGTCGCGGGCCAGGCGCGTGCGCACTGGTCGTGTCGCCGCTGCACGCGGGCTTCGCGTGGCCGGAGGCGAAGCTCGCTTTCGTCACCGAGGCCGAGCTCTATGCCGGCGTCGTGCGCCGCGGCAAGCGCGATGCGGCACGGCGCACGAACGTCGACGCGATGCTGCGCGACCTCTCCGAGGTCCGCATCGGCGACCCGGTCGTTCACGAGCAGCACGGCATCGGCCGCTACCTCGGCCTCGTCACGATGGATCTGGGCGACGGCACCGCGGAATTCCTGCAGCTCCTCTACGCCAACGATGCGAAGCTCTACGTTCCGGTCGCGAACCTGCATCTCATCGGACGCTACAGCGGCGCATCGCCCGAGGCAGCGCCGCTGCACGAGCTCGGCAGCAGCCAATGGGACAAGGCGAAGAAGCGCGCGGCGCGGCAGGCGCACGACACGGCCGCCGAGCTCCTCAACCTCTACGCGCAGCGCGCGGCGCGGCAGGGCCACGCCTTCAAGTTCAACGTGCACGACTACGAGGCCTTCGCCGAGGGTTTCGGCTTCGACGAGACGCCCGACCAGCAGGCGGCGATCGAGGCCGTCATCCGTGACCTCACCGATGGCAAGCCGATGGACCGGCTGGTCTGCGGGGACGTCGGCTTCGGCAAGACGGAGGTGGCGCTGCGCGCGGCGTTCGTGGCGCTCGCCGACGGCAAGCAGGTCGCGGTGCTCGTGCCCACGACGCTCCTCGCCGAGCAGCATTTGCAGGTGTTTGCCGACCGCTTTGCCGACCTGCCGGTGAAGCTCGCCGAGCTGTCGCGCTTTCGCTCCGCCGAAGGAGGTGAAAGCGGCGCTCGAAGGCATCAAGGCCGGCACGATCGACCTCGTCATCGGCACGCACAAGCTGATCCAGCCCGACGTCGATGTTCAAGAACCTGGGCCTCGTCATCATCGACGAGGAGCACCGCTTCGGCGTGCGGCAGAAGGAGCAGCTGAAGAAGCTGCGCGCCGAAGTCGACGTGCTGACGCTGACCGCGACGCCGATCCCGCGCACGCTCGCGATGTCGCTCGAAGGCATCCGCGATTTCTCGGTGATCGCCACGGCGCCGCAGCGGCGGCTCTCGATCAAGACGTTCGTCGCCGAGTATTCGCGCGGCATCATCCGCGAGGCCGTGCTGCGCGAGCTCAATCGCGGCGGCCAGATCTATTTCCTGCACAACGACATCGACACGATCAGCACGACCGCCGAGCGTCTCGGGCGAGCTGCGTGCCGGAGGCGCGCGCTCGCCGATCGCGCACGGCCAGATGGGCGAGCGCGACCTCGAGCACGTGATGCGCGAGTTCTACGCCGCAGCGCGTCAACCTGCTCGTGTGCTCGACGATCATCGAGACGGGCATCGACGTGCCGACGGCGAACACGATCATCATCGAGCGCGCCGACCGCTTCGGCCTCGCCCAGCTGCACCAGCTGCGCGGTCGCGTCGGCCGCTCGCATCACCAGGCGTACGCCTATCTGCTGACGCCGCCCGCGGGCGCGCTGTCGGCGCAGGCGGCGAAGCGGCTCGAGGCGATTCAGATGATGGAGGACCTGGGCTCCGGGTTCTACCTCGCGATGCACGATCTCGAGATCCGCGGCGCGGGCGAAGTGCTGGGCGAGTCGCAGTCGGGCGAGATGCAGGAAGTGGGATTCCAGCTCTATGCCGACATGCTGAAGGCCGCGGTGTCCGCGCTGAAGTCGGGCCGCGAGCCCGACCTGTCGGCGCCGCTCGGCGTGGCCACCGAGATCAACCTGCACGTGCCGTCGCTGCTGCCCGCGTCGTATTGCAGCGACGTGCACGAGCGGCTCGTGCTCTACAAGCGGCTCGCGAACTGCGAGACCGCCGACGAGCTCGCAGTCGATGGCAGGAGGAGCTCGTCGATCGCTTCGGCCGGCCGCCGGAGCCCGCGCAAGCGCTGATCGCGTGCCATCGGCTGCGCCTCATCGCTAAGCCGCAAGGGCATCGCCAAGGTCGACGCGGGCCCCGAGCGCAGCACGCTTCAATTCGTCAAGGCCCCGCCGTTCGATCCCGCATCGCTGATCGCGATCGTGCAGAAGGACGGGCGCGTGCGCTTCGCCGGCCCGGATCGCGTCCGCATCGAGCGCGCGGCGCCGACACTTGCCCGAGCGGGTGGCGGTGATTCGCGAATTCATCGGAATGCTCCACTGACGCCGTGTCGTGAGCGCCGCTGGTACGATGTACGCTGTTGCCCACGGCCACGGATCCCTGCCTGGTCGGATGACAGCATCCAGCAATCGAGTCGGACTCGCCGGTCCCGCCGCCGCGCTGCCGCCGCAATTGCATGTTTTCGTCCGCGACTGGCTGTCGTCGAACAACATCCTGCTCAAGAGCCGCGACGGCCACGTGCTGATCGATTCGGGCTATTCGCGCCATGCGCCGCTCACTCTCGCGCTGCTCGCGAGCGAGCGCGGACTCGGCGACGAAGACTCCTGTCGACCTCGTCAACACGCATTGTCACTCCGATCACGTTGGCGGCAACGCCGCGATCGTCCGGAAGTATCGGTTGTCCGGTCGCCGTGCCCGCGGCCGAGGCGCCGCTCGTCGAGCGCTGGGACGGCAAAGCGTTGCTGTACGACTACTGCGACCATCAGATCGGAGCGCTTCGTCGTCGATCGCGTCCTTCCGGCGAACACGACGCACGTCTGGGGCGATCTCGAGTGGGTCGCGCTCGCGGCGCCCGGCCACGACATGGGAGCGCTCGTTTTCTACAACGCCGAGCACCGGATCCTGATCTCCGGCGACGCGCTGTGGGAGCACGGATTCGGCTTCGTGATGCCGCCGGAAGTCGACGCGCGCCGCCATGCCTGCGGCGCAGGCGACGATCGAGATGCTGGGCACGCTCGACATCCGCATCGTCGATTCCCGGGCACGGCGAGCCGTTCACCGACGTTGCGGGGGCGCTTGAGCGAGCGCGAAAGCGGGTCGCCGCGTTTGCTGGGACAGCCGACGCATTGCGCGCCACGCGCTCAAGGTGAACCTGATGTTCTCATTGCTCGACAAGCAGAGAATGCCGCTGGCCGGCATGCCGGCCTACCTCGACCGCGTGGGCATGTACCGCGAATTCAATGCGCTTTTCTTCCTCACTCCCCGGCCCGGCCTGGCCGAGCTGCTGATCGGCGAGCTCGTGAAGGCGGGCGCTGCCAGGATCACGGCCGGCGATATCGTCCCCGCCCTGGGCGGCGCCCGGATGATCTGGCCGAGTGGCAGCTTGGGCGGCCCGGCACCATCCGCGTGAAATCACCGGCCAGAATGCCCGCGATCGCCCAGGGCCCGAACGGTGGGGCGGAATATACCCGCCTGTCGGCTGTTTTCCACTGGATTGCCGCATGCGAATCGCCCATAGCCGATCGCAAACGCTCGACCCAATCTCGGTGCAACGAGTCCGCCCATCCGCAATCGAGCCCCGCAGCGAATGCTGAATCTCCTCGATCATCCGGCCAGTTCAAGCCGGTGTCGCCCGCTGGTACGTCGCGCTGATCGTCGCCGCGGCTTTGTCCCGGACGCGGTTCGCCTGGCTGGGGATCGTCGCCGGCTACGCAACCATGATCGCGCTGTCGACCGGTTTCGCGTTTTCGCCAGCTCACCGCATCGCGCAAGATCGATGTTGCTCTGCCTCGGCGCGCCGCTCCTGGGAGTCGTCGCCGACCTTCGTGCTCCGCAAGGACTCGATACGCCGCGCCGGCGTTGTCTGCCGTCGCGGGTGGCGCTGACGCATCTGGGTTTTCCATGTCGGTTCTGCGGCAGCGCGAAGGTCTGGCACGCAATTGCCGCCGCGGGCCGGCGTCGCATTGTTCGTCGCCGCGCTGGTCGTACGCGCACGCTGCGGCTGCGCGGCGACGGATTGCGAGCGGGGGCGGCGGGGCTGGGCCTCGGCCTTGCGACGGGCGTTGCCGGCCTGCATGTCGGCGTCGATCGGTTTCTTGCGGCGGGCGTCTCCGTGGCCGCCGCCTGCGCGGCACGATGCTCGCTGGTTCAGGTGTTCTCTTCACGCGCGTTGCCGGCGGGCTTTGCCGGCGCGCTGTCGATCGGCACGTCGACCGCATTGTTCGCGGCCGGAACTCTGCTGCTCGCCGAGTTGCGGTGGTATGCACTGCCCCTGTTGCTGCTCGTCCCTGCCGCGCGCGATGTTGCCAGGCGCCTGAGCGACATGCCGCGCATCGTTCGTGCGCGGTCGCTCGTCGCGCTATGCCCTGACCGCCGGCAGCTTTCCCAATCCTGGCAGCGTGGTTCGCCGCGCGCAGATCGTTGTTCAATTGACCCAACCCGACAGGAGACTCCCATGTCGAAATGCATCGCCACGCCCTCGCCCTTGCCGCCGTTCCCTTCGCTGCCGATGGCAGCGCCCGGAAGCTACACGCTGGATCCCTACCACACGTTCCCGAACTTCACGCTCGATCATCTCGGCGTGTCGACGATCTACGGCCGCTTCAACAAGACCTCCGGCAAGCTCACGATCGACCGCGCGGCGAGAGTCCGGTCGATCGATCTGTCGGTGGATACGGCATCAGGTGGACACGCGGCGACAGCGACAAGGAACCCGGCCACGCTCGCGCGACGAAGCACCTGCGCTCGGCGGACTTCTTTCAACGCAGCCGAGTTTCCGAAGATGACCTTCAAGTCCACGAGCGTCAGCGTTCTCCGGAGACAATCCGACGATGATCGAAGGTAGCCTGACGCTGCTCGGCGTAACCGAAGCCGGTGCAACTTCGACGGTCAAGCGCTTCAAATGCAATCCCGCCTCAGGCACCGGAAGAGAGCGCTGCGGCGGCAACGCCGACCGGCAAGATCAAGCGTTCGGATTTCGGGATGAAGACCGGGCATCCCGCAATCTCGGCGACGAGGTCACGCTGACTGATCGGATTCGAGGCGACTCAAGGACTGACGCACCCGTTCGGCGAGGCGAGAAACCGGGCCGCGGCCCGGTCTTCCCTGCCCGGCGCGCGTCCGACGTCTGCGCTACTTCGCGAGCTCGCCCGACGAACGATCGCACGCCGGACGAGCAGCATCTCGACGGCGAGCGCCGTCAGCACGAGCCCCATCAGCCGCTCGAACGCGAGCACCGCGCGTTCGCCGAGCCAGCGCTGCAGCCGGTCGGCGCAGCGCCAGCACGACGGTCGTCGCGGCCATCGCCACGCGTCAGCGCGAGCGAGCCAGCTGCCGATCTTGCGCCGGATCGCGCGACGCCATCAGCATCACCGTGGCGAGCGCCGGACGGTCCCGCGATCGACGGAATCGCGAGCGGCACGAGGAAGGGCTCCGCGCCCGGGCGGATCGCCGAAGATTCCCTCGGGACGCGGAAACACCATCCGGATCGCGATCAGGAACAGGATGATCCCGCCGGCGATCGGTCAGCGATTCCTCGGACAGGTGCAGCCATTGCAGGAACGTGCGGCCGCCCAGCATGAACGCGACGAGGATCACGTAGGCCGCGGCGCATTCGCGCAGCACGACGCGCACGCGGCGCTCGGGCGCGACGTTCTTGAGCGCCGACGACGACGAGCGGCACGTTGCCGAACGGGTCGATGACGAGAATCAGCAGGATCGTCGCGGAAAAGAGCTCGGCGTTCATGCGCTGCAATGATACGGGCCGGCAGGCGCGCCGCGCAGCAGCTGTCGCCGCGCCCGCGCGCGATCGCGACCGCGATGGGATAATCGTGCACTGTCACTCTCGCTCGGAACGTCCGCGGTCATCCCGTCTCGCCATCGGTCGCGCCCTCTCGCCATCACTGCCGCAGTCGCGGCCGCTCGTCGCGCTCATCGCTGCCGCCGTCGCGCAGGCGCGCGACGACGCCGCCCGCGGCGCCGGTGCGCGACCGTCACCGACACCCACTTCGGCGTCTCCGTGCCCGATCCCTACCGGTATCTCGGAGGACATCGAAGAATCCCGAGACCGTCGCGTGGATCAAGGCGCAGGCCGATTTCACGCGCGCGACGCTCGATCGCATTCCCGGACGCGCGGCGCTGCTGAAGCGAATCGCCGAGCTCGGCGACGCCGTCCCCGCGCGCGTGTCGGGCGTCCAGGTGAACAACGGCCAGCTACTACTATCTGAAGCGGCTCGCGAACGAGAACATCCCGAAGCTCTACGTGCGCGTCGGGACTCGCGGGCAAGGAGCGCCTGCTCGTCGATCCTGAAGCGACAAGGACGCTCGCGGACGGCATTTCGCCATCGACTACTTCGCGCCTTCGCCGGACAACCGATACGTCGCCTACGGCATCTCGCCCGGCGGTTCCGAGGAGAGCGTCCTCCACGTGATCGAAGTCGCGACCGGCAAGGAAACCGGCGAGGCGATCGACCGCGCGCAGTTCGGTCCGCCGGCCTGGACCGACGACAACCGTTTGCTGTACAACCGCCTGCCAAAGCTCGCGCCCGACGCGCCGAGATCCGACAAATATCTGCAGAGCCGCGTCGTACGTGCACACGCTCGGCAGCCGACCCCGAACGCGATCGCGCCATCCTGGGACCCGGCGTCGCACCAGGACATCGTGTTCGAACCACTGGCGACGCCGATCGTGTTCACCGCTCCCGGCTCGGCCCACGTGATCGGCATCGTCGGCAACGGCAATCAGCGCGAGGTCGCGCTGTATGTGGCGCCGGTCGCGTCGCTGGCGCAGGCGAGTTCCGGCGTGGCGGCGTCGTCGCCGCACTCGACGACGAAGTGACCGACGCCGCGCTGATCGGCGGCACGCTGTATCTGCTCACGCACAAGAACGCGCCGCACTTCAAGGTCGCTGCGCCTCGATCTCGCGAATCCCGATCTCGCGTCGGCGCATCCGTGTCGTGTCCGGCAAGCGACGCGGTGATCACGGGCATCGCCGCGGGCAAGGATGCGCTCTACGCGCGGCGCATGGTCGGCGGGCGTGAGCGAGCTCGTTCGCGTCGAGCACGCTTCGGGCGCGACTCCCACAGCGTCAAGCTGCCGTTCGCCGGCGACATCGATGCCCTCGTCGGCCGATCCGCGACAACCCGGCGTCGCTCTTCGAGACACGGGCACGTGGACGCGCTTCGGCGGCTACTACGCCTACGATCCGGCGGCGGCGCGCGTCGTCGACACCAAGCTGCAGCCGCAGGGCCGATACGACAATCCCGGCGATCTCGTGTCGACCGAAGTGAAGGTGAAATCGCACGACGGCACGCTCGTGCCGCTGTCGATCGTCCATCGCAAGGGGATCAAGCTCGACGGCACGAATCCGACGATTCTCTACGGCTACGGCGCCTACGGCATTTCGCAGACGCCGTTCTTCCGCCCGCAATACCTCGCGTGGTTCGAGCGCGGCGGCGTGTTCGCCGTCGCCCACGTGCGCGGCGGCGGCGAGAACGGCGAGGAGTGGTACAAGGGCGGCTACCAGCAGACCAAGCCGAACACGTGGCGCGACGCGATCGCGTGCGCCGAGTGGCTCGTCGCGAACGGCTACGACGTCGCCGGCCAGGCTCGCGATCGAGGGCGGCAGCCAGGGCGGCATCTTCGTCGGCCGCTCGATCACCGAGCGGCCCGATCTCTTCGGCGCGGCGATCGAGCAGGTCCCGGTGTCCGACGCCGTGCGCGTCATCGTTCGAAGCGAACGGCGAGCTCGACAAGACCGAAATCGGGACGACCGAGACCGAGGCGAGGCTTCCGCGCGCTGCTCGCGATGAGCCCGTACCACCACATCAAGGACGGCGTGAAGTATCCGGCGGTGCTGGTCACGACCGGCATCAACGATCCGCGCGTCGACGCGTGGCAGGCGGCGAAGATGGCGGCGCGGCTTGCAGGCGGCGACGACGAGCGGCAAGCCCGTGCTGCTGCGCGTCGATTTCGACGCGGGCCACGGCTACGGCTCGACCAAGAAGCAGCGCAACGAGGAGCTCGCCGACACGCTCGCCTTCCTGCTGTGGCAGTTCGGCGTGAAGGGCTACGCTGCCGTAGGGCTCGCGCGCGTCGCGCGCTCACCCGCAAGTGCTCCGCCGCGCATGCTCAATGGCAGCTTGACCCGCGGTTCCGAGCCGATGCCGGACGAACCGCGAAACCGTGTCGAGCGCGACACGCAGGTAGCCCGTGGATCGCGACCTGGTGCAGCTTGTAGAGCGACACGTACATCCAGCGCGCGATCAGGCCCTGCACCAGCAGGCTGCCGCCGATGCAGCCGGCCCATCAGCGTTGCCCACCGCGGACAGCTCGCCCAGCGAGACGAGCGATCCGAAATCGCGTGAAGTGGAAGCGTCGGCAGCGGCTTGCCCGCGAGGCGCGCCTGATGCTCTTCACGAGCAGCGACGCCTGCTGCCGCGCGACCTGCGCGCGCGGCGGCAGGATCGCGCCCGCCGCCCGCTCTCCGGCCACGGGCACGCGGCGCAGTCGCCCAGCGCGAAGATGTCCGGGATCGCGCGTGGTCGACGAGCGTCGTGGCGACGACGAGCTGATGCGCGCGATTGACCTCGAGGCCGTCGAGCTCGCGCGAGCCAGGCCGGCGCCTGGATGCCCGCCGCCCAGACGACGAGATCGGCGTGCAGCACGGCGCCGCTCGCCGTATGCACGCCGTCGGCGTCGATCGCGGTGACGCGCTCGCCGGTGCGCACCGTCGACGTCGAGCTTCGCCAGAAGCTCGGTCGCGGCGGCGGCGATCGTCTCGGACAGCGGCGGCAGGATGCGCGGTGCGGCTTCGATGCAGCGTCAGGCGGATGTCGCGCTCCGGATCGCAGGTGTTCGAGGCCGTAGCTCGCATGCGCGCCGCGTGCAGTGGCGGATTTCGGCGGCGAGCTCGACGCCGGTCGCGCCCGCGCCGATGATCACGATCTCGACCGTCGCCGATTCGCCGCGCGCCGCGCGCTCGTCGGCGCGCACGCACGCCGCGAGCAGCCGGCGATGGAACCGTTCGGCATCGGCCGGCGTCGTCGAGCGAGATCGCGCGCTCGGCGACGCCGGGAATGCCGAAATCGTTGCTGACGCTGCCGACGCAGAACACGAGCGTGTCGTACGGCACGGTCGCGCTCGCGGCAGCATTTCCGCGCCGTCGTCGTCGCGCACGACGCCGAGCTTCAACTCGCGGCGCGCGCGGTCGAGTCCCATGACCGCGCCCTGGCGGAAGCGGAAGTGATGCCAGTACGCCATCAGCAAGTAATCGACGTCGTGCACGTCCGCGTCCACGCCGTCCGGCCGCCACTTCGTGCAGCAGCGGCTTCCACAGGTGCGACGCGTTGTGATCGACGAGCGTGATCGTCGCCTGCCCGCGCCGCCCGAGCGTGTCGCCCAGCTGTCGTGTCGCGAGCGGAAGGCCCGGCGGCGCCGCCGCCGACGATGACCACACGATGCGATTGTGCCACGGCATCAGTTATCGGTGGTTCGCTGCGGGTTGCATTGTCCGCGCGGATCGAGCTGCCTGAGCATCTGGTGAGTCGTGAGACACCGGGCGACGCTTGTCACCGGGCTTGAGTGCCGCAAGGCGCCAGCGGCGGATGCGTCGAGGCGTGGCGGGAGACTGGCAGGGCGCCTGTCGCCGCGGTCCGCCGTCGGCGATGGTACGCGCCGCAGGCGGACATGGCGGCGTGCCGCCGCTAGCCGCACGGGTAGCCCGGGCGGACGTGTTCACGGCGCCGAAGCCCGGAGGTAGCCTCCCGCCGCGCCGCCAGAACTGCGCTCTTGCGGCGCGGCGTCATTCGGCAGTTCGGCTGCGGGCGCCTGCGCGGGGCGGCAGTCGGCGCCGCGGCAGCACCTGCGGGCGCGGCGCCAGCGGCGGGTGCGCGTCGCGCGGCGCCGCAGCAGCAGGTGCAGCGGGCGTCGCCGCCGCAGGCGCCGCGGGCTGCGCGCAGGTCGCAGCACGGCGCATGGTCGTCGCGGCCTTGGCCGGTGCTGCGGCGGCTCTCGGCTTGTCGGCGTAGAGATTCGCGAGACAGCGGCACGATCATCAGCGCGACGATGTTGATGATCTTGATCAGCGGATTGACCGCCGGGCCCGCGGTGTCCTTGTACGGATCGCCGACGGTGTCGCCGGTCACCGCCGCCTTGTGCGCGTCGGAGCCCTTGCCGCCGTGATGGCCGTCCTCGATGTACTTCTTCGCGTTGTCCCACGCGCCGCCGCCGGTCGTCATCGAGATCGCGACGAAGAGGCCGGTGACGATCGTGCCCATCAGCAGGCCGCCCAGCGCCTGCGGGCCGAGCGCGAGACCGACGACCACCGGGACCAGCACCGGCAGCAGCGACGGGATGATCATCTCCTTGATCGCCGCCTTGGTCAGCATGTCGACGGCGACGCCGTACTCGGGCTTCGCCGTGCCTTCCATGATGCCCTTGATCTCCTTGAACTGGCGGCGCACCTCGACGACGACCGCGCCGGCCGCGCGCCCGACCGCTTCCATCGCCATCGCGCCGAAGAGATACGGGATCAAGCCGCCGATGAAGAGGCCGACGATCACCTTGTAATTCGACAGGTCGAACGAGACGCCGATGTCCGCGGATTCGAGCGCGTGCGTGTAGTCGGCGAAGAGCACCAGCGCGGCGAGGCCCGCCGATCCGATCGCGTAGCCCTTGGTCACCGCCTTCGTCGTGTTGCCGACCGCGTCGAGCGGATCGGTGATCGCGCGCACCGAATCCGGCAGCTTCGCCATCTCGGCGATGCCGCCGCGCGTTGTCGGTGATCGGGCCGTAGGCGTCGAGCGCGACGATGATGCCCGCCATCGACAGCATCGACGTCGCCGCGATCGCGATGCCGTAGAGGCCCGCGAGCAGGAACGACGCCCAGATCGCGATGCACACGGCGATGCACCGGCCAGCGCGGTCGACTTCATCGACACGCCGATGCCGGCGATGATGTTGGTCGCGTGCCCGGTCGTCGACGCCTGCGCGACGTGGCGCACCGGCGCGTATTCGGTTGCCGTGTAGTACTCGGTGATGACGACCATCGCCGCGGTCAGCGCGAGACCGACGAGACCCGCGCCCACAGAGCGCATGCGTCGTGAGCTCCGGATTGGCCGCCGCGACGCCGCCCATCCATGCGATCGGTGATGAACCAGAAGCCGATCGCCGAGATCACGCCGGCGACGATCAGGCCGCGATAGAGCGCGTTCATGATCTTGCCGCCCGCGCGCGCCTTGACGAAGAAGCAGCCGACGATCGACGCGAGGATCGACCAGCCGCCGAGCACCAGCGGATAGGTGACCGCGGCTTCGGCGTTCGACTTGCAGCAGCAGCGCGCCGAGCAGCATCGTCGCGACGAGCGTGACCGCGTAGCGTCTCGAAGAGGTCGGCCGCCATGCCGGCGCAGTCGCCGACGTTGTCGCCCACGTTGTCGGCGATCACCGCCGGGTTGCGCGGATCGTCCTCGGGAATCCCGGCCTCGACCTTGCCGACGAGATCGGCGCCGACGTCGGCGCCCTTGGTGAAGATGCCGCCGCCCAGCCGCGCGAAGATCGAGATCAGCGAGCCGCCGAATGCGAGGCCGACGAGCGGCTCGATCGCGTGGTGCAGCCCTTCGGTCATCAGGTTCGGCGCGCCGTGCGCCGAGCCGATGCAGGAACCAGTAGAACCCGGCGACGCCGAGAAGGCCCAGACCGACGACGAGCATCCCGGTGATCGCACCGCCGCGGAACGCGACCGCCAGCGCTTCGTTCAATCCGGTGCGCGCGGCCTCGGCGGTGCGCACGTTCGAGCGCACCGACACGTTCATCCCGATGTAGCCGGCGAGACCCGAGAGGATCGCGCCGACGGCGAAGCCGCCCGCCGTCGCGCCGCCGAGCGCCCACCAGATGACGATGAACAGCACGACGCCGACGATGCCGATCGTCAGGTACTGGCGATTGAGATACGCCTGCGCGCCGGCCTGGATCGCGGCGGCGATTTCGCGCATCCGGTCGTTGCCGGTACGGCTTCGCCATGATCCAGCCGATGGATACGATGCCGTAGACGATCGCCGCTACCGCGCAGATGAGCGCGAAGATGACCCCTGTGGACATGTTGACTCTCCCTAACCCATTAAGAATGGCAAGAAACCGTGGCGAAACCGCGGCGCGGGGCCTGTGAGCCGGCCCGTCAGCCGTGGCGCGCGCCGATCCGGCTGCGCCCGCATGTTCCGACGGCTATCGAGCGGCGGCCGGCGTGACCGGGTCGCCGCCTCAAAACACGCTATTGTGCCAGTTTCGACCGGTCCAAGTCGAGGCCGACCTCGCATGGCCTCAGACCTTGAACTCCGGTCGCGAGCTTCTTCGGCACGGCGACGTTCTTCAGCCGCACGTAGCGCGGCAGCGCCGTCCTTGAACGGCGGAAAGTCTTCGCCGCGGATGAGCGGCGCCAGATAGGTGCGCGCCTTCGCGGTGATGCCGAAACCGTCCGGCGGTGATGAAGTCGCGCGGCAGCTTCTTCTCGACGTTGGCGACCTTGTCGAGCGGCACCGGCCTCGATCTTCCAGCGATACGGCGTGTCGGACGTGCGAATGATCGCCGGCATCACCGCGTTGCGTGCCCGCGATCGCGAGCTGCACCGCGGCCTTGCCGACCGCGTAGCTGTGCTCGAGGTCGGTCTTCGACGCGATGTGCCGCGCGGCGCGCTGCAGGTAATCGGCCACCGCCCAGTGGAACTTGTACGCGAGCCGGTCCCTGACGATGCCGGCGATCAGCGGCCCGACGCCGCCCAGCTGCGCGTGCCCGAACGCGTCCTTCGTGCCGGCTTCCGCCATCAGCTTGCCCTCGGCGTTCTTCAGCCCTTCCGACACGCCGACGCAGCAGTAGCCGAAGCGCTTGACGTTCGCGTCGACCGCCGCGAGTGAACTTCGCCTCGTCGAACGCGATCTCCGGGAAGAGCAGCACCAGCGGAATCGGCGTCGCGGCGTCCTCGCGCCATGCCGACCGCCGCGGTGATCCAGCCGGCGTTGCCGGCCCATCACCTCGAGCACGAAGACCTTCGTCGACGTCTTCGCCATCGATGCGACGTCGAACGCCGCCTCGCGCATCGACGTCGCGACGTACTTCGCGACCGATCCGAAGCCGGGGCAGTTGTCGGTCACCGCGAGGTCGTTGTCGACGGTCTTCGGCACGTGCACCGCGACGAGCGGATAGCCGAGCCGCTCCGAGAGCTGCGACACCTTGAGGCACGTGTCGGCGGAATCGTTGCCGCCGTTGTAGAAGAAGTACCCGATGTCGTGCGCGCGGAACACCTCGATCAGCCGCTCGTACTGCGCGCGGTTCTCGTCGAGGCCCCTTGAGCTTGTAGCGGCACGAGCCGAACGCGCCGGCGGGCGTGTGCATCGAGCGCGGCGATCGCGCGCCGCGCTGTCCTGCGCTCGGTGTCGATCAGGTCCTCGGTCAGCGCGCCGATGATGCCGTTGCGGCCCGCGTAGCACCTTGCCGATCTGGTCCCGGTGCGCTGCGCGCGGTCTCGATGACGCCCGCGGCGGTCGCGTTGATGACGGCGGTCACGCCGCCCGATTGGGCATAGAACGCGTTGCGCTTGGTCGAAGTTCGCATGTCGGCTCTCCTCCTTTGCTGGCTGTTGACGGAACACGGCGGCGACAGTCGCGTCGGCTGCAGCGCGAACGCTACAGCTCCGGCATTCGCGCGTCCGATCTGGTCCGCGAGCTCAGCGAGGCGCGCGGGATCGCAGCGGTGCGCGAATCGCGTCGGGCGTCGTCGCGTAAGAACGTCGCGCGCACGCCGATCTTCGGTCGTCCCAGCTCTCCGGAAGGTGCGCGCGGTGCTTCGTCCTCGAAGCGGCGGCGGTATTGGCCCAGACGGCGTCGAACTTGCCGATCGACTGGTGGATCAACACGATGTCGCGGCAAACCGCCAGCGCGAACCCTGCCTGATACGCCCGAAACGAGAAATCGAGATCATACAGATGGAAGTGATCGAAGAGCGCTTCGTCGAAGGGTATCGACGGCGGCAACCTCGCGGCGCATCGCCATGAACACGCCGTCGAGCGCCTGGATGCCGGGCACGACGAGCGGCCCGCCGCCGCGCAGCACCGTCACGTATCCGACCGAATCGGGAACGGGGCAGCTTATCAGCGACGAACGCGTACGGGTCGCCCGCCGATCTCCCACTTGCCGGTGACGAGCCGCGTCGTGCCGGCCACGCCGATCAGGTCGAACTGCGCGAGATGACGGTCGACGCCGATCGGCGAAGTCCGGCGTCAGGATCTCGATGTCGTCGTGCGACAGGATGATGTGCTCGCCGCGCGCTCGCGCGATGCCGCGGTTGTAGCCTTCGGCGAGCGAGCGGGCGTCGTGGATGCCGATGATCTCGACGCCGCGCGCGCCGAAGAGCGTCGCGGTAGTTCTCGGACACGCGCGAGAATTTCGCCGCGTCGATGCTGCAGATCACGACCGAGAGCCGGCGGCGATCAACTCTGCAGCGCGCGGCGAGGCACGCGGCGCGCACCGCGTCGACGTCACCCATCCCGTCGATCTTCCGGTACTTCGGCGCGCGCGGATCGCCGCTCGCCGCCCATTGCGCGTAATACGCGATCAGCGGCTTCGTCTGCGCGCGATAGACCGCCGAGGCGCTTCCTGACCGTCTCCTCGCGGTCGTCGGCGTCGCTGGACCAGGTCTTCGCCGGTGACGTCGTCCTTGCCGGCGACCTTCGGCGGGTTGTAGCAGGACGTGATAGGTCCTGCCCGACGCCGCGATGCACGCGCCGGCCGCTCATCCGTTCGATGATCGCCGCATCGGGCACGTCGATCTCGCACGACGTAATCGATCGGCACGCCGGCGTCGCGCATCGCGTCGGCCTGCGGAATCGTTCGCGGAAAGCCGTCGAACAGATAACCCTTCGCGCAGTCGGGCGCCTTGAGCCGCTCCTTGACGAGCGCGATGATGATGTCGTCGGAAACGAGCGCGCCCGGAATCCATCACCGCCTTCGCCGCGAGGCCGACCGGCGTGCCGGCCGCGATCGCGCGCGCGCAGCATGTCGCCGGTCGAGACCTGCGGTATGCCGTAGGCCTGCGTGATGAAGCCCGCCTGCGTGCCTTTGCCGGCGCCGGGCGGGCCGAGTAAGCGCATCAGTCGCATCGCCGGTCGCGATTCTGTCCGCAAACGGCGGGAGGGTCAATCGCGCGGAATCAGACGGCGCCTGAGGCGAACAGCGCGCGCACGCGCTCGAGATCCTCCGGCGTGTCCACGCCCGGCGCCGGCGTGCCGGAGGTCACCTCGACGACGATGCGGAACCCGTGCCACAGCGCGCGCAACTGCTCGAGCGCCTCGAATCGCTCGACGGCGGCCGGAGCGAAGCGTCGGATACGCGCGCAGGAAATCGGGCGCGATACGCGTAGAGCCCGTAGTGGCGGTAGATCGGCAGCCCTTCGGGACGGCGGCCGCGGCCGCCGGCGAACGCGTCGCGCGCCCAGGGAATCGTCGCGCGGCTGAAATAGAGCGCGTAATTGCGGCTGGTCGAGCACGACCTTGACGACGTTCGGATTGAACGCCTCGGCCGCGTCTGTCGATCGGATGACATGCGGTCGCGATCGCGGCGTCGGGGTGCGCGTCGAGAAGCATCGGCCATCGCGCGGATCAGCGCGGGCGAAAGCAGCGGCTCGTCGCCCTGAACGTTGACGACGATCGCATCGTCGGACAGCCCGAGGAGTTGCGCCGCCTCGGCCAGGCGATCGGTGCCCGTCGGATGGTCGGCGCGCGTGAGGCACGCCGCGATGCCGTGCGCCTCCACGGCGGCTCTTGATGCGCTCGTCGTCGGTCGCCACGACGACGCGGTCCGCGCCCGCCTGCTGCGCGCGCAGCGCGACGCGCACGACCATCGGCTTGCCGGCGATGTCGGCAAGCGGCTTGCCGGGAGCCGCGTCGACGCGTGCCGCGCGGGAATGATGACGGTGAACCGCACGTATCCGCGTTGCCTACTCGCGGCCTCGCTGCGCGCACTTGCTGCAACGTGCACAGCACTGCGTCGTCGGTCACGGCTCGCGTCGGCGCCGTGCGCCCGGCGAGGCCTTGCCTGGGCTGACGCTCGCCCGCCGCGCTCACTCGTCTCCGACGGCTCGAGGCGGCGCGCCTCGTCTTCGAGCATCACCGGGAATGCCGTCGCGGATCGGATAGGCGAGCCGCGCCGATTTCGAGATGAGCTCCTGCTTGTCCTTGTCGTAGACGAGCGGGCCCTTGGTGATCGGGCAGACGAGGATTTCAAGCAGCTTGGGATCCACGGATTCGTTCCTCGATCAGCGCGACGAGCGCATCGTCGACGCGCGCGCGGACGGGCAGATACCAGCAGCGCTCGTCGGCGAAGGCTTCGCATTTTACCGCGTCCTTCTCGGTCATCAAAATGGCGCGCGCCCCGCGAATTCGAGATCGGCGGCCGTGAAGCGGTGATGGTCGGGAAACGCGTGCGGGACCGCACGGATGCCGAGCGCGTCTCAGCTGCGCGAAGAATCGCGCCGGATCGCCGATCCCCGCGACCGCGTGGACACCCTCGCCGCCGAACGCCGAGGCGGGCGCGCGTCGCGCGCTCGTCTCCGACGCGGACGAAGTCGCCGGCGCGAGCGTCATCGCGAACGCGCGCGGCCGCACGGCTGTCGGCTCGACTTCCCTCGGCTCACCAGCATCACGACCGCGTCGACCTCGTCGAGTCGCGTCGCAGGCTCGCGCAACGGCCCCGCCGGCAACAGCCATCCGTTGCCCAGCGCCCGCGCCGCATCGACGACGGCGATCTCGACGTTGCGCTCGAGCCGGTAATGCTGCAGGCCGTCGTCGGCGAGAATCACGTCGCATTCGGGATTGCGCGACAAGCAGCGCCAAACCGGCGGCGACGCGATCGCGCGCGACGGCCACCGTGCAGCCGGCGCGCGCCAGCAGCAGCGGCTCGTCGCCGACCCTGCGCGGATCGTCGTCGCGCGCCGACGACGATCGGCGCATCGTCGGCCGCGATCGCGCCCGTAGCCGCGGCTCACCACGCCGGGATGAAATCCGCGCTGCGCGAGCGCCGCGACGAGCGCCGCCACGAGCGGCGTCTTGCCGCTCCCACCGACAGTGATGTTGCCGACGATCACGACGGGAACGGGAAGCGCGCACGCTGCGCCGCACGCCGCCGCGATAGAGCGCGCGCCGCAGCGCGACGAGCGCACCGAAGAGCAGCGAGAACGGACGCAGCGCGACGGCGCGAAGCGATGGCCGCTGCGAGTACCAGTCGGCGACGAGGCTCACGGCAGGCGTTCGCGCGCGAGCGCACTTCAAGCCGTCATTTGGGCGGCGGAGCTTGCGTCGCGAACGTGATGTGGATATACCCCGCCATCCGGGCCGCCTCCATCACGTGGATCACCGACTGGTGCGTCGCATTGGCGTCCGCGTTGATGATCACGACCGGCTCCTTCGCGTCGCCCGCGGCCTGCCTGAGCGCATCGGCGAGCGCGGCCGCCGTCGTGAACGTGAAGATCGCCTTGTCGATGACGTAGCGGCCCTGCGCATCGATGCCGACGTTGATCTCCTTCGGCCGCTGCTTCAGCTGCTCGGCGTCCGCTTCCGGCAGCGTGATCTGCAGCTCGGCGACGCGCTGGTAGGTCGTCGTCACCATCAGGAAGATGAGGATGACGAGCAGCACGTCGATCAGCGGAATGAAGTTGATCTCGGGATCGTCCCTCGACCGGGTTCCTCGCAGGTTCATGCGCGCGCGAGCTACTTGCGCTCGCCGTGGGCGAAATCGACGAGCTGGATCGCCTGCTGCTCCATCTCGACGATGAGGCTGTCGACGGTCGCGCGGAAATGGCGGTAGAAGATCATGCTCGGGATCGCGACGATCAGGCCGAACGCGGTGTTGTAGAGCGCGACCGAGATGCCGTGCGCGAGCTGGATCGGGTTCGATCCCGCCGCGGTCTGCGAGCCGAAGATCTCGATCATGCCGACGACGGTGCCGAAGAGGCCGAGCAGCGGCGCCATCGCGGCGATCGTGCCCAGCGTCGTGAGAAAGCGCTCGAGATCGTGCGTGACGACGCGGCCGACCTCCTCGATCGCTTCCCTGATCACCGGCCGCGGGCTCTTGACGTTGGCGAGGCCCGCGGCGAGTATCCGGCCGAGCGGTCCGTGCTGCGCCGTTCGCGTGATGCAACTCCGGCGTCGCGCCGTTCTGCCGATACTCGGTCGAGCACGCGATCGACGAGGTCCGGCGGCGCGACGACGCTCTGGCGCAGCGACCACAGGCGCTCGAGGATCAGCGCGAGCGCGATGACCGAGGCGAAGATCAGCGGCCAGATCGGCCAGCCGGCCGCTTGAACGATGGACCACACGGTGGGATGTGCTCCGTTACGAAAAGTGTCGGCAATGTAGCGTGGCGCCACCGATTCGGCAAGCTGGAATGCGATCGGGCACGAGCGTGACGACGCGAAGCCGCGCGAAGCGCGACGACGCTCGATCGCGCGCGAATTCGACGAGGCAAGTCGCACTGGCGGTTCACCATCGCTGCGCGTTCATCCGCGGCGCGGCGCGGCATCGGCGGGAAGCGTCAGCGTCGCCGTGACCGCCGCGCCGGTCAGCACGATCAGCCAGCACACGTAGATCCAGATCAGGAACACGGGCAGCGCGGCGAGCGCGCCGTAGACGAGCTCGTACGTCGGCACGTGCGTCAGATAGAACGCGAAGCCCTGTCTTCGCGCCCTCGAAGCGCGAGCGCGGCGAGCAGCGCGCCGGCGAACGCGTAACGCCACGGCACGTGGCGCGCCGGAACGCTCTGCATAGAGCAGCGCGAGCGCGAGCGTCGAGAAGGCGAGCGGCAGGATCGGCACGATCATCGGCGTCAGCGTGCCGCGCAAGCGGCACCGCGGCGAGCGATTGCGTGATCAGCCACGTCGACACCGAGATGCTGGCGCCGACGAGCACCGGACCGACGCGTCACGCCCAGCGACGTAGACGAACAGGCGCCGCGGGATGCGAGCGCCGGCGCGCGACGCCCCACAGCGCGTTGATCTCGCGCTCGACCGTGGCGATCGAGCATCGTCGCCGTGACGACGATGAAGACGATCGAGACGCCGGTCAATCCGCGCAGCCTTCTCGGTGAACTCGCGGATGTGCGTGTTCACGACGGCGTTCGCGCTCTCGGGCAACATGTGCTTGAGCAGGAAGGTCTCGAGCGCGTCGAGCCATTGCTCGAACACCGGGAAGCGCGCGGCGAATTCCAGCGCCACCGTGGCGAGCGGAACGATGCCCCAGCAGCGTCGTGAACGCCGAGGCTGCCCGCCGCGCGCGCCAGCCTGATTTGCCGCGTCCGGACCGCGACGCGGCACGCGAACGCCATGAGACCGGCAACAGGTGGCGGGCAGCCTCATGGTGGCGCTTTCATCTCCGGAACGGAGCGGCGCGATTATCGCACGGGCGCCGGCGAGCCTTCGTGCGCCGCGTTCGTTGTAAGCTTCCGGCAAGCTCCGACGACCGATCCGCACGCGTCGTCCGGGAGCGATGATCCCGCGACGACCCTCGCCGGAGCCTTCGATGAACGCCACGCTCCGTCCACGCCTTCGCTCGAAACCGCCGTTCTCGGAGGCGGTTGCTTCTGGTGCCTCGAAGCCGTGTTCGACGAGCTCGCCGGCGTGCACTCGGTCGAATCCGGGCTACGCGGGCGGGAGCGAACGCCAATCCGAGCTACGAAGAGGTTTGCGCCGGCCGGACCGGCCACGCCGAAGTCGTGCGCATCCGCTTCGACCCTCGCAGCTCTGCGTTTCGCGATCTTCTCAACGTCTTCTTCTCGATCCACGATCCGACGACGCCGAACCGTCAGGGCAACGACGTCGGCACGCAATACCGGTCGGTGATCTTCTGCCAGACGCCGGAACAGCGCGCCACCGCCGAGTCCGTCATCGCCGAGCTGCACGGCCGCGCGGCCTCTGGGACGATCCGATCGTCACGGAGATCGCCGACGCGGCGCCGTTCTACGAAGCCGAGCGCTACCACCAGGAGTACTTCGCGCGAAACCGCCGGACGAGCCTTACTGCACGGTCGTCGTCGCGCCCGAAGGTCGCGAAGTTCCGCAAGCACTTCACCGAGCGACTGAAGCGACGCGCCTAGCCGGTCGCCGCAAGCTGCGCCTGCTAGCGAGTGCCGCCGCGGCGCGCGACGAAGCCGCACGTCATCAGGCACGTGCCCACGGACCAGAACACCGGTCCTATTCCGATCGACGCGCCGACGGCGCCCGAGCGCAAGCGGCACGCCGACCGACATCATGTTGACGAGCGACAGCCGCACGCCTGCGCTGCCTCGCCGACGCGCCCGGGCGGCGCGTGCGTGTGCAGCAGCGACAGCACCATCGGCTGGCTGCTTCCGAGCCCGAGGCCCGAGCGTGAACGACAGCGCGAGGAGTCCGAGCACGTTCGTCGAGAAGCGGATACACGAGGTAGACGGCGCCAGCGAGGAACAGCGCGCCGGTGAGCACCTGGTGCTCGGTCAGCCGGCGCGCGATCGCGCCCATCGACGAACCGGACGGCAAAGGTCGCCGCGGCGAACGACGGAAGGACGAGCCCGATCTCGAGAGGCCGACAAGCCGATCCTCTCGCCGTAGATCGGCACGAAGATCGAGTGCAGGTCCCATGCCATCGAGAGCAGCGCGTTCACCGCAAACACCCGGCGCAGCGTCCGATGGCGCAGCAGCGCGCGCACGCCGCCGTGGTGCGCCGTGGCCGACGTCGCGGTGCCCTCGCGGGAAGCTCGAAGCGCCGATTCGCGAGCACCGCGAGCGGGACTCAGCGGAACCACGCGCGAACAGCGCAGAACGCGGCGCGAAAGCCGAAGTGATCGATCGCGAAGCCGGCGGCGAGCGGGCCGATGAACCCCGATACCGAAAAGCCGAGCGAGAGCAGCGTGAAGTTTCGCGAGCGCGCCCGTCAGCCCGCCGAACTCGCCGGTCGCGGTCTGCGCGGCGAGCTGGAACGCCATGAACCCGACGGCCCAGCAGCGGCGCGCTCGCGAAGAGCGCGGGAAATCCGGAAACGCCACGGGCAGAATCGCGCCGATCGCGATCAGCGCCGAGCCGACCTCGCATCGGCCAGCGCGTGCCGATGCGGTCCGGACACCCGCCCGCGGCCACGGACAGCAGCATCGGCAGCAACGCGTACAGCGACATCAGCGACGCCGACGGTGAGCGGCGAGGCGCCCATCGACAGCGCGTCGAGCGACACGATGACGCGGCTGCCGTTCAGCACCGAGTGGTTCGCGATCCCGAGCAGGATCAGCACGGCGAGCGTGCGCGTCGCGCGAACCTCGCCGCTCGTCACCTGGGATCCTCGGCGTTCCCGGAAAGCGGCGCGGACGCGTCACGCCGACACGGCATGGCGCGTCGCGGCAGGCACGCCGCGCCGCCGACCGGTCCGTCGCGACGCTCACGGCGCCAACCGGTCGATGATCCATGCGGTCGGATGCGCCTGCGTTCGGCGATAGCGGATGCGATCGTGAAGCCGCGACGCGCGGCCCCTGCCAGAACTCGATCGAGTCGGGAGCGAGCCGGTAGCCGCCCCAGTGCGCAGGCCGAGGCACCGGGCGCGTTCGCGTCGCGGTAGCGATCGGCGAATTCGGCAAACCGCGCTTCCGAGCTCAGCGCGGCCGCCGATCGGCTCGCTCTGCGGCGACGCCCAGCGCGCCGAGCTGCGACGATCGCGGGCGCTCCGGCGAAATACTCGCGTGATTCGCCCGCGTCGACCTGGCTCACGGCGCCTTCGATGCGGATCTGCCGCTCGAGCTCCGGCCAGAGAAAGAGCAGCGCCGCGCGAGCGCGTGCCGCGAGCTCGCGCCCCTTGCGGCTCGCATAGTTGGTGAAGAACGCGAATCCGCGCTCGTCCGCGCCTTCAGAGCAGCACGATCCGCGCCGACGGGTGGCCATCGCCGTCGACGGTGGCGAGCGTCATCGCGTTGGGCTCGGGCATCTTGCGCGTTGACAGCTTCGGTGAACCAGCGCTCGAACTGGCGCATCGGGTCCGGCGCGACGCTCGACTCGTCGAGCGTCGCCCGCATGTATTCGGTGCGGAGGTCGTCGATTTTCACGGAGACGGGGACACTGTACGGCGCCGTGAGGGCGCGGCGCGGGCGGCAGGACTCGATTCTACCGCGTCCGGCAGTAAGATTCCCGCCCGCCGCTACGGCGGAAAGCGCTGCAATTCGCGGTGATCCGTTTGAACGAGCCGTCCTCCTTGATCGTGTCCAGCGCCTCCGTGAGTGCCTTCACGATTGTCGTGGTCGGTCCGTGGGCTGCAGGCGAGGAACAGCGGCTACTGCCGAAGCGATGAACACGAGCTTGATGTCGGTCACCTTGGCGGCTCGCGAGCAGGCGGCCCGAATGAAGGTCCGTTATCCAGAGATCGATGCGCTGCGGATTGTCGCGGGCGAGGAACAGTCGTTGGGGATTCAGCGCGTCGTCACGAAAGGCGCGCACGTCCGTTACACCGTTCTCGCGCAGGAATTCCGCCTTCGGATCACGGGCGACGGTACTGATCCGATAGGGCGATAGGTCTTTGAGCGTTCGGATGGACGGGGCGAAATCGCCGCGACCGTAAACAGCCCAAAGGTTCGTCGCGATCGGCCCGATCCAGACGAACTTCCTCGTCGCTCTCGACTCTCGAGCCGAGGTGTGGCGAACACGCAGGTAGTCCCGGTCGGCCTGCGCGCGGACAAGTGCCTTGTCAGCGGGGAGCACCTTCGAATTTCGCCGGGCACGCCGGCGCGCGACGCCATAGCGCGGACAATTTCGGCGGCGGGAGCCCTCGAGTTTGCCCTTCGGTGTAATTGAACGGCGGATTTTTCTTCGGTGAGGAGCGAGAGCGCGGCGGCGGGTGACGCGACAGCGATAAGCGCACTGGCCAGCAACGGTCGTCATCGGTCGAGCGCGCCCGCGAACAGCCGCTCCCCGTTCCCCGGAAGCGATCTTCGCCGCGACATCAGGCGGCAACTGGCGAAGCCAGCCCCGGTAGTTACGCGATGATCTCGGCGTATTGATCCCAACGGCCGTTGACCCAGGTGTCCGAACCGACGACGAATCGGTCCGGGATACGCGAGGAAGAGCGCGTGCCAGGCCGGCGCGATCCTGCCGTCCGTCGGTGATGTCGTACCGGAACGACAGCTCGCCGACGAGATTCGGATAGCGCTCCATGTACCGGGCGAGCTTGGCCGGGGTGTCGTGAATCCGCTGTGCGCCCAGATGATCCGCGCGCGCGGATCGTGGCCGAACAGGATCTCCAGCGCCGCGTCGTCGCAGTGCGCATGCAGCCAGAGATTCCGCTCGACCGCGAGCGCGACGATCCGCTTGACCCAGATGCCGCCGGCATCGTTGCCGAAGACGATGAAACTCCCCGATCCCTCGGTAGCCGACGTCGCGCTCGCAGCTCGGATTCGATCAGCGCGTAGATCTCGGGATCGTTGAACCACGTCCCGACGTCGGCGTGAGTCCGGTACGGACGGACGAAGGGCACGACGCGCGGCGCGCCGCGAGCGTCCGCTCGGAGCGGCGCTCACGAGCGCGCGCGTCCCGTCGTTCGGTCGGCTCGTCGCGAGAATCGCGGCGACGCCGTTGTCGCGGAAGCCGTTTCAGGACCTCCGGAACCGGGTAGACGGCCGTCGCCTCGTCGTTGTAGTGGAGATGGGCATCGAAGATCGGCGGCAGGTCCGACGCCGCTGCGGCGAAGGGCGACGAGCAGCGAGGCTGGCCAAGGCGCAGAGCGTCTGGACCAACGGCGCGACGGCGAAATCGGGCTGCCGAATTCATCGTGGGCCTCGAGGACGGCATCGGCCTCGCAGCCTGATGCAGGCTGCTAAAGTGTGGCATCGCAACCCGGACGCACTCAAGCGCCGCGAGTGCTCATGCAATCGGTCGGCCTCTCACCGGCTTCCGCTCGTGTTGCCTTCGCGCGGCAGCTGGCACGAGGCTCCGTCGACGCCGGATTCGCCGGGTCCGGCGCGCCGACGACCCCGCCGCCGCACGAAAACGGGCGCGCGCCCTGCGGATTCGAGAGCGGCGATTCTCCGTCGAAAAAACCGCACGAGGGATTCCCTTCGCTCGGAATTAGCGCTATGGTTGCCGCCGATGGAGCAGGTTACCCGTGACAGGACGGTCTGCTTCAGAGAGTGTTCGGCGTAGTGTCCGTGCGTCTACTCAAAGGAAGGAGAACTATGGCTACTGCCAAGAAAGCTGCAAAGAAGCCCGCCGCAAAAAGTCCGCCGCCAAGAAGTCCGCGCGAAGAAGCCCGCCGCCAAGAAAGCCCGCCAAGAAAGCACCGGCGAAGAAAGCCCGCGGCGAAGAAGGCTGCCGCGAAGAAGTCCGCAGCGAAGCGCAAACCGAACGCCGCGTTCATGAAGGCGATGACGCCGTCGGCCACGCTCGCCGCGGTCGTCGGCAGCATGCCGATGCCGCGCACCGAAGTCACCAAGAAGATCTGGGACTACATCAAGAAGAACAAGCTGCAGGACGCGATCAACCGGCGTCTGATCAATGCCGACGAAAAGCTGCAGGCGGTGTTCGGCGGCAAGGGGAAGGTCTCGATGTTCGAGATGACGAAGCTCGTTTCGAATCACCTGAAGTAAGCGGGCGACGCATCAATCTCTCAAGGGCGGCGATGCCACGGCCGGCCGGGCTTGCCCCGCCGGCCGTGAATTTTGAAGGAGCCGTTTCCTGCCCAGCCATCGATGGCATCGCCGACGCTCGCGCAGATTCGTCCGCTACGGCGGAGCGGGCGCGATCGGCACTGCCGCGCACTTCGCCGACGCTCGCCGCGCTCGTCGAATTCGCCGGCGACCGGTGCCGGTCGGCGCGTCGACAGCCGGAGCGATCGTCGGCGCGATCATCAACTACGCGCTGAACTACCGTTTCACGTTTGCGAGCCGCCGCGCGCATCACGACCAGCGCTGCCGCGCTTCGGCGCCGATCGCCGCCGCAGGCGTCGTGCTGAACGCGCGCGGTGCTGTCCGCGATGCTCGCATTCGTCCGGCCGCACTATCTCAGTCGCGCAGGTCGTCGCGACCGGTGCGCGTGCTGATCGCGGGATTTCTCGCGAATCGCAAATGGACGTTCTGAGCGCGAACAGCCGCGACGACCGCACCGGATCGGCAGGCGCCGCCATCGCTCGTCCGTCGTCGTTCCCGCTGTACAACGAAGAGGCGGTGCTGCCGGACTTCCATCGCCGCCTCACCGCGGTGCTCGACGCGATCGACGCCGACGCCGAAATCATCTACGTCAACGACGGCAGCCGCGACGGCACGATGGCGCTGCTGACGCGAGCTGCACGACGCGACGCGCGCGTCGCGGTGATCGAGCTGTCGCGCAACTTCGGCAAGGAAGTCGCGATGAGCGCCGGGCTCGACGCACGCGAGCGGCGACGCGGTCGTCGTCATCGACGCGCGATCTGCAGGATCCGCCGGAGCTCATCCCCGAGATGATCGGCGCCTGGCGCGAAGGGCAACGACGTCGTGCTGATGCGGCGCAAGAGCCGCGCCGCAGGAGAGCTGGCTCAAGACGGCGACGGCGCGCGCGTTCTACCGCGCGATCGGGCAGCATCGGCACGATCGACATCCCCGAGAACGTCGGCGATTTCCGGCTGCTCTCGCGCCGCGCGCGTCGCGGCGCTGCGCCAGCTTTCCCGAGCGCAGCGCGCTTCATGAAGGGCCTGTTCGCGTGGATCGGCTTTCCGTGCCGCGAGATCGAATACGACCGCGACGCGCCGCTTCGCCGGACGACGACCAAGTGGAACTACTGGCGGCTGTGGAATTTCGCGCTCGAGGGCATCACGTCGTTCTCGGTCGTGCCGCTCAAGCTCGCGAGCTACGTCGGGCTGCGTCACCGCGCTCGTCGCGTTCGCGCTACGGCGTCAAGCGTGATCGTCAAGACGCTGCTCTACGGCGATCCGGTCGCCGGCTACCCGACGCTCGTCGTGCTCGTGCTGTTCCTCGGCGGTCTGCAGCTGATGGCGCTCGGCATCATCGGCGAATACCTGGCGCGCATGTTCATCGAGGTCAAGCAGCGCCCGCTCTATCTCGTCCAGCGGCATCTGCGCGCCGGCCGCGCCGATCGCGGCGCCCGACGACCGGTGCCGGCGCGCGCGCCGCCGAATGGCGCTTGCGCTGACCGCGCGCGAGCGCCGTGTCGCTCGCGCTGCTCGTCATCGTCGTGATCGTCGCGTGCGCCTCGTCACGCTCGGCGCGTATCCGCTGATGGACTCGACCGAATCGCGCTACGCCGAGATCGCGCGCAAGATGCTCGAGACCGGCGACTGGCTGATGCCGCAGTTCGACTACGGCGTGCCGTTCTGGGCAAGCCGCCGCTGTCGACCGTGGCTGTCGGCGATGCGCGATGGCCGCGTTCGGCGTCAACGAGTTCGCCGCGCGGTTGCCGTCGCTCGCTGCATGCTCGCGGGCTGCGGCGCGCTCGTGCACGCGCTCGCGTCGCAGCGCGGCGGACGCGACCAGGCGCTGTGGACGCTCGCGCTGTTCGTCACGACCGCCATGGTGTTCGTCGCGGCCGGCGCGGTGATGACCGATCCCGCGCTGATGCTCGGCACGACGCTGTCGATGGCCGGATTCTGGATCGCGGTCAACGGCCCGGAGCGGTACCGTCGCATCGCCGGCGTGCGCGTTCTTCGCCGGGCTCTGCGTCGGTCTGCTGGCGAAGGGGCCGGTCGCGCGTCGTGCTCGACGCTTCGTGCCGATCGGCGCGTGGACGCTTTGGACCCGATCGCTGGCGAGCGCGTGGCAGCGCCTGCCGTGGATCAGCGGATCGCTGCTTGACGGTCGCGCTCGTCGGTGCCGTGGTACTGGGCCGCGGAGCGCGCGACGCCCGGGTTTCTCGACGTATTTTCTCATCGGCGAGCACTGGAAGCGCTTCGTCGAGCCGGGGTGGACCGGCGATCTGTACGGCGCCGCGCATGTGCATCCCACGCGGATGGATCTTGCTCTACTGGATCGCTGCGGCGCTCCCTGGTCGGTCGGCGCGCTCGTCGCGATCGCGCGAAGGCGGCTTCGCGTGACGCGACGCCGCTTTCGCGCGTTCTGCCGCCGATCCGTGGCGCGTCTACTTCGCTGTGGGCCGTGACGCCGATGGTCTTCTTCACGCCGGCGCGCAACATCCTCATCACCTACGTGCTGCCCGGCTTGCCGGCGTTCGCGCTGCTCGCTCGGCGAGACGTGGTCGGCCCGCACGCGGCGAGCGCGGCTGAATCGCTCAAGCCGGCGCTCGTCGCGGCCCGCGGTCGTAACGGCGCTCGCGGCGGGCGCAGCGTTTCCGGTCGCCTTCGTCGCCGGCCTCGTCCTGCATGCACGGAACGCTCGACGCGGAGCGCTCGCAGAAGGCGCTCGTTCGCGCTTATTCGACGCAGCGCCCGGTCCTGACGTACGCGGCTCGTCTACTTTCGCGATCGGCCGGATTCGGCCGCGTTCTACGCTTCGGGAAGCCGCGAAAAGGCGCGCGACGCGCGGCGTTGCACGCGCTGCTGGAAACGTCGACGACGACCTTCGTTCGCAATTCGCGATCGAGAATCTGCTTCGCTGCCGCCAGCCGACCGGGCGCGGCTCGAAGGAGTCGGCAGCTACGGCGACTTTCGGCTCGCTGCGCAAATCGCGCCAGCGCTGCAGAGCGGCCGGCGGGAGCGCCATCGCGTGCGACGCCCCGCCGGCGTCCATCGCGGCGGCTACTGCCGGCTGGCTGAGCGCCGCGATGCGCGCCTCGATCGGCGGGTGCGTCGCGAAGAGCGCCATCACGCCGCCCTTGTCGGTGATGCCGAAGCCGCTCATCGCCTGCGGCAGCTCGCCCGGCTCGAGCCCGCCCAGCCGCGCGCAGCGCATTGACCATCGGCGACGGGCGTGCCGAGGTACTGCGCGCGAGCCCGCGTCGGCGCGGAATTCGCGGTGGCGCGAGAAGCACGCGACGATCATCGACGCGAGGATCCCGGAGCACGATCTGCGCGACGATCACGGTGATGAAATAGCCGGGTCCGGTGCCGCGTTCGGTGCGGAACACGGCCTTGTCGACGATGCGTGCCGATGATGCGCGCGAAGAAGACGACGAACGTGTTGACCACGCCCTGGATCAGCGTCAGCGTCACCATGTCGCCGTTCGCGACGTGCGCGACCTCGTGGCCGAGCACCGCCTCGACCTCCTCCTTGTTCATCGACTGCAGGAGACCCGTCGACACGGCGACGAGCGCGGAGTTCTTGAAGGCGCCGGTCGCGAACGCGTTGGGCGCGCCTTCGTAGATCGCCACCTCCGGCATCCCGATGCCCGCCTTCGTCGCGAGCCTGCGCACCGTCTCGACGAGCCACGCCTCGGGCTCGCTCTGACGGCTGTCTCGATCACGTGCGCGCCGGTCGACCATTTGGCCATCGACTTCGACATCAGGAGCGAGATGATCGCGCCCGTGAAGCCGACGACCGAACGAGAACACGAGCAGCGGCCCGACGTCGATGCCGGTCTGCGCGTACATCGTCGCGGTCGAGCCCGAGCACGCGCGAGCACGATCGACAGCACCAGCATGACGGCGAGGTTCGTCGCGAGGAACAGAACGATGCGTTTCATGCAGCGGCCTCCGGAGCGATGCGGCGGACGCGATTCTAGCGCGCCGCCGACGTGGGTCGAGCCGATCGCACGCGCAGCGTCGCGGCCGTCTAGCGCTGCGCCCAGGAATCCTTGAGCGTCACCGTACGATTGAACACGGGCTGTGCCCGGCGCGTGGTCGATCAGATCGGCGACGAAATAGCCGTGCCGCTCGAATTGAACGCGGGCTTCCGGCGCCGGCGTCCGCCAGCGCTGGCTCGACGTAGCGCGGTGATCAGCGCGCTTCGACTCCGGATTGAGATCGTCGAGCTAGTCGCGCTCGACCGGCTTCGGCCTGCCTCGTCGTCGTCGTCGCCGGCGACGACCGTCGCGTGCGCGCGCGCGACTCGGCGCGGCGCCGTCGCCGCGCGCGCCGGCGGGATTGCGCGCCCCGGGAAACGGCACCGCGAACAGTCGATCGTAGAGCCGCACCTCGGCCGGCACCGCGTGCGACGCCGGAAAGCCAGTGGATGTTGCCCTTTGACCTTGCGCGCGTCGGCGCCCGCGGTCCCGCTCGCGTCGCCGGATCGTACGTGCAGTGGACGGTCGGTGACGTTGCCGTCGGCGTCTCTTGTCGGCGCCGATGCAGCGGACGATGTAGCGCGTAGCGCAAGCCGCACCTCGGCGCCCGGCGCAAAGCCGGAAATAGCCCTTGGGCGGATGCTTCGCTGATAGTCGTCGCGCTCGATCCAGAGCTCGCGCGTGAACGGCAGCGCGCGCTTGCCCCACTCGGGCTGCTGCGGGTGGTTCGGCGCGAAGCAGTCCTCGCTCTGCGCCCTCCGGATAGTTGTCGATCACGAGCTTGACCGGGTCGAGCACCGCGATGCGCGCGCGGCGCGCGCGCGTTGAGGTCGTCGCGCATGCAGTCCTCGAGCACGCTCATGTCGATCCACGAGTCGGCCTTCGACACGCCGATGCGCTCGGCGAAGAGCCGGAACCCCTCGGGCGTGAAGCCGCGCCGCCGCGCGCCGACGAGCGTCGGCATCCGCGGATCGTCCCAGCCGTCGACGTGGCGCTCCGTCGACGAGCTCGATCAGCTTGCGCTTCGACAGCACCACGTACGTCAGGTTGAGCCGCGCGAACTCGTACTGCTGCGGCAGCGGCCGCTGCGAGCTGCCCGCCGTCGGCGAGCTGCGCGAGCACCCAGTCGTAGAGCGGCCGATGATCCTGGAACTCGAGCGTGCAGATCGAATGCGTGATCCGCTCGAGCGCGTCGGAGATGCAGTGCGTGTAGTCGTAGAGCGGATAGATGCACCACTTGTCGCCGGTGCGATGGTGCGTGCGCGTGGCGGATCCGGTAGATCGTCGGGATCGCGCAGGTTGATGTTCGGGCTCGCCATGTCGATCTTGAGCCGCAGCACGTGCGCGCCGTCCGGAAACTCGCCCGCCTGCATCCGCCGGAACAGGTCGAGGTTCTCGGCGATGCTGCGGTTGCGGTAGGGACTGCTGGCTGCCCGGCTCGGTCAGCGTGCCGCGCAGCGCCCGCATCTCCTCGGCCGTCTGAGCTGTCGACGTAGGCGAGGCCCTGCTCGATGAACCACTCGGCGAACTCGTAGAGCGCGATCGTAGTAGTCGGACGCGTGGTAGCGATGCGTCGCCCCAGTCGAAGCCGAGCCAGCGGACCGACGTCGGCGATCGAGTCCTCGTACTCGACGTCCTCCTTGATCGGATTGGTGTCGTCGAAGCGCAGATGGCAGCTGCCGCCGTTCTCGGCGGCGAGGCCGAAGTTGAGGATGATCGACTTCGCATGGCCGTAATGCAGGTAGCCGTTCGGCTCGGGCGGAAACCGCGTGACGACCCGGCCGGCCGTATTTGCCGGTCCGGTTGTCCTCGGCGATGATGCGCGCGCAGGAAGTTCGGACGCGGGCGCCGCCGGACTCGATGCTCGCTGCGCGGCGACCGCGCGGGCGCGGTCGCCTTCGGCGCGCGCAACGGATTCTTTTGCGGCGGTGCAGCACTCATCGTCGGTTTGTTCATGAACAATTCGCATTGCATCCGGCATTCTAACCGGCAGCGTCGTACCCGTCATAAGCGACCGTTTGCCCAGTGCGCAGCGTGACGATGCCCGGAAACCCGCGCCAGATAAGGCTTGGCGAGCGGGTCGCCGTCATCAGCTGCACGCGCGTTGTCCACAAATCCTGTGGATAAAAGTGTGCGTATCTTGTAAATTCGGTCGCTAAGTAGTGCCCGGGCCGGGAAAATCGTTGTCATGCCCGATTTCGCACCTAGCTTCTCTGTTGTCACTATCAGCAACTTCATGTTCATTCCGCCATGACCGCCAGCGGCATCACAAGGGCTCGGCCGCAGCGTCTGCGTCAACTCCAGCTTTGCTGTCCGAAAATTATTGACCTGGACAAACGGATCGTTGGAACACGTTTTGTCAAACTTGATCAAGCGCGTGATTGCCGCCGTGAGATCGCCTGCCGTCCGCCGACGCGTCGCACGACATGAGGACGCCTCCTCGAGCGGCTCCTGACCGGCGTACGGTCGCGGCGCCACCGTCATGCCGGTTTCGCTGCTCGTGAGCTCGGCGCGGCTCATCCTCGAAGCGCCATGTCGGCCTCGTCTGGGTATCGGGCGAGATCTCGAACTTCACGCGGGCGGCGTCGGGCCACTGCTATTTCAACCTCAAGGACAGCGCAGCGCGCAGGCGCGCTGCGTGTTCTTCCGCCACAAGGCGCAGTTCGCCGAGTTCGCGCTGAAGGACGGGCTGTCGGTCGAGGTGCGGCGCCACGCCGTCGATCTACGAGGCGCGCGGCGAGTTCCAGCTCAACGTCGAAACCGTGCGCCTCGCCGGCGTCGGGCGCGCTGTACGAGAAATTCGAGCGGCTCGAAGGCGCGGCTCGCGGCCGCCGGATGGTTCGCCGAGGAGCGCAAGCGTCGCGCTGCCCGCCGTTCCCGCGCGCGATCGGCATCGTCACCTCGTCGCGCGCCGCGGCCCTCTCGCGACATCGTGACGACGGTGAAGCGCCGCTGGCCGGCGATGCGGATGATCCTCTATCCGACCGCCGTGCAGGGGCGCGGCGCCGCGGACGAGATCGCGGCGGCGATCGCGCACGGCGAACGCGCGCGCCGAAGTCGACGTGCTGATCGTCGCGCGCGGCGGCGGCTCGATCGAGGACCTGTGGGCGTTCAACGAGGAAACCGTGGCGCGCGCCGTCTTCGAATCGGCGCATGCCGGTCGTATCCGGCGTCGGCCACGAGACCGACTTCACGATCTGCCGATTTCGTCGCCGACGTCCGCGCGCCTACGCCGACCGGGCCGCGGCGCTCGTCGCGCCGGACCGCGCGCGAGGTGCTGGCCGGGACTCGCCGGCATCGCCGGCCGCTTCCGCGCGCGCCGCGCTGCGCGCGCTCGAAGCGCGGATTCAGCGCGTCGACGGCCTCGCGCGCCGGCTCGTGCACCCGGCGGCGCGGCTCGCGCGCAGCAGCGACGCGATACGGCGGTCTCGCCGGGCGCCTCGCGCGCGCACGTCGCAGCTCGGCTCTCGACGCGCGGCAGCGCGTCGACGGCGCGCCGAGACGCGCGTCGCGTGGCGGCTCGCGCCAGCCGCTGCCGCAGCACGCGCGCTTCGCGCGCGGCTCGCGCGACGCGATGCGCGCGCGGCGCGACGCGCGTCAGCGACAGTCGCGGCGCGCGTCGCCGCGCTCGCGCAGAACCTCGCGCCACCTGAACCCGCAGGCGGTGCTCGATCGCGGCTACGCGATCGTGACCGACGGCCGACGGCGCAATCGTCGACGATGCGGCGCGGCTCTGCCGTCGGCGACAGCCGTCGCGCTCGCGCTTCGCGCGCGGCCGGCGCGCGGCGCGACGACGATCACGCCGCGACACGGCGCTGGCTCGCGCGCCGCGCTACGCTCTCGTCCGGCTCCGGATCGTCGACCGCGCGGCGTGCGCACGGCCGCCGGCGGACGTCGGCGGGCGCGCGCGCGGCGATCCGCGGCGTCGACGTGACGACGTCGGCGTTCTGCGCGCGGTGGCGCAACGCGTGATCCATCAGCACGATCGCGAGCATCGCCCGGCGATCGGTGTCGCGCGAATGCCGACGCACGGATCGTGCCGGCCGTGCGTGTTGACGATCACCGGCTTGCCCGCCTTGTCGATCGAGCGGCGGTCGAGGCGGATCGACGACGTCGGCTTCACCGCGATCGTCGACGACGATGTCCTGCCCGGTCGAGATGCCGCCGAGAATGCCGCCGGCGTTGTTCGAGAGGAAGCCCTGCCGGCGTCATCTCGTCCGAGTGCTCGGTGCCGCTTCTGCGCGACGCTCGCGAAGCCGGCGCCGATCTCGACGCCCTTCACCGCGTTGATGCCCATCATCGCCTGCGCGAGGTCGGCGTCGAGCCTGCCGTAGACCGGCTCGCCCCAGCCGACCGGCACGCCGCTCGCGACGACCGTCGATGCTTCGCGCCGCAGGAGTCGCCCGACTTGCGCAGCGCGTCCATGAACGCCTCGAGCTCGGCGACGATCGACGCGTTGGCGACGAAGAACGGATTGGCGTCGACGTGCGCCCAGTCCTCGAACGGGATCGACGTTGGGGCCGAGCTGCGTCAGATGGCCGCGAATCGCGACGCCGTAGCGCTCGGCGAGCCACTTGCGTGCGATCGCGCCGGCCGCGACGCGCACCGCCGTCTCGCGCGCCGACTGCGCGGCCGCCGCCGCGATAGTCGCGGATGCCGTACTTCTGCCAGTACGCGTAGTCGGCGTGCCCGGGCCGAAACGTCTCGGCGATCGTTCGCGTAGTCCTTGCTGCGCGCGTCCTCGTTGCGGATCAGAAGCGCGATCGGCGTGCCGGTCGTACGGCCTTCGAACACGCCGGACAGGATCTCGACGGTGTCGGTCTCGCGTCGCTGCGTGACATGCCGCGACGTGCCCGGGCTTGCGCCGATCGAGGTCGCGCTGGATGTCCGCTGCGTCGAGCGCGAGCCCCGGCGGGCAGCCGTCGACGACGCAAACTGATTAGCAATACGTAACTGAAACGCGGAAGACAC
>ERZ1370068.357-contig-10322_pt1 | contig 49494 bp, 59 predicted proteins | sample MGYA00561227_ERZ1370068 | MGnify/ENA primary metagenome ERZ1370068 (study PRJEB38410, sample SAMEA6850437) | metagenome | study: Metagenomic assessment of the ecological functions of the soil: analysis of the soil microbiota associated with the... | reverse complement strand
TACGCATTGCTGGTCGGCTGTTTCCGTGGTCGCGGCGATCGTGGGGGCGTTCGCCGTGCGCGCTCCCGGCAACGGCGGTGCCTTCGTTGGCGCGTGGTGATCCGCTTCCCTCTCGCCTCACCGAATTGTCGCCAGGCCTCGTGTCCGTGATCGACGGGTCTGGGCGGTCGGCCATGGCTACTCCCGGGCTGGCGGCCTCGGCGGCATCTCGTTCGCGACGCTTCAGCGAACACCCCGTCTGGCGCAGAAGGCCATCCTCCTGATCGCCGTGGGGCCCGCGGTCGGGGCGGTGCTGGCGACACCGGGCGAGGCCGCAGCGCCGCAACCGGTCGCCTTCCCGGCCCTCGGTCGTGGCCGCCAGCGCCTACAGCCTCCTCGGCGCTGATGCTGCTAGTCGGTGTCCGAAGGGCGCATCGCGCTCTGCTGTTCATGCTCGCGGTCATGCCCGCGTTGGTGGAACGGGTGGACGCTGCGTTCGCGGGCGCCGAGCCGAGCGACGGTCGGTGGCGATTCCACGGTCGGTCTGGCGGTGACGATCGCGGTCGGCATAGTCCTTCGCCCCGGGGTGGTGCCGCCGTCGCGCTGGTCGCGGTGGTCGGACTCGCGCGAGGCTCGGGCCGTGCGCCGCCTGGTCGCCTCACGGGGGGCGCGTTATCGTCGGCGCCGCGGTGCTGCTGCCCTTGTCCCGACGATCGCGAGCCAGGGTGGCGCCGGTATGGTGGTCCGGGCATCGGCCAGCTTGACCCTGCGGAAGGTCATCCGCGATCTCGCTCGGCCCCGCGCCGGGCGACTGGGCACCGGCGCGCGTTCGCTTCCGGTGGCCGCGTGTTGCTCGGGCTGGCGTTGGCCGGCGGTGAGCTCGTGCCCGCGGCAGGCCGCTCGCGCCGGTGTCACGGGCGCGGCGGCCTCTCGTCCTCTGTGCTGGCTATCGGTTGCGGGCTACTTCCGGACTGGGCGTCAGGCGCGCCGGCGCACGCGGTCCTCGCGGCCGCGTCTGCATGGCCTTCCTGGTCGGCGACCGCGGCTGCTCCGCGCTCGGAGGCTATCGGAGCGAGCCTTCGTTCGCGGTTCCAGCGGATCGGGACGCTCCCTGACCGGCGTGCTCTGTCCTGGGCTCTCGTTGCAAGCGATGGCGGCGATGGTCGGGGATTGGGCGATCGGCGGCTCCGACAAGGTCCCGGCCTGGTCTGTGCTGGCCGCCTCCGCCAAAGGCTCTTACAACGTGGGTGTGGCTCGGCTCGGTGAACGGGCGACCGTTCCCTCGCGCCGGAGGCGACCTAACCGGCATCATCGAGCAGGGTGCGGCACACGGTGACCTGTGGCTCACGCCGATGGTCAGGGTCGCTGGCGATCGATACGGCCCTTCCCCCTGACTGGGCTGGGAACCCGGCGTTGCGGGGAGCGCTAGGGAGGTGTTGTCCGGCACGACTGTGCTGGCGGCGCGCTCTCGCGCGCCGTTCGGTGTTCGCTCGTCGTTGTCGATCAGGACGGCTGCCTGAGGCAGCCCGCCTCGCGCTGCAGGCGCAGGTCGATCTCGAGCTCGTCCCGTCGGCCGGCTTGCTGATCTGGCGCAATACCGCGCGTGCCGCCGCTCCGCGAGCGTGCTGCAGGCGGATCGCGGCACCGCGGCGATCGTGGCCTCCGCCGATCCAGATGTGATCCAGCGTCTTCGAGCCCGTGCCCACGACGCCGCTGGCCGCTACCGAGTAGTGGCTGGGAAGGTCCGGCCGGTGACGGCGATCTCGTGGTGGTGGCTACCGCGTTCAGCCGGCGCGTGGGAGCTTCCAGCGGCGCGCCGCCGCAACAAGCTCGATGCGGCAACGTCGTTCGCCAACGCACCCGCGGACGTGACGATCCGGATACGGGGACCAACTCTCCCGGACGATCGCGATCTGGCTTGCTGGCGCTGGTGTGGGCCGCCGCCTTATGGGATCACGAGGAAGCCGGTGCGCCGATGAGGGATCGGGTCGCGCCTGGCTCCGCCATCTGTCCTGGCCGCCCTCGCCGTGGTCGGCGCCGGCGCCGCCGAGCGCCTCGGCCCCGCAACGCCGTCCTGCCGGCGCCCGTCGGCGATGCCGTATCCTCGGTCTGGCTGTGCCTCGCACGGTGGCGGGCCGGGATGGCGAGGCACGATCGAGATCGCGAACCCCGGGCGACGACGGCGGTGCAGGCCCGCCTGACGTCGTTCGATGACGGCGAGCCGCTCCGCGGCCGGGCAGGTGGAGCTGTGCCGCCAGCATGCGACGGTATCGGAGCGACGTGCCGGACCGGCGCGGGCGCCGCGACCGAGGTGCAGCTTGTTCGGCGGATGGGGGCCGTCGGTTGGGCCGCGCCGCCGGTGGGAACGAGGTCGGCCCGGCGCCGAGCCGTGCACCTCCGAGCCGGGCGAGCACTGGGCGGTCGTGGACGCGGAGTCACCACCAAGCAAACGCATTCTATCTGGTCGTGATGAATCCGTTCACGTCCGACGCGGTGATCGATGTGGCGTTGTTCGTCATGGGCGTCCGCTGCGGTCCGGGATTCCGGCGTGGACCGACCTGCCAGTCGCGCGGGACGCTCCCTGGCGCTCGATGTTGGCTCGCGCGTGCTCGGCGAATCGATCGTGGGCGTCGATCTGACGGCCACCCGCGGTCGGATCGCGGTCGGCCTGCTCGCGGTGCGCGGAAGCGGCTCGGTGCGCTCGACGATCGCCTCGTCCTCCACGCGGGCTCGTGGATCCTGCCTGTCGCCGGCGGCGCCGGCGGCGGCATCGTGTCGCCCGTGCCCGTGACCTCGGCGTCCGTTTCGCGCCACCCTGCCCTATAGGCGAGCGGCAGGCAGCAGACCGCCGGCAATCTCGCCCTCCGCTGCGCCAGGGCGGTACCTCGACGGTGTCGGCACCCGTTCCCCACGGTTGGCCTCCGGCGGTCATCGTCGCGATCGCCGGCGAGGGCGAGGTGGTCGCCGACCTGCGTGCCTGCCAGGCGCCAGGCCGGACGATGCCGCGACCGCGCGGCGGCACGGCGACCCCGGCCCGGGCTGAGGTGGTGCTGCCCCACCGCCGTGGGGGTTCCCGCTCCCGCGCCTCGCTCTGGTCAATCCTGGAACGCGCTGACAGACGACGCACCGCCACCGTCTCGACGACGGCGGAGACACGGTCTCGATCCACGGATGCGCTGCCGCGATGACCGCCTCGGTCCCGATCCCGGGTTCCTCCGCGGCGATGCGACCGCCGGCGTCCTGATCGTGGGGCGATGGCGCATCCTCGTTGCGCCCGAGTCCGGCACGTCCGGCCCGGGCCAGACGGGTTGGTACGCCATGGCGATGGGGGTTCTCTCCTCCCGCCGACGCCCGGAGCACCCTGACCGGCGGTATCATCTGCAACACCTTCCCCGCGTCTGGATCGGATCCGCACGATGGCCAAAGGACGACACATCCACCGCCGCCGGCGCGCCGCCGTGCCCATCGCACTGGCGATCGTGGCGGTGGCGTCGCGCGCTGCTGGTGTTCGGCGGGGCCGCGTTCGCCGCGATCCGCTACGAACACACGCACGCCTGACCAGATCTGTGCCCGGCGTCTCGATCGCGGGGATCGATGCCAGCGGGATGACTCAAACCGAGCGATGGATGCCGTCATCGCGGCGGTCGCCGAACAGCTGTCGAGCCGTTGACCGTCACGGTGGACAACGATCACTGATGACGGTGACTCCCACGACGCTCGGTCAGCGTTGTCGCGGTGGGCGCGGCGGTGCGGCAGGCGTTCTCCGCCGGGGGGACCTCGGCATGCGCTCGACCGCGCCTGGCATCGCATGCGCGGCGAGGCGCTCCGGGATCGATGTCGCCGTGGACTACCCTCGACCACAGGCGGCAGATCGAGACTTCGCCACCATGATGACGCGCCATGTTCGCGGCGCCCGCAGGATCCTCCGATCGGCCTCACCGACGATCATGGCGACCTCGTGTTCGTCCACGGCAAGACCGGAACGAAGCTCAACGTCGACGTGGCGAGCCTCTGCCATCGAGCGGCGATCCGCCGAGGACCGCACGAGGTTGCGGCTCCACACGCGGACGCTCCAGCCGAAGCAAACTGGTGGCCACGATGGGTCGCACGATCGTCGTGCGTCTCGACCAGAACCGCCTGTACTCTCTACGACGGGTTCGACGTGATCCGCTCCCACCTCGCATGGCCACGGCAAAGCCGGGCTTCACAACTCCCAGCGGCGTGTGGAACATCTACGACAAGGCGGAGAACCCCACGTGGTCACAACCCGGCTTTGGACTCCTGGGGCGCGCGGCCTGGGCCATGATCCCCGGCGGGCCTGGCAACCCAGATCGTGGCGCGCGGGCGATCTACATCGATGCCCTCGGGCTGATCCGGATCCACGGCACGACGGACGACTCTCGATCGGGCGCTACGCCTCGCACGGGTGCATCCGGATGCACAAACAGCGAGATCGAGCTGGCTTTCCACCCAGATCGATATCGGGGCACGTGTGATCGTCGTGGGTCGCGCCCCGCGGAGCGGCGCGTACTGGAGCGTGCTCCCGCGCCGCCTCCTGACATCTGATCGCGCGGTTCTTGCTCAGCTGCCGAAATCCCACGGATGTGATTTAGGCTGCCCGCCATGCGAAGCTGCGCCGAAGATGCGATGTGGCAACGATCCGAGTGGCGACCGTCTCGCTGGTCTATGCCGAGCGGCAGGTGATCATCGCCGACTCTGATCCCCGAACGGGACCCGAACCTCCTGACCCTGTGCGACGAGCACGTGGCGCGGATGACGCCCGCCCGTCGGATGGGTCGTTCTCGCGATGAGCGCGCGCCGCAGCCCGATCGCGGTCTGACGGTCCGAACGGCCTCGGTCCGACGGCGGCGTTGGCATCCCCGGCATGTCGCCGCGGATACTGAACGAGCGGTAGACTCAAGAGATGACTGTCCGGTGCTATGGTCACCCGGCACTATCCCCGGCCACACTGGACCAACGATGACCGAGACCTCCGGTACCTGCCCCGAGTGCAAGCAGGGCGATCTGATCACCATCTCGATGAGCGTCAGCGAGCGCGACCTCCAGTTCACGACCTGCCACATGTGCGAGTCGAAGTGGTGGTTCCGCGAAGGGTGAGCTCGTCCCCTTGACCTCCGGATGATCGACATGGCTCGTCCGCAAGTAAGCACGACGGTCGCTCTCAGCGCGTCGGCTCGGTAGGGATGCGAGACCGTGACCGAACGCGATCTCAGCACATCTTCAAGGCCTATGACGTTCGGGGTGTGGTGCCCGACGACCTGGATGCGGACCTTGCAGCGACGCGATCGGTGCCGCCTACGCGCGGATCGCCGATGGCACGGCCGCCATCCTGATCGGTCGCGACTGCCGGCTCCTCGAGATCGCCGCCGCGTCGCCGAGGCGTGACGTCACAGGGCAGGATGTGATCGATCTCGGCCTTGCGTCGACCGACCTCCCGCACTTCGCCAGCGGCTCCCTCGACCTCCCGGGCATCATGTTGACGGCCAGCCACAACCCCGGCAGTACAGCGGGCCTGAAGTTCTGCCAGCTCGGCGGCACGGCCGGTCGGGGAGGACACCGGTCTGCGCGACGATCCAGCGCGATCGTCGAGGCGGGGATCGAGCCGGCCGCGGCGGCACGCCCGGGCGCGTCGAGCACCAGCGATCTCCTCGCGGCCTACGTCGACCACGTGCTGCGCTTCGTCGACGCGACGCGATGCTGGCCCGCTCACGATCGTCGCCGACACGGCCAACGGCGATGGGCGGTCTCGTCGTGCCGGCGGTGCTCGAACTGGCTGCCCGTCGACCGCGCACTATCTGTTCCGCGAGCTCGACGGCACGTTCCCGAACCATCCCGCCGATCCGCTCAACCCCGAGAACCAGCGCGACCTGAAGGCAGCGGTGCTCGAGCACGGCGCGGATGTCGGGCTGGCGTTCGACGGCGACGCCGACCGCGTGTTCCTGGTGGACGAGCGCGCCGAGGACGTGAGCGGATCGCTGCTCACCGCGCTGGTGGCCGCGCCGATGCTCGCGCCGAGCCCGGCGCCAAGGTCGTGCACAACCTGATCTGCTCGTGGGCCGTGCCCGAGATCATCCGTGCGAACTGCGGGGCACCCGTGCGCACACGCGTCGGGCACTCGCTTCATCAAGCAGGTGATGGCCGACACCGGCGCGATCTTCGGCGGCGAGCACTCGGTCACTACTATTTCCGTGAGAACTACCGCGCCGACTCGGGGCTGATCGCCGCGGTCGTGGCGCTCGGAGAGCTGTCGGGCCCGGGGGATCGCTGTCGGCGCTCCTGGCGCCCTACCGGCGCTACTTCGACTCGGGCGAGATCAACTCCGTCGTCGCCGATCAGGCGGCGAAACTCGAGGAGCTGGCGCGGACCCTCGCGGACGGGCGTCAGGATCGCTCTGACGGCCTGAGCCGTGGAGTTCGACGATTGGTGGCGCAACATCCGGCCGTCTAACACCGAGCCGCCGTTGCGACTGAACGTGGGGCGCGCACGCCTGAGCCGCTGGCGGAGCGCACCGCCGCGTTGCTTTGCGATCATCCGAGAAGAAGGAGAGACCGAATGAGCCTCGATCCCGACCTGGCGCAGATCCTCGTGTGCCCGAACGACCGCGGGGAGATCGACTACCTGGAAGACGAGCAGGTCATCGTGTGTCGGACCTGCGGCTATCGCCACCCGGTTCGCGACGACATCCCCGTGATGTTGATCGATGAAGCGGAGAAGCCCTGAGCGACGCCATGCCGACGGTCGATCTCGACGAGCGTCGCCGCGCTGCGGGCACTCAGGATGCCAGCGACATGCTGGGCATCGCGCGCGAGACCCCGGTGCCCACGTGGGCGGGGCATGCGGGCCGTGTCGAGCGACGTCCGGATTGCCGTCGATCGATGACGTGCGATCCGTCGTGCCCTGCGGCATGGGCGGTCCGCGGTCGCCGGCGACATCCTGCGACAGACCTTCCGGGATCGGCTGCCTGTCGCGGTCGAGGCGAATCGATCGCCGGTCCCCGGCCCGCGCACGCGGGACTGCACACGCTGGTGATCGTGTCCTCGTTCTCCGGCGACACGGCGGAGGCCTTGTCGGCGGCGAGAGAGGCCGTGCGTCGAGGCTGCCGGGTGATCGCGATCACCTCGGGCGGTGCAGCTCGGCTTGAGCCTGGTGCCGAGCACGAGATCGCTGCGGCGCGGTACCCCCGGTTCAGCCCCGGGCCGCCCTTGGGCATCTGACGTTCGCGATGCTCGGCGCGCTGGAGACGCCGTGGCTGCTCCCGGCGCTGACGCCGGATGCCAGGAGTCCGTCGCCACGATCGACCAGCTGCGCGCGGCCTCGACCTGGGTGCCCGGAGGCCGAGAACCCCGCGAAGGTAGGCTCGCGACCTGGCTCGGGGATCGCATCGCGGTGCTGGGGGCCGAGGGATCGGCGCCGTGGCCGCGCGATGCGCTGGAAGACCCAGTTCAACGAGAACGCTGGGTGCCGGCCTGGGCACGGCGGCGGATGTCCGAGTTGGACCACAACGACGGTGGTCGCGCCGGTCCGTCCGACCGGCGCGCTCCACGCCGTGATCGCGCTGCGCACCGACCACGAGCATCCACAGCCGGGCGCGCGCTTCCCGCTGTCGGCCGATATCGTGCGCGCCGGGGTTCCGAGGTACGCGGAGGTGCGCGTCACGGGCCGAGGGCTCGCTGGCGTCGCTGCTGTCGCTGATCGTGCTCGGGGACTTCGCCACCCTGGTTAGCGTGGGGCTGCGCCGCGGCGAGGACCCGACACCCGTGGCTGTGATCGGTGGCCTGAAGCGCGCTCGCGCTCATGGATCTCGGATGACCGTCGGCTCTGGCGCCCGCGGATCACGCTTCGCCGCCACTGTCGCCCCATATCCGCGAGGAATCGACGCTGGTTCCACGCGGTCGGGCCTCGTCCTCGGCCAGGCGCCTGCTGGCGACGAGCGCACGCGCTCACGGTCGAGTCGACGTTCGCTTACACCGATCTGGGGTTGCCGCCCAACTGGCGTACCCGGTCACGCGGGCGTCGCTGCTTCCGGCGACCTCGCGGGCGTGCCCGTCGTCGCGTTCAGTGGCCCGCTATCACCTGTACGAAGGGCATGACCCCGAGGTGCCGGCGCTGCTGCCGCGGCTCGCGCACGCGCTCGGCGCCGCACGATGAACCTGACCGCCGCAGTCGGAGGCCTCGTGCCCTGCGTGGCGGCCGGCACCGTCGCCGTGGTGCGCGACCACATCAACCTGATGGGCGCCGTGCCGCCCGGGCTGGCGATACCCCGGATGGCATGCGCGTCGCGTCTCAGTCAACGCTCGGGAGTCCTGACCATGGCGGCGCCGGGTGGTCGCGGTGGCCGGCCGCCGCGATCGACGTCACGGTCACCGGGAGGGCGTCTACGCCGCGATGCGCGGCCCGCCCTTCGGACGCCGGCGGAGGTTGAGATGCTCGCCCGGATGGGCGCCACCGTGGTCGGTATGTCCGTCGTGCCGGAATCCCTTCCGGCGCATGCGCCCGGCCTGCGGGTGCTCGGTATCTGTAGCCTGACCAATGCATTCGGCGATCATCGTCACCACGAGGACGTCCTCCGGTGTCGGTGAACACGACCCAGGTGGCGATCAGGAGGCTCCTCGTGGATCGTTCCCCGCCTCCTCGGAAGGAGCTTGAGATGGCAGACATCAGCGATCCCGGCCCGCCACGTGGGCCACGCGAACGGATCGAGTGGGCCGCGTGGCGAGATGCCCGTGCTCGCGCAGATCAAGGACTGTACTGAGCGTTCGAGCAGGAGCTGGCCGCTGCAGGGCATCCGGGTGGCGGCGTGTGCCCGCACGCAGACGACCTGAGACGGCGAACCTGATGGAGGCTCGCGGCGGGCGGCGCTGAGGTCCTGCCCACGCCTGAACCCGCTGTCGACCCAGGACGACGTCGCCGCCGCGCTGCGCCCGAGTACGCGGCATCGAGACGTTCGCGATCAAGGGCGAGGACAATCGACACGTACTACAACGCACCTCGAACGCGGTGCTCGACCTGCACCCGCAGATCACCATGGATGACGGCGCGGACCTCGTGCACATGATTGCACACGCAGCGCGCCGACCAGCTGACCGACGTGCATCGGCGGCACGGAGGAGACGACCACGGGCGTCATCCGGTTGCGGGCGATGGCGAACGAGGGCGCGCTCGCGTACCCGATCGTCTCGGTGAACGACGCGGACACGAAGCACCTGTTCGACAACCGGCTACGGCACCGGACAGTCGACGCTGGACGCGATCATGCGCGCCACGAACCGCCTGCTCGCCGGGCGCACCATCGTCGTCGTCGGCTACGGCATGTGTGCGGCAGGGCGTCGCGTCGCGCGCGCGGGATGGGCGCGAACGTGATCGTGACCGAGGTGGACCCGACCGCCGCGCTGGAGGCGTCGATGGAGGGGTTCCGGGTGATGCCGCATGCGCGAGGCCGCCAGCGATCGGCGACCTGTTCATCACCCTGACGGGCGACACCAGCGTGATCCGGCGCGAGCACATGGACGTGATGCAGGACGGCGCGATCGTCGCAACTCCGGCCACTTCGACGTCGAGATCGACAAGGAGGCGCTGGCGAGAGCTTGCCACCGGAGGCGTCCGTCGGTTCCGAACCTCCGTCGACGAGTACACGCTGGCCGACGGCCGCCGGATCTACGTGCTCGGCGAGGGCCGCCTGGTGAACCTCGGCGCGGCCGAGGGGCATCCGCCGCCGTGATGGACATGTCGTTCGCGAACCAGGCCCTGTCGGTCGAGTGGCTGGTCAAGCATCACGAGTCGCTGCGAGAACCAGGTCCGCCCGGTGCCGACCGAGATCGACAAGGAGGTCGCTCGTTTGAAGCTGCGCGCGATGCGTGTCGACATCGACGAGCTGACATCCGAGCAGGTCACCTACCTGAACTCCTGGAAGCAGGGGACGTGAGGAGGGGCTAGGTCCATGCCGATGAACCCTCGTGTCCATCCGCGCCAAGTTCGAGCGGTTCCCGGCAGCGGTCAAGGCGCGCCGCTGGTGCGTGGCGCGGACGGCCAGCCGCACCAGATCCGGCTGGAGGGAGCGCGCGTGGCCGAACTGGGCGGTGGGCAGGCGCATCCCGTCGGGATCGAGGCTGTCGTCCTGGAAGCGTCGCCGAACCAGGACACCTTCGTACCGTTCGAGATCGCCACGATGGAGATGGCCGCCGGCTGGTACCGACTGGAATGCGAGGTCGTCGTCGACGGCGTGCCCTCCGTGGTGCACCCGGGGAGCCCTTCGCGATGCCCTGGCCCCGGGCCGCGGTGCGTCGAGGGACCGTGACGATCGGCGCGAAGGTCGCCGGCGGTCGCCCTGAGTCGGTGGAATGCCTCGGCGACGTGATCCGTGTGCCGTTCGCCTCCGACGAACGGCCCGCGATCACACGCTGTCGGTGGACGGGCGGCCGCATCCGATCCTCGACATCGAGTTCGACCCGAGGCCGGGCGTGGCCGCGTCATCGGCTATCCTGCGCTCCGTGCCGACGAGCAACTCAGTGATCGAGGTCGCCGGCGAGACCCCCGTGGTGGTCGCGCTCCCGTAACCGTGTCGGTGGCGACCCCTAGGGTCGCCGCACGTGGGGTCGGGCGCTCGATGCCGTCTATCCGCGAACGTGCGCGGGGTGCGGCGAGGGCGCGTGGCCGTTCTGCGCCGACTGTGTCCGCGCCCTCCGTCCGCTGGCGCCGCCGTGGTGCCGGCGCTGCGGGAGCCCTCCATCCTGCGCCGGTGCCTCCGTGTCGAGACTGCCCGCCTGCCGCCCCTCGATTCGGCGCGGGCGGCCTTCGTCTATGACGGGCCCGCGCGGCGTGCGATCCACCGGCTGAAGTTCTCCGGGTGGCGCGATGTGGCGGCCGCGATGGCCAGACGCGATGGTTGCCGGTGGGTCCGCCGGCCGCGGCGGACGTGGTCACGTGGGTGCCCTTCGCCCGCGGCCGGCGTGCCGAGCGTGGGTACGACCAGGCGCGGGCGCTCGCCGTCGCCCTGGCCCACCGGCTCGACCTGCCGGCAGCAAGACTGTTGCGCCGCCCGTGGCCACCGATCCCCAGGCGCGGCGCTCCGCGGGCCGAGCGGCGGACCGGCCATGCGAGGGGTCTTCCGGGCCGATGCGAGCGCGTGCCGGACCGGGTCCCTGCTGGTCGACGACGTGCTCACGACCGGCGCCACGCGGCCGCGGCGGCCGAGGCCCTGCGTGCCGGTGGCGCCCGCGAAGTCCACGCGCTGGCAGCCGCGCGTTCGTTGCCGGGCAGCGCCTCGTTGCGGGCCGCCGGCCGGTCGGCCTATCCTCGGGTGGGCTCACGTTCGGGTCTGTGGTTGCCCGGGGATGTTCCCGGTAGTCGATGCCAGCCGCGGGCGAAACGACCCACGTAAGGCCACCGTTGGTGGCTGAGCATGGCGCGGTTTAGATGTAAGTCCCGCCCCGGTCGACTCGAGCGACCGGGGAGAGGGCGGGAGTGCGGCTGTCGTGGACGTCCAGGCGGCCGGGCGAGCGCCCCGGCAGGCGAGTGTGGGGTAAAAGACCAGGTCAGCCGGACGCGGAGCCCACCGAGCACGACAAGGAGGACCGTCCCCATGGACATCACCTTCACGGGTCGAGGCGTGCAGGTCACCGATGAGATCCGAGGGCTCGCGGAACAGAAGCTGGCTCCGGTTCGGGCCGGATCGAGCCACGGGCCACCCGGCTGGATGTCGAGGTGATCAACGAACACCATCCGACGCTCGACGGCGTCAAGCGGGTGGAGGCGGCTTTGCGGATCCCGCGAAAGACTTTCCGTGCGCATGCCGAAGCTGAGGATGTGCCGACCGCGATCGACCGTGTCCGCGCCAAGCTGGAACAGCCAGCTCCGCGATCATCATGGCAAGAAGAGGACGGCGCACGACCAAGGGTGCTGCTAGGATACGCCCAGGCTGCCGCGCCGGAGATCGACGCGGAGTAGACGGCGGAAGGAGCCGGGGTGACGAAGGCAGCGGCGACAGCGAGACGACTCCGCGTGATGATCGTGGACGACCACGCGCTGTTCCGGCGGGGACTCGAGATGGTCCTCGGCGAAGAGGAGGACCTCGAGCTCATCGGCGAGGCATCCGACGGCGCAGGAGGCCGTCGAGAAGGCACAGGATCTGATGCCCGACGTCGTGCTGATGGACGTGCGCATGCCGCGTCGCTCGGGCATCGAGGCGACGGCCCAGATCCGCGACCTGCTGCCGCACGTCAAGATCCTGATGCTCACGATCAGCGACGACGAGGCCGACCTGTACGACGCGATCAAGGCCGGCGCGTCGGGCTACCTGCTCGAAGGAGATCCCGATCGAGGAGGTCGCCGACGCGATCCGCAGCGTCTGGGCGGGCCAGTCGCGCATCTCCCCGTCGATGGCCTCGAAGCTGCTGAACGAGTTCGCCGCGATGTCCAAGGCGACCGACGAGCGCCCGCCGATGCCGGCGCCGCGGCTCACCGACCGCGAGATGGAGGTCCTCAGGCTCGTCGCGCAGGGCCTGAACAACCGCGACATCGCCAAGCAGCTGTTCATCTCCGAGAACACCGTGAAGAACCACATCCGCAACATCCTGAGAAGCTGCACCTGCACTCGCGCATGGAGGCCGTCGTCTACGCCGTGCGCGAGAAGATGATCGAGATCACCTGACGGTGGCCCGCGGATCCCACGATCGACGCGCTCCGCGAGGTCCTCGATGAGAGCCCTCGACGAGATCCGCCGCGGGGTCGCCGGGCTCACCGTCGAGCAGCTGAACGTCGCGCCCGCCGGCGGCGACACGAACTCGATCGCGGTGATCGCTACGCATGCGCTCGGCTCGACCCTCTCGTGGCTCAGCCTAGCGATGGGAGCTCCCTGCCCGAGCGCGATCGCGACGCAGAGTTCCGCGCGGTGGCGGACGAGGGTTCGCAGCGCGGACCGAGGACATGATCGCGCGCTGTCTGGGCGTGCTCGACGCCGGCGCATGGGATCCCTCCCGCGTGGGCACGCCCGTCTGGAGCCCACGCCTCGCGGGAGAACCGCGGACCGCCGCCTACTCGGCCGCGCACGCGTTGGCGCACCTCGGCGAGCACGTCGGCCACCTGCACATGACCCGCGAGCTCCTGTCAGGCTGACGGGCGCCTCAGGCTTTGTAGGCGATCCGGACGCGCTCCGGGTGCAGCGCGAGCGAGAGGAAGCTCACGGCGAACACGGCCCCGAGGGCGAGCGACGAACATCGAGACCTGGGTGGTCGTGAGCGTGCTGGCCGAGCAGCAGCAGCCACGCGATGATCGTGATCAGCATGGCATTGCCGGCGCGGGCCGCCGTGCCGATCGCCACCTGCTCGAGGGCCGGTGTCCTCGGTCCTGCGCAGGCGCAGGAGCATCCAGCACGATCGCGGTCCCGGCGGCGACGAGCATCGAGCGACACGGCCGGTGGGCCGGCGACCGCTAGCACGAGGATGGCCGTGCCGACGACGGCGCCAGCCACGCTGACTGCAGCAGGTCGCGCTCTTGCCAAGTCGGAGCAGCGCCGTGGGCTTTCCGTGGGCGGCGTCGCCCAGCCGGTCGCGGATGTCCTTCAAGATGATCCGCGCGAAGAACAGGACGCACAGCCCGAGCAGCAGGCCGACGTCGACGCCGCTCCAGGAGCCGTGCGCGACGACGATCCCCAGCCAGTAGCGGCAGCGCCACGTACGCGATGGTGAGGGCGACCGGCGCGAGCGTCCATCGACGCGAGAGGCGCACCGGACCGGCCGAGTAGAAGAAGTCCACGGCCAGGCACAACCCGATCACCCCGAGGCCGGCGGCCCCCGAGCGGCACCGCGGCCGCAGCCGCGACGCCGGCGCGCAAGGCCGGCCGTCCGGCGCAGGTCGCCCGGACCGGCGGTGCCGAGGACGAGCGGGCGGCTCCGATCGCGGGGGCCGTTCGTTCGATCGATGTCGACGTCCGCCACGTCGTTGAGGCTCGTCGCGACCGCGTACGAGGCAGCCAGGGCGATCGTGGCGGCGAGCAGGTCCAGCGACACCGTGGGCCCGCTGTGTCGAGCCACCCCGATGATCGTGAACGTCCACATCGTGACGGCGACCCGCGGGCGCACCATGCGGGCAAACAGGGACAGCCTTCGAGCCGCTCACTTCGGGGTCACCGTTTTCAACGGCCAGATCGCGACGACGGCGAGCAGGAAGACGATCCACAGCATCTGGAAGACGAGCAGGAAGCAGATGGCCACCCACGCCACCGTCACGCTACATCGAGGTCGCGCCGAGCGCCGGGACCGCCGTGCAGTGTCGTGGAAGGCTCCGCAACCAGAAACGTCGCGATGAACAGAGCCACGGCGATGCCCGTCGCCTCGAGGCCGGTGATGATGAACGCGAGATAGTCCCCCGCGGCGGTGGTGACGAAGATCGCGGTGCCGATGCCCCCGGCGACGGCGATCAGCAGGCAGGCGACGGCCGGCTTGTAGCTCGGCCCGTCGGGCGGCGGCGCGGGGCGGAACGCCGCCGCGAGGAACCACACGGCGCCGACGTAGAGCACGCAGGATCGAGACCCCGATCCACATGATCAGCCCGCCCGAATCCATCCCCCGAGCGAGGAGATGTCGGTGTGCCGGTTGCCTTGGAACAGGGGCCGTCTGGGCCCATCGCGAACTTCGCGAGGGCGATCGCCGCGAAACCGCCACCGAGGGCGATCGCCGCGCGGAGGGGACGTGCCCACGCGTCGAGCGGCGATGGCCACGCGGGACGAACCCGACGACCGACATCAGGAGGCCCGCGGCCGCGAACATCGATGTGGGTGGCGCGTGCTTCGTCTGATCCTGCGTCGACCACGATCGCGAGCAGTCCGACCCAGCCGACCGCGATCGCGCTCGCGACCCCACCACCGCGCCACTCCGTGGCGACCCGGACCCATCCCCGGGCGCTGCGCTCGGCGTCGGGTCGCGCGGGCGAGTCCACTCCGGGCGACGCTACCGCCGAGGGTGGAAGAGGGCAAAGGTAGGCTGTCGGTGTGAACCCGTCCGGACGAACGCACCGTCGCGCAGCTCCTCGTCGCCTGTCTCGAGAACGAAGGCGTCGAGTACGTCTTCGGGCTCCCGGGCGAGGAGAACCTGCACGTCATCGACGCGTTGGCGGACAGCCCGATCCGCTTCGTGACGACCCGGGACGAGCGCGGTGCCGCGTTCATGGCCGACACCTACGGCGCGCTGACCGGCAAGGCGGGCGTCTGCCTCGCGACGCTCGGCCCCGGCGCGCTCAACCTCATCCTCGGGATCGCGAACGCCCAGCTCGACTCGCACCCGCTGGTGGCGCTCACGGCGCAGGCCGGGCTGCACCGGCTCTACAAGGAGTCGCACCAGGTGGTCGACCTCGTATCGCTGTTCCGCCCGATCACGAAGTGGGGCGACATGGTGCACGCTGCGCGACGCGGCGCCCGAGATGGTCCGCAAGGCGTTCAAGCAGGCCGAGACCGAGCGGCCCGGCGCAACGTTCATCGTGCTTGCCGGAGGACGTGGCCGAGCGGCATGACCGGGGCGCTGAGCCGCTGAAGGTCAACGTCCCGCGCGACCCCTTCGCCGTCCGACGACCAGGTGCATCGCGCCGCGCGCACGCTGCTGGACGCGGCGACGCATCCAGTGGTGCTGGCCGGCGCCGGCGTGGCGCGCGATCAGCGCGGTCGCGGCGCTCCGTCCGGTTCTCCGAGCGGCTCGACATCCCGGTCGCCACGACGTTCCAGGGCAAGGGCGTGATCCCCGACGACCACCCGAACGCGCTGGGCACGATCGGGTTCATGGTGAAGGACTACGCGAACTTCGGCTTCGACCGAAGCCGACGTGGTGATCGCGGTGGGCTACGACATCGTCGAGTACGCCGCCGTCGCGCTGGAACCCGCTGCGGGACAAGCGGATCATCCACGTCCACCGCACGGTCGCCGAGGTCGACGCGAACTACCACGCTGGAGGTCGGCCTGCAGGGCGTCGATCGGCGAGGCGCTCGATGCGATCGCCGACGCGGCGATCATCCACCCGGTGACGGCCGAGTGCCGCCGGTCAAGGCCCTGCTCGCACGAGAGCTGGGAGCGCGGCGCCTCCGACGACCGCGTTCCCGCTGGCGCCGGCGCGGATCGTGCCACGACATCCGCGCGTCGATGGGGCGACGACGACATCGTCGCTGTGCGACACGGGCGCGGCGAAGATGTGGATGGCGCGTCTCTACCCGACGTATGAGCCCAACACGTGCCTCATCTCCAACGGGCTGGCCACGATGGCGTTCGCGCTGCCCGGTGCGATCGCCGCCAAGATGGTCCATCCCGAACGCGCGGGTGCTGGCGGTGATGGGGGACGGCGCCTTCCTGATGAGCGTCGCGCGAGTTCGAGACCGCGGTGCGCGAGCGTGATGCCGCTTCGTCGGTCCTGGTCTGGGTCGACGGCGGCTACGGACTGATCGGCTGGAAGCAGGACCTGCCACTTCGGACGTCGGTCGGCGGTGGGGTTCGACAACCCGGACTTCGTCCAGCTGGCGGAGAGCTTCGGCGCGCACGGCTACCGTATCGAGGCAGCGGACGAGCTGCTGCCCACGCTGCAGGCGGCCCTCGCGCGACGACGGCGTCAGCGTGATCGCCTGTCCGGTCGATTACGCGGAGAACGCCCTGCTGGTGGAGCGGCTCGGGGCGCTCGAGGGCTCGCTCTGAGCCGCGTCGGCTCCGCTGGCCAACGCCGGACCGCGGGTACGATAGGAAGCCCCGAACCGGATCCAGAAGGACGCATCCGTGCCGATCATCGACAAGCTCTCCAACATCGGCGAGGGCCGCAAGCTCAAGAACCTGCAGGAGCTGGCGAGCCTCGTCGAACACGTTCGAGCCCGAGGTCGAGGACCTCACCGACGACGAGCTCCGTGCCAAGACCGCGGAGTTCCGCGCAGCGGGTCGACAACGGCGAGGCGCTCGACGACCTGCTGCCCGAGGCGCTTCGCCGTCGTCCGCGAGGCGCGCCCGGCGCACGATCGGCCAGCGCCACTTCGACGTCCAGCTGATGGGCGGCGCCGCCCTGCACCAGGGCAACATCGCCGAGATGAAGACCGGCGAGGGCAAGACCCTCGTCGTCGACCCTGCCCGGCTACCTGAACGCGCTCGAGGGCAAGGGCGTGCACGTCGTCACCGTCAACGACTACCTCGCCAAGCGCGACTCCGAGTGGATGGGCGGCATCTACCGGTTCCTCGGGCTCGACGTCGGGTCTGATCCAGGCGACGATGACGCCCGAGCAGCGGCGCCCGGCCTACGGCGCCGGACATCACGTACGGCACGAACAACGAGTTCGGCTTCGACTACCTGCGCGACAACATGGCGATGCGCACTGGACGAGTGCGTCCAGCGCGGCTACACGGTTCGCGATCGTCGACGAGGTCGACTCGATCCTGATCGACGAGGCGCGGACGCCGCTGATCATCTGCGGCATGGTGGCCGACTCGCGCCAAGTGGTACCAGACGTTCGCGCGCGTCGCGCCGCGGCCTGACGCGCGACGTGGACTACGAGGTCGAGGAGTCGAAGTTCCAGGTCGCCGTGACCGAGGCCGGGCGTCGCCAAGGTCGGAGGAGATCCTGCAGCATCGAGAACCTCTACGAGCAACGTCAACACGACCGCTCGTGCACCACCTGCACAACGCGCTGCGCGCCAAGGAGCTCTACAAGCGCGACGTCGCCTACGTCGTGACGCGACGGCGAGGTCAAGATCGTCGACGAGTTCACCGGGCGCGTGCTCGAGGGCCGGCGCTACTCCGAGGGCCTCCACCAGGCGATCGAGGCCAAGGAGGGCGTGCGGATCAAGGAGGAGAACCAGACGCTCGCCACGATCACGATCCAGAACTACTTCAAGATGTACGACAAGCTCTCGGGCATGACCGGGACGGCCAAGACCCAGCTGACCGAGTTCGAGGAGACCTACAAGATCGGCGTCGTCGAGATCCCGACGAACCGGCCCGAACGTCCGCGACGACCAGCAGGACCTGATCTACAAGAGCGAGGACGAGAAGTGGGACGCCGTCGCCGACGACATCCTCGAGCGCGCAACGAGAGACGGGCCAGCCGGTCCTGGTCGGCACCGTCTCGATCGAGAAGTCGAGCGCCTCTCCGGCGTGCTGAACCGGCGCGGCATCGAGCACCACGTCCTGAACGCGAAGAACCACGAGAAGGGAAGCGCATGATCGTGGCGCAGGCCGGCCGCACGGGCGCGGTCACGGTCGCGACGAACATGGCCGGCCGCGGCGTCGACATCCTGCTGGGCGGCAACCCCGAGTACCTCGCCCGCCAGGAGATGGCGGCCCGCGGAGTTCGACAACGACCGCTACCTCCTGTTCGAGATGGACGAGGAGGAGCGCGCAGGCGTACGAGGCCGACGTACGAGCCGATCTTCGCGAAGCTCAAGGGCCAGACCGATGCCGGAGCACGACGAGGTCGTCGGGCTCGGCGGGCTCTACGTGCTGGGCACCGAGCGGCACGAGTCGCGCCGCATCGACAACCAGCTCCGCGGGCGGTCCGGTCGCCAGGGCGACCCCGGCGCGTCGCTGTTCTACCTGTCGCTCGAGGACGACCTGATGCGGATGTTCGCCTCGGACCGCGTCGGCCTCGATCATGGAGCGCCTCAACGTGGCCCGAGGACGAGGCCGATCGAGGCCAAGATGGTCTCGCAAGGCCGTCGAGAACGCCCAGAAGCAGATCGAGGAGCTCAACTACGAGCGCGCGCAAGAACGTCCTGAAGTACGACGAGGTGATGAACGGCCAGCGCGAGGTGATCTACGGCGGAGCGCCGCAAGATCCTCGAGGGCCAGAGCCTCGAAGCGAGCAGGCGCTCGAGCTTCGTCGAGGACGTCGTCGCGCGACGGTGTCGCCGGTGCGTCGTCCGACGACGTCTATCCCCGATGACTGGGACTCGACGGGACTGCTGCACCGCGCTGGCGAGATTCTATCCCGTGCAGAGCACGCGGTTGAGGACGTCGCCGGCTTCACCGAGCGCGCAGCGATCGTCGAGGACTGTTCGTCGAGAGGCGCTCGCCGCGTACGACGCGAAAGAGGAGGCGCGTCGGCACCGAGGTGATGCGCGAGCTCGAGCGCGTCGTGCTGCTGCAACATCACCGACACGAAGTGGCGCGAGCACCTCTACGAGATGGACTACCTCCAGGAGGGCATCCACCTGCGGGCCTACGCCCAGAAGCGACCCGCTCGACGGAGTACCAGCGCGAGGCGTACGACGATGTTCGAGGACGCTGACCGCGTCGATCCAGGAGGACTTCGTGCAAGTACATCTACCGGGTCGAGTTCGTGCGCCAGGACAGCAGCCGCAGGCGCCGCGCAGCCCAGCGCGTCGCGGAGAACCGCGGCCGAGGTCGCCTCAGAGCCGGCGGGCGGCACGGAGGCCGCGCCACGCGTGACGGCCAGCGCGGAACCCGCACAGGCGGTCAGCGACAAGGACGCCGCGCAACGCCGCCGTGCCCGTGCGGCAGCGGGCAAGAAGTACAAGAAGTGCCACGGCGCCGTCGTCGAGCCACCGTTCCCGCATCCGGAGAAGCTGGCCGCTAGACTCTGGCCCCAGATGAGCGAGTCCACCGAGGCCCCTGCGGAAGCTCCGTGAACGCGTCCTGGCCGTCGAAGGAGTTCCTTTGACGTCGACGGGAAGCGCTCGCAGCTGAACAACTCGAGCAGCAGGCCTCCGACCCGTCGCTGTGGGACGACCCGCGCGCAAGGCGGCCGCCAGCCATCACCTCGAAGCTCGCGCGCCTGAAGGACCGAGGTCGAGCGGCTATGACCGGTTGATGGCTCGCATCGACGACGCCGTCGCCATGGACGAACTCCTCGCCGAGGAGACCGACGCCGAGATGATCGGGGAGCTCGCGACGGCGCGTGTCCTCCTCTCGAGACCGACGTGGACAAGCTCGAGCTCGCGGCGCTGCCTCGGGTCCGCACGACGCCTCGGACGCGACTAGCGACGGGTCAACGCCGGCGCCGGCGGCACCGAGCCACAGGATTGGGCCGGAGATGGCTCCTGCGCATGTGACACCCGGTGGGCCGAACGCGGACGGGCTTCGACGCCGAGGGTCGACGATATCAGACCACGGCGACGAGGCCGTGGGATCAAGTCCGCGACGTTCACCGGTTCGAGGCACGAACGTCTACGGGCTCGCTGAGCGCCGAGCGCGGCGTGCACCGCCCGGTGCGGATCAGCCGTTCGATGCGCAGAAGCGGCGACTTACCTCGTTCGCCTCGCTCGATGTGATCCCCATGCTTGAGGCATCGGCCGAGGAGGACATCGAGATCCCGGCCGACGAGCTGCGGATCGACGTATCGCTCGAGCGGCCCTGGCGGGCAATCGGTGAACACGACGCGACTCGGCCGTGCGCACATCACCCACATCCCGACCGGCCTGGTGGCGGCCTGCCAGAACGAACGCAGTCAACTCCAGAACAAGGCCGTCGCCATGCGGATCACTGAAGCGCCAGGCTCGCGGAACTGGAGCGTCAGAAGCGAGAGGACGGAGATGGGACATCGTATCCGCAGTGAGCGCAAGGCCGTGGACTTCGGCTCTGCCAGATCCGCTCGTACGTGCTGGCTCCTGTATCAGGACGGTCAAGACCACCGGACCGACGCGCCGAGGTCGGCGCATCCCCAGCGCGGCCCTGGACGGGGACATCGACGTCTTCATCGAGGCTCGAACTCCGTCGTCGCGCCGCCGAGGGGAATCGAGTGAGCGAACGGTTCCACGTCGGGTGAAGCGCCGCCGGCTGGTGGTGGCGGCCAGCTTCCCGATGCTCTTCGCGGAGCTGGCCCCCGATCCGCTCTGGGTGTCGGCCTACCAGGGCGCACGTGGCCTACGCCAGCGAACTTCGCGCTCCTCAGCACAGCTTCCTGGGCATCGGCGTGGGAGGTTCCCTGCGCGCGGGCAAGGGCCGCGACCTCTCGCGGTGGGCTCCCGCGATCCTGGCCGCCCCTGGTGCTCAGAGGTGTTCGTGCTGCGCGTGGTCATGGCCAGCGGGTCCGACATCGCCGCGCACGGTGTTCGATCACTGCCGCCCCGCCCCACTTCGTGGGGTGATGCTGCCGCTGCTGTTCCTGGGTTCGGTCGCCGCGATGGCGACGATCGCCGAGAAGGGGTGGCGCGGCTGTTCAGAGCGCTTCGAGCCGCTGGAGGCCTCACCGCCTGGACATCACCCGGCAGCCTCAGCCGGCATCAAGCCGTGTTCTCGCTGGTGTCATCGTTCTTCGGTCCCGGTCCGTTCGCGCGGGGACTTTCGCGATCGCGGTGCTCTTCATCGCGCTGAGACGCCTCGCGAGGACCGCATCCGGCTCGTGTGGTGCGGGAGCCGTCGTGGTCGTGTTCGCGCTGGGGTCCTCTCGCCCCGACGACGACACGTGTGTCGCCCTACTGCCGCGTCACGGTCCAGCCCGCCAGACGACATGCCGGAAGGAGCGGCGTGGTGTTGAACTCGCTCCCGCACACCAGTCGATGCTGCCGCTCGCTCCAGATCCAGGAGGAGTTCCGCAGGCACCGGCCGTACACCCACCCGCGTGGCAGACCCCCAGTGACGTAGCCGATCGTGGGGGCCGAAGCAACGGCCCAACGATGTGGCGCTGGCGCTGTCCCGGGACGCCGAGACGCATCGAACGCTGGTCGAGATCGACCCGGGCTGATTCAGGCCGCGGCCGGGATCAGCATCCACGCCCGGGCCCTATCAGGGGACCAGCAGCGTGAGCCCGCACATCGATGACGGCCGCGCGTACCTGGAACGGACCGAGCCAGACCTGCGAGGACCTGATCCGGTCAGCCCATGCCGGACTCGTTGACGCTGGTCAGCGGCCAGGGCTCGCTGCGGCTGGAGAGCCACCCGTTCGCCGCGCGAGGCCATGGAGACCGTGCGTGACCACCTGAACCCCGGTGGCAGTTCGCGATGTACAACTGGCCGCCACCGCGACGACGTGTTCTGAGGCGCCACGCCGAACGCCAGCGATGTCGGAGGTCTTCGGTCACGACCTGCGCTTCGACGCCACGTCGTCATCAGACGCCTCGGCCCCAGGCGAACAAGCACGAGGTGTTGACGTCGGGCGGGAAGCCACCTGACATCGACTGCGAGACGAACGTTCGCACGTCAGCGGTCGACGCGCCCCAGACCCTCGACCGACGATCATCCTGTTCCCGTATTGCGTGCGCGGCCGCACCATCCCCACCTTCTACCTGTGGTGGCTCGGCAGCGATCCTGCTGGCGTCCGTCGCGATCGTCCGCCTGGCACTCCGGGGCGCTCGCCGGGCCAGAAGGCGACGACCGTACGTCGACCTGTTCTTCATGGGCGCGGGCGTTCCTGTTGCTGGAGACCAAGAGCGTCGTGCAGTTCGCGCTGCTGTTCGGCACGACCCGGTTCGTGAACTCGCCGGTGGTTCAGCGGGCATCCTGCCGGCGGTGCTCGCGTGCGCATCGAGGCGGGCGGCGAAGGGCGGCAGTTTTCACTGGCCGATCGATGGATACGCGCCCGCTGCTGGCCTGCTCCTGCCGTGGCGTGGATGGTCCCGCCCAGATCGGCTGTGGTCGCTGTCCACACGATTGCCGCGGTTCTTCGCGAGCGTCCTGGTGGCCTTCGCCCCCGTGCCCGTGGCGAACCTGATCTTCGCCGGACCGGTTCCGGGATGTGGGGGCCTCGACGATCGCCTTCGGTGCGAATCCTGCTGGGGGCGATGTCGCGCGGGGTGCTCGAGTACTCTCGCGATCGATCACCGGCTACCGCGCGTTGCTGTTCGGGGTCGGCGCATCCTCTACGGCCTGGCCTACACTCACGGGGCGCCGGGCGAGATCTCGGATCGCAGTGTGGCCGCCGCCGGCGCCGGAGCTCGCGTCGGCGCGCCGACGTTCCGCAGACCGCGGCTGCCAACGGCAACCGCCAGGTCGGACGACATCCCGATCCACACCACGGCGCCGGCGATCAGGCCCCGGGTCAGGGCCTCGTCCTCGTGAACCAGCTCGATCGCGTGGTCTCCGGCGTTCGATCGCCACCCCTTGGAGGAAGTCCGTCGACGGGCACGACGTCGGCGGGTTCATATGCGTCGACCGTGGCGGTCCAACCGTCGTCGTAGGAGCTGGCACGACGACGCATCGACGGCGCGCAGGCGCTGTGGCGTTTCGATGGTCAGCGCGGCGACCCGCTGAGCGCCCTGCGCGCTCTGCCGTTCCTGAAAAGTCTGCGCGCACCGGGCTCCGGCTGGAGCCGGGGTCGGATCGAGGACCTGGCCTCGTTGGCAGGATCGAAGCCGGGGCCGTGACGGCCTGCAGGGCTGCGGTGGCGGTCGAGGTCCGCCACGGTCCGCGCGAGGGTCACCGGCCAGAGACGTGGGGCTGCCACGTCGAGCGCCTGAACGGGGTCGTAGCCCTGCGCCCGTTCGACGACCGTCCCCGCCAGCGGCGACGCGATGCCGGTGGGGCATCGCCAGGTAGCGCACTCCCAGCAATCCCGCGTCCTGGCTGGTGGGGAGGTCGATCACCGCGGCGTTGTAGAAGACCGGCAGGTCCGTGCGCGCGCGGAGGCAGTCCCAGTACCGGGGAGCTGGCACGGCCGTAGCCGAGCGGGTGCGCGGATCGAGAGCAATCGTTGCCGCGTTCCATCGCCAGCGCCGGCCAGTCGGGGCGGAGCCGCATGAACAGATAGCGCCTTGTCGAAGGCCGCGTGGCGGGCGGGCCCACGAGTGGTATCGCTCGTCGCTCGCCTGCAACCGGGGAACGAACGGCCGTCGGCGCCACGAAGGCTGCGGCGTCCACCCCGGGGGCCGGGGCGGCTGCCAGTGGATCGGTTGGGATGGCTCGCTCAGCGCGCCCTCAGGCCGAGGGAGGATCGTGTCGGCGGTGGTGACCGAGTGTGACCCGCGCGACGCCGACGGACGATGTTCGGCCGAGAAGAGGACGGCTGATCGGCGGCGGACTCGGCCCGCCCGATGGCGTCCTTGCGAAGTGACCAGCAGCCGAGATCGGCGACGCCGCCCGCAGACGAGCCCCGCCGCGAGACAGCGCGAACCGTAACGCGGTGGCACCTGGCCGCCAGCGGCAACGCCGAGCCACGCGCGCACGCAGCCGCCGCCGAGCGCACAACGCAGCGCGACGGGCCGGCATCCGGGTCGTCCCGCAGGCCCGCATCCGCGACCGCGCCGAGGATCGGATCGCGACGACCGCCAGGTAGCGCATGCGCCCCGGGTAGCTGGAAGGCACGTCGCCGAAGGGGATCCGCCAGGAGCGAGGAGCGGAACCACCCGGCGGTGACGACGGCGCTCGAGCATCGCCACCCACGTCAGGACCAGCGCGCCGCCGACGCCCCACACCAGCGCCCGGAAAGCCGCCGCGTCATCGCACCGCGAGGGGCACGGCGAGCGGCGCATCACCGCCCCTCGCATAGGCGCCCTGGTGCGGCGCCCGACCGCCAGGGGCCACGCCGCCCACACGCCGGGTTGTCCGGATCGAGGGGCCGAGTCCGCACCGCCCAGCGGCATCCGAAGCGCGTCGCCGAGCCGGTCGTAGCCGGCGGGCCAGGCTTCGACGCCCGCAGCGCGTCGATCCGCGGCAGCAGCACCGCGAGGCTCGCGAGCGGCAGCGATCTGCGATGTGAACAGCGCGACGCCGCCCGCTGCCGCCCAGCCCCGCCACGCGCTGGCGCGCGCACGAATCGCCGGCGACGGGTCCCGACACGGGTAGAGCGACGACGAGGACCGAGCAATATCACCAGGCCGTGACTCAGGTGGGCGGTGGCCACGACACCTGTCGACCAGCGCACCACGGCGAGCCGCACGATCCTGCGAGACCAGCGGTCGGCCCGCCGATAAGCCGGCGGCGCCGATCAAGGCGACGGTGGTCCGTCGACCGCATCCACGCGAAGGGCATCGACACGGCGACATCTCCGAGGTGGACATCAGCATCGCGAGCGATACAGCCCTCCGACGGTAGGCCATGCCACACGGGACAGAGCCGGCTCCGACGCGTGCAGGAACCCAGTACAGGCCGAGCCCCGCCAGCAGGGGGTTCACCGACGATGGCAGACCCCGCATCGCGACGGCGGGAGAGAGCGTGGAGAACAGCTGCGCCATCGGCGCGAGGTAGAGCCGCTTGCTCCGCCCCGGGGATCTGCCGCCGAACCGGTAGCCCGCCATCTCGTACGGGTTCCAGCAGCGGGGATGTGGCCGTCGGCTGCGCATCGAGGCGGCCCCAGGTAAGGCGAGCCCTCGGGAGCCAGAACGTGAGGATGTCCGGATGCGCCTGGGTGAGCCAGGCCGTGGAAGACGAAGCCCTCCAGGGCCACCACGACGCCGATCACGATCAGCGCCGGACCGGCACGACGCCGCGACGATCCGTCGTCCGCTGCTCGGCGCCACGCCCAGTCCGACCGCCCATGCGCTGGGAGGCCTTACGGCCTCGAGCATCGCGGATGTCACTCGCAGTTCTGGAGAGGGGCCCGGTAGGGGTGGCCCGGTTAACTCTTCCCACTCCCTCCCGAGTGTCCAGACGATCAGTCTTCCTAGCACGTCTCTGAAGACCTGAGAGGAGAATGGCGTGTGTGTGTCACCGCGCTCGAGGACGTCTCCGTCGAGGTCGAGAAGGGCGAGTTCGTCTTCGTCGTCGGCCAGTCCGGCATCGGGCAAGTCGACGATGATCCGGCTCCTCCTGAAGGAGGAGGAGGCGACCAAAGGCGACGTCTACGTGGCCGGGAAGAACCTTGCGAAGATGTCACGTCGTGGACGGTGCCGTACCTGCGCCGCAACATCGGGACGGTCTTCCAGGACTACAAGCTGCTGACCGACAAGACCGTGTTCGAGAACGTCGCGTTCGCGCTGGAGGTCATCGGCAAGCCGAAGCACGTGATCGACCAGCGCGTGCCCGAGATCCTCGAGTACGTCGGGCTGGGCGACAAGCTGCAACAGCTATCCCGACGAGCTCTCGGGCGGTGAGCAGCAGCGCGTGTCGATCGCGCGCGCGTGCGTGAACCGCCCGCTGGTGCTGCTGGCCGACGAGCCCACCGGCAACCTCGACCCGAACACGCAGCGTGGACATCATGCGGCTGCTCGACAAGGTGAACCGCATCGGCACCGACGGTCGTCGATGGCCACGCACGACCAGGCCATCGTCGATGCGATGCGCAAGCGCGTGGTCGAGCTCGACAAGGGCCACGTGGTCCGCGACCAGGCTCGAGGGGTCTACTAGCTGATGGCGCTCGGCATCCAGAGTGCTACTTCCGCGAGACCGCGTCCGGGCTTCGCCGCAACGGCATCGTGGCGTTCGCGGCCATGTCGACCGCGTTCATCGCGCTGTTCCTGTTCGGCCTCGCGCTGCTGATCGCGCGCGAGTTCAACCTGGTGATCGAGGCGTGGACCGGCAACGTGCAGGTGGGCGTCTACCTCAACGACTCGGCGAACGCCGACACCGTCGAGGCTCCTCACGACGAAGCTCGAGGCGCTCCCGGCGGTCGGCGAGGTGACGTACGAGAGCAAGGCTGACGGCGTGCGTGCGGTTCGCAGAAGCTCTTCGCGAACCAGCCGGTCTTCGCGAGGGCATCGACTGCGAGGACCCCGCGAACAATCCGCTGCCCGCGTCGCTGCGCGTCAACCTCGCCGACACGTCGCAGTTCGAGCAGATCGCGGTCGCGATGGGGTGCAGCACCGACGCCGACGGGCAAACAGTCGTGCGGACCGGGTGTCGACACGGTCCAGGACTATCGCGATCTGCTGTCGACGGCTCGTCGCGATCACGCGCGTGCTCGTCGATCGGGATCCTCGTCGATCGCCGTGATCATGCTCGCGTCCGCCGTGGCGTCTGATCGCGAACACGCTGCGCATGGGGATGTTCGCGCGCCGCAAGGAGATCGGCATCATGCGACTGGTGGGCGCGACGAACTGGCGCATCCGCGTGCCGTTCCTGATCGAAGGGCTTGGTCGAGGCCTGTTGGTCGGCGCGACCGCGGCGATCTTCGCGCTGTTCCTGGTGAAGGTGCATCTTCATCGACCGGCTGCGCGACGAGATCCGGTTCTTCCCGCTGATCCAGAACCACGATGTGCTGGCGATCGCGCCGTGGATCCTCGATCGCGGCCACCGTCGATCGCGGTGATCGCCGGCACGATCGGGATGCGCCGCTTCCTCGACGTGTAGCGGCGCCATGAGGCCCGAAACCGGAGGCAGCCGAGAAGACCGTCGCCAGCAACCGCCGCGCGCGTCACGACTACGACATCCAGGAGCGCTTCGAGGCGGGCATCGTGCTGACGGGCTACGGAGGTGAAGTCGCTGCGGCAGGGGCGGGCGTCGGTCGCCGAGGCGTACGCCCGGCACCAGCGACGGCGAGCTCTGGCTCGAGCAGATGCACATCCCGCCGTACGAGCAGGGCGACGAAGCGCGCACCACGACCCGCTGCGCCCGCGGAAGCTGCTGCTGCACCGCCAGGAGATCGAGCGCGATCATCCAGCAGCAGCAGGAGCAGAGCCTGCTCGCTCGTCCCGATGCGCGTGTACTTCTCGCACGGCCTGGCCAAGGTGGAGCTCGGCGCTGGGCGCGGCAAGCGCGAGCACGAGAAGCGTCAGTCGACGCTGAAGCGCCTGGCCGAGCGCGAGATGGAGCGCGCCGTCGGCCGCCGCCGCTAGTCCTCAAGCCGCTGTCGCGATCGCTTCCGTATACTCGGAAGGACAACTGCATATGGGGGTGTACTGGCTTCGACTTGGACGTTCATCGACTGGGAGAAGCGGGCCGAGATCCCGGATGTCTCGTTAAACGCCGGATCAACACAAGCGCCGATAACTACGCGCTCGCTGCTTAATTAGTTAGGTAGCCGTCCTCTCCGGATCGCCTGCGGCCGGAGGATAGGGCGTCGTGAGCAGGCTCACGGCAGCGGTTCCGTCCGGGGGCCGCCGTCGGACATCGAACCCGGGCTGGCCTCGAGGGTCCTCTGCCGGTGGGAGCCTCGAGGTGAGATCTTACCACCTGGCTGCGCCCGGAGAAGACCCAGTCGGTCGCTCAAGGACGGGGGTTCGAATCCCCCACCTCCACGAGAATCGCTTCCTCCACAAGCGGAAGCGTCGTCACGTTCGGGCGCAGTCACCTCGGGCGCGCCGAGCGTTTCAGGACCAGTCTCCCGTCGGCCTCGACCGCTTCGGCTTCCTCGGACCGATCGAGCGCACGCAGGCACCGCGCCGCTCCCGCTGGAGCGCGGCCCAGTGCTCCAGCGGCACGCTCCAGCGCGGTCCCACGCTGCCTGCCGAGGCCCGGAAGGCGAGGAGCGCGTCGCCGAAGGCACTCCGCGCCGCCTGAGCACCAGAGCCCGGCTCCTGTCCACCGATCATCTGCGTCCTCGGCGCAGTGTACCGGCCGGTCGCCGACGAGACGCTCGAGACGAGGTCGACCTGGCCGGCACCTGGATCGCGGACGCGCACAGCTTCCGGGCAGCTGCAGCTCAGCCAGTGCACGTCGGTGGTAGGGTCGCCATCTCCAGCGATCGCATCGAACTCCCGCAGCCTCGCGATCGTCTCTTCGGCCTGATTCGCCGTCCACACCGGCCGCGATCGCCGCTGCCAGCAGCACTCGGGCCCCAGCACCTGGAGGTCACTCCCGACCTGGTCGGGCGGCCGGGAGCGCCTCGGTGAGGGCCTCGGCGGCCTCCTCCGTGCGCCCCCGATGCGCGAGGGACGCGCAAGCCTCGGAACGATCGAGCCACCGTGCCCACCTGCGCGTCGCCGCCGTGTTCGTCCGGCCCACCGCCGCAAGCGGTTCTGATGTTCGTCGCCACGATCTCGTCCCCATCTTCGCCCAGGTCAGAACAGGAGCCACATGCCCTCGGCCCCGCGCCCACGATTCCTGACCGCTCAGACCGCGGCGTGTTGCAGAGGTCGATGGCCGCCCGCGGTTCATCGCCAGGGCCGCCTTGGGTCCTTCACGAGCAACCCGATCCACTCACAGGAGGTAGGGAGTACGACGTCACCATGTCCAGGGCGTTGCCGGAACCTCGAGCCGACATCGAGGGCGTGACGGAGAGGTCCGACGCCACCGCCAGGTCGCCCAGGCTCCGTCAGCGAGCGCTCCCGCGCAGGTGCAGTCCCCGCATCGGCGTCACCGGCCTCGGTGCGTCGGCAGCCAGGCGCTCGTTCGGCCCAATCGAGCGACTCCTGCGAGCGCCGGCGAACATCTCGGATTCCGATCGGCGATGCTGTGCAGCTCGGCCAGCGTGAGGGGCCGGGCTCAGGCGGCGGACCTCCAAAGAGCTCTGATCGCCTGGTCTGAGGTGGTGCGCGCCGCGCAGCGGTCTCAACTCTCTTCCGCAGGCCCAGCTGGTAGTACAGGCGCCGCAGTACGGCGCTGCGCGGCAGGTCTCGCGCATCGCCCGCCGCTGAGCGCGACCGCGACGGACTCACGGTAGGCGGCCACCGCCTCATCCGATCGTGAGCCGCCCGGCGCGCCACGCGGTGCCGGTGGCTTGCCGAGGACCAGCTCGGCCCGCTCGGCGCCGTGTGGGCCGGCGCGCGAGCTCGGCCGCCCGGGCGAGGAAGTCGCGCCGCGGGCGGTGTCCAGGTCTTCGCAGGCGACTGCCGGGCCATGACCAGGAGCCGCAGCGCGGCGATCCGGAGGCGGCGCAGCTCTCGGTGAGGCTCGCGGCCCGAGCAGGTCGAGAGCCTGGGTGGCGTGGGAGGCGAGCAGAGCATCGGCGCAGCTCGCTGACGCGGTCACCGGGCCGTCTCCTCCAGCCAGACCGTCACGGCCAGGCGCATCCGGGCGCGGGCGGCCCGCGGCGGGCCGGCCGTCGGCGACATCGCGGATCGAGCCCGTGGGTGAACGCGAACTCGGTGGTGCTCCGGGGATCGACGCTGCAGGGGGGCGACGGATCATCATGCCCCGCAGTCCGCTGGAGCTTCTCGCGAGTGAACCACGTCGAGGTCGGGTCGGGGCGGTCGAGGGCAGCAGAGCACCCCCGGCCAGAAGCGATCGCCGACCACCGAGGCGGCCTGCAGGAGCGAGACGTCTCCAGATGGTTCCAGCTGAGCCGAGTGCGAGCCGCCATCGCGGGCCTGCACCGTGTCGGGCACCCGTACGCTGGGCCTGGGCGTCGATCGCGTTCGGCCTGTCCGTCCCGCGCCCGGTCCTCCAGCATGTGCACGAACTCGCGCGCGTAGAGCGGGTTGCCGCCGGCGCGACGCATCAGCGGCTCCCGCGCTTCGGCGGGCAGGATCGGGAGTGCAGCAGCAGGGCGGCCAAGAGCACCTGCATGTCCTCGTCGGACAAGGGCGAGAGGGAGATCGTGGTGACCTCGGCGCTGCCCGAATTTGACGGGTGCTGGGCGAACAGTTCGGGCCTCGACGTGCAGAGCACGAACATCGGCACCTCGCGCGCCTCGGTGACGAGGTGGTCGAGAACTCGAGCATCACGGGGTCGCCCAGTGCAGGTCCTCGATGACCATCGCCGGGGCGCGGTCTCGGCCACCAGTTCCAGGAACCGCGTCCAGGCCGCGAACGACTCGGAACGATCGGCGGGTGCATCATCCGGGTTCGAGGTGCCCACCAACGGCGCGAGAGCGGCTGCTGGAGCCAGCCGCGTTCGGTGGATCGCGGTTCCGAGTTCCTCAGTGCGTTCGAGCGCCTCGGCCACCGAGCGGCGGTCCTGACCGGGTCCCACGCCGATCAGGCGCGCACGATCTCCTCGAGGGCCGTGAGCGATTGCTGCTCGCCGTAGGGCAGGCACCGCCCGCGGGTGGGGCGGGATGTGTTCCCGCCCTCCGCGCGCATGTGCTCGCCCAGGTCGGAGACCAACCGGGTGCTTGCCGATGCCCGGTTCGCCCACCACCGTGGCTATGTGCGGGCGCCGCGATTCGACGGCGTGCTCCAGCAGGTCGTGGAGCTGCCGTCGTTCGCGATCGCGACCTCAACGAACTGGCGGCGGGTCGTCTTCGTCTCGCTCGGGCACCGTGGGTTGGATCGAGCCGGCGAGCCACATCGCCAGCGGCTCGGCCTTGCCCTGCACCGTGACGGCGGGCGGCTCTCGATAGGCGCGATCACCCCTCGGGCGGCCCGGTGGAGTGGCCCTCCCACCACGACCTCTCCCTCGGGTGCGTGGCCCTGCAGCCGCGAAGCGGTGTTCACCACGTCGCCCGCGACCCGTTCGCCGACCCGGGCCCCCTCGCCAGAACGTGACGAGCGCCTCGCCGGTGTTGACCGCGATCCGCACGGGCATCCCACGGGCCGTGACGCGCTCGCAGATCGACAGCGCGGCCCGCACCGCACGCTCGGCGTCGTCCTCGTGCGCCACCGGCGCGCCGAAGGCCCCCATCGCTTGGCGTCGCCGATGAACTTGTCCAGGGTGCCGCCGAACCGTTCGATCTCCGTCCTTGGCCAGGGCGTGGAGACGGGACCAGGATCCCACGGACGTCGCTCCGGATCGGCCTGGTCGGACGACGCTGGGTGGAACCGGCGCGGTCGGCGAACAGGATCGAGAGCCAGCGCCGTCCCTCGAGCGGCCCCGCGTCGTCGGCTCCCAGCGCGGAGCCGCACTCGAGGCAGAACCGCGCACGCGCCGGCGCCGCCGCGCCGCACCTGACTTGGAGCACAACCTGGGCCAGCGCCGTTCCGCAGGCCGGGACAGAAGCGGGCGGCGTCGTCGTTGGACGCCCGGCACGAGGGGCAGAGAGATCACGGGCCGAGTCTATCCGGGGGTCGTCGAACGGCGGGACTCCGCCGACAGGGTGATTGGGCCATGGCCCCGGCCGCGAGGGCCGCGCCACGAGGGCCACGCCACGAGTGAGGCCCAGAGATGGCCTTGGGCCGTGCCGGAGTCCAGTGCGTTCCGTCGACCGCCTCGTGGGCGTCTACCACGCCGACGGCGGGGTCCGCGGCGAGGCTCGCTCTACCTCGCCGGCAGGGCCGCGCGGCGCGGGCCCACTGCACGCTGATCGACATCACCCACGGGCTCACGCCGAGCGGCAAGCTGCTCTGTTCAAAGACGATGGCGGCCCAGCTGCCGGGTGCCGTTTCGGGCTGTCCACTGCAACGCGAACAGAGCAGGCGCCCGAGCACCCAGCCTCACCCGACGGCCAGACCCGCGCATCATCGCCGAGGTGGCGGAGCTGAGCAGCTGATCGTGCTGGGGCCCGCCAGACCTGAAGGCCTGCGACGGCGACGTGGGCAGGTTCGGTCGAGCGGATGCTGCAAATCGGACGGGCCTCGCCGGTGCACGCGCTGCCGCTGGCCGCCGCCGAGCTAGGACCGGACGATTTGCGGCGGATCGGCGGCGGTGTCGACCGTCACCAGGTCGCCGGTGGCGAGCGCCGCGCCGGGCGCAACCACCACCGCGGCAGGCTCGTCCCGTAGAGCTCGGTGGCCACCAGCGCCCCGAGCGCGATGATCGCGTCGGGCTCGCCCAGCACGATGGCTAGCCGGGCCGTGCCCGATCGCGCACGGATTCGGCCAGCACGTAGGAGCTGGAGCTGGACCCCGCGTCCGGCCGGCATCACCAGGACGCGTCCGGCGACGGACGGACCCGGCACTTGCGGATGGTGCACGTCGATCACGGCACCGGTCGCCGGGTCGACGCCGCCCCAGAAGCTGAGCGGCTCGTCCGGGACCAGCGCCCTGCTTGCCTCTCGCGCATAAAGCGGCCCGCCTGCGCTCTTTGCTGTTGTTGTCTTGCGCGGCGGCGCTGCGGCGGGTGTGCGACCGCCCACCAACACCCGGTCTCGTCGCTCGCCAGTCCCCACGGGTCCTCGTCGCGGATCGAGTTCGCCGGCGATCGCCGAGCGCGCACACCGCCAGCGCCTGGCGAACGCGACGTCCAGGCCCAGGTTGCCCGGGGCGTACCACGCCCATTTCCTGAATCGGTGACGACAGGACCGCCGCGCGCCTGGATGATCGGCGTGATGTACGTGCACGTGTCCACGGAGTCACTGCACGGTGATGCCGGCCGCGGCCACCACCGACGCCGTTCCTCGCGCTCGGCTTGGGCGAGTGACGTCGCGCCCCGTGTTGACGAAGAACGGCACGGCCATGCGGCGGCCGCTCGACCAACGCAGCGAGCTGGGCGAACTCGCGCAATGGGGCAATGCGGGCGTGCCGATGCTGACCGCCCCGATGGCGGCGCCCACCGGCAACGGTCGAGGGCGCATCGCGCGCCTCCCGCAGGTCGTCCGGCCGTGATGGTGCGCTCCAGCGGCGGCGGCAAGCCGGCCGTGTGCCGCCTCCAGCGTGGGGGCCTCCGGCGTGACCACGGCGTGGAACAGCGGCGAGCGCCCCGGACGATGCGGCACGGCGCCCAACGCATCGGCGTGATCCTCGGTGGTGATCGGTGCGGGTGGCAGGCCGAGGCGATCGCCGGAACCATCGTGCCGGTGGCGCGCCCCACCACCGCGCCCGACGGCGGCGTGGGCGATCGGATCGGCGAGCAAGCGATCAGGGATCCCTTCGAGGCGGAAGATCCGCGCGCGCGGCCCGCCCTTCATCCAGGTGCAGGCCGGCGGCCGGCGCCGTCCGGTGATGGCGCAGCAGATGTCGATGAAGTCGCCGTAGCGGTCGGTGCGGGCGCCCAGCACCGAGTTCGCGAACACGATCGCGTTCGACTCGGCCCAGGCGATGTGTTCACCGAGGGACGGTCGCGTGGGAAGTTGGTAGGGCGCGCGTCCATGTGGAGCGGCAGCCCATCGCCACGTAGGTCTCCATCAGGGCGCGCGGGCATCCTCGCGAGGTGGCCTCGTCAGGTGCACGCAGGTCGGGGTGGAGCAGGTCGAGCAGAAGACACGTTGAGCGTGGTGGGCACGCCGACCCGACCGCCCCGTTGGCCAGCGCCGGGCGGAAATCGAGCCCCGCCGGGCCGTGGTAGAGGCATCCGTCGATGTGGGCCGAGGTGACGTCGAGCAGGTGCGCGGCCCCGCTCACGTCGGCCATCGAGGCGATGATGCCATGGCTATCGCCGAGGCCCTGCGCCCGATCGCCCTCGAGCATGGCTCGGTCCTCGGCGGTGAGCTCCACGGACATCGCGGCATCGTCCGGCACAGGTGGTGGGCCGGCGGACCGGGTGTAACGATGGCCCGCCGCCGCAGACGTGGAATCGAGAACGCGCCGTCCGGCGCGCACCGTGAAGGAGGGATCGCATGGCCGACCTGAAGGCCGTCATGATCCAACTGCACCTGAAGTACGCCCCAGAGGTCTCAACACCGAAGCGCTGATGCTGAAGAGTGAAGGAGTGGTGGGACCGCATGGACGTCGAGACCGGGATGGTCCGCGTCACGCGACTACCACGTGCGGAATTCGGCGTGAGCTCGGACGAGGGCAACGGCGACGAATGGCCGCGGCGATCCTGGAGAAGATCCTGGCCGCCGACATCATCTGCATCGGCACGCCGATCTGGTTCGGCGTCCCGCGGCTCGGTGGCCCAACTCGTGATCGAACGGCTCGAGCTGGCACCTCCAACGAAGCGCAACTGACGCCGGGCAGTACCCGCTCTACAACAAGGTGGGATGCGTGGTGGTCACCGGGCAACGAGGACGGCGCTGCACGCCGCCGCCGAAACCACCCTGTTCAACCTGACCCACCTCGGCTGCGTGATCCCACCGAACGCCGACACCTACTGGGTGGGCGACGCCGGCCGGGTCCCAGCTACGTCGAGGCCCGGCGGCGAGGACCATCCTTACACCAGCGCACCACCAGGTGGATGGCGCACAACGCGCGTGCACATGGCCCGCATCATGAAGGCCAATCCGATCCCGGCCGAGGGCAACACGTTCGACGACGAGACCGATCCACGGCCGATGCACAACGGCTGAGGACCGCGGCCTGCCGCTACGATGAGCCCGTGCCGCCTCGCGTCGACCTCCGTGAGCACGATCGCCTCCCGGGCGTATCCGGGGAGGGCATCGTGTGACGGTTCAGGGACAACGTCTGGATCGTGGGCGGCGACGACGAGGTCGTGGTGATCGATGCCTCCACGACGCGTCGCCCATCGTGGACGCGGTCGCAGGACGCCGGGTGCTGGCGATCGCGTGCACGCACGGCCACTGGGACCACGTCGACGCCCGCGTTCGACGTGCAGGCCGGCGATCGACGCCGATCCTGATGCATCCGCCGACCGGCCCGGTGTGGGATCGCACGCACGCCGACCGCCAGCCCGACGGTCCGCTGGACGAGGGCGCGCTGCCTGGTGGCCGGCGGCGTGGGCTCGTGCGTGATCCACACACCGGGCCACTACGCCAGGGAGCGTCAGCTTCCACCACACGGCGAGTCACGCGCTGTTCGACGGCATTGCGCTGTTCCCCGGGCGGTCCGGGTTCCACCGGCGACGCGAACTCGGTGACTTCGGCTGATCATCGCCGTCGATCCGCGAGCGGATCCTGCCGATGCCTCCCCAGACCACCGTCCACCCCAGGCCACGGAGACTCGACCACCGTCGGCGGGAACTCCGCACTGGGAGGAGTTGGATCGCCCGTGGATGGTGAGCGATGACCGGCGGCGCTAGTGGTGATCGGCGCCGGCGTCGTGGGCGCCGCGGTCGCCGACAGCTGACCGCGCGCGGCGCCGCCGAGCGTCACCGTGCTGGACAGGGTCCCCTGTATGCAACCGGGCTCCTCGCTCACACGCCCCTGGCCTGGTGTCCCGCACCAGTCCGTCGAGGATGATGCAGGCGCTCGCGGACTAACCGTGGACAAGTTCACGGGCCTGGATCGACAGCGCGCCGGCGATGCTGCCGGTGGGCACCCTCAGTGGCCCGCAACGAGCCTCGACTTGCGTGAGTGCAGCGGCGCTGGAGACGCCACCGCGTGCCGGGGCTTCCGGGGCCGGATGGTCGAACCGGCGGAGATCACCGACCTGTGGCCGATCATCGACTTACCGCCAGGCTCGTGGGCGGGTACGTCACCGGGGTGAAGGGCTCGCCGGTGGCGTTGCGAGCCGGTCAGGCCCAAGCGCGTCGCGCGATCGCCCGAGGCGCCAGGTTCGTGCGGGACACCGAGGTCACCGGCATCGAGCTCCGCGACGGCCGCGTCACCGGGGTGCGCCGACGGCGAGGTCATCCCGCGGACGTGGTGGTCTGTTGCGCCGGCGTGTGGGGCCCCACGGTGGCATCGATGGTAGGGCTCCGCGCTGCCGATGCTGGCGCTCGAGCACCAGTACGTCATCCACCTCGCCGGTGCCGCGCTCGCCACCAACGCGGGGAACAGGCCCGATGCCGATCGTCCGCCACCACGACGCCGGGCTGTACTACCGCGACCACGGCGACCGCGTCGGGATCGGATCGTTCAACCATCGGCGGCTGCCGGTGGCGGCCTACCGGCCTCGCACCCACGAGCGCCGGGAGGACGGCATCGTCTACGCCTTCACCGCGGAGGACTTCGCCCATCCCTGGGAGCTGACGTGCGAGCTGATGCCCGCCCTGTGCGAGACGACGCTGGAGCGCAGCTTCAACCGGGGTGTTCGCGTTCACACCGACGGGTACCCGCTGATCGGTGAGCATCCCGACCTCCGCGGGTTCTGGGTCGGGTGAATCGGTGTGGGTGACGCACTCAGCGGGTGTCGGACGCGTGCTCGCGGAAACGATCATCGACGGCGCGCCCTCGATCGACGCTTCTCCCGCGGACCTGGCGCGCTTCGAGGCGACCGGACTCGACCCGGCGGTGTTCGAGACGCGGTGCGACGACTCGTATCGAGATCGTCGTACGCCGTGCGCACCATCCTTCCGAGGGCCACACCGAGCGCGCGCGACCTCCGCTTCAGCCCGTTCGAACCACGTCAGCGGGAACTGGGCGCGGCGTTCTTCGACACCGCGGCGTGGGAAGCGTCCGCGTTGGTACGAGGCGAACGCCCGCCTGGTGGATGCGGCGCGCATCCTCGCGACGAGTGGAGCTCACGCTAGGTCGCCGGTCGCGATCGCCGAGCACCTCGCCGTGCGCGAGCGAGTCGGCATCTTCGACATGACGGCGCGTTGACCCGGATCGAGGTGCAGCGGGCCGGGAGCCGAGGCGTTCGCTCGGATGGATGGTGGCCGGCCACATCGATCGGCCGGTGGGCACGGTGACGTGCTCGCTGCTACTCGACGTTCGAGGTGGGGTCCGGTCGGACCATCACCGGTCGCGCGGGTGGCCGAGGACCGGTTCGTGATCGGCGCCAACGGTCCACGAGACCTGGCGTGGCTGCGCCGCCACCTGCCGCCTGCGACGGCAGCGTCACGGTCACGGACCTCACCGGGGCGGTGTGCTGCCTGGGCCTGGTGGGGGCCCGCCGCGCGCGACATCCTGGCTCCGGTGGCCGACGGCGACCTCGCGTTCGGGTACCTGCGGGTGAGCGAGCTCCGTGTGAAGGGCATCCCCGTCACCGCGCTGCGGGTCTCCTACGCGGGGAGCTGGGGTGGGAGCTGGCGGCGGACTTCGACGACGGGCTCGCGCTCTGGGACGCGCTGATGGCGTCGGGGAGCGGTACGGCGTGATCGCCGCCCGGCGCGGCGGCGCTGTCCTCGCTGCGCATCGGAAGGGCTACCGGATGTGGGGCACCGACATGACGCCGGAGCACACCGGCCGAGGCAGGGCTGGGGTTCGCCGTGCGCACCGATGGTTCGGACTTCCTGGGGCGCGATGGCCTGGCCCGCGCCGGCCACCCGACCACGCGGCGACTCACCACCTTGACGCTGGAGCCCGACGTCGTGATGACCGGCGGCGAGCCGTTGTTCGTCGACGGGCAGGTGGCGGGCTACGTCACGAGTGCGGCGTACGCGGTCCGTCGGTGGGCTGCTCGATCGCGTACGCGTGGGTGCCGGCGGAGCTCCAAGCCGGCGACGCCGTCGTGGTGCGCGCGTCGTTCGACCGGGAGGTCCAGGCGGCGGTCGCGCCCGGCGCCGCGCTGTTCGATCCGGCGGGCGTTCGCCTCCGCGCATGATCCAGCCCGACCGGTGGGCCCTGGAAGCGGTCACGAACCCGTCGGTGCTGCGGCTCCATCTCTCGGCCCCGCTCACCGATCGCACGATCGTGTCGTGCCCTCCGGAGGCCGCGCCGGAGCCGCTGGATCGGTTGCTCGCGATCCCCGGGTTCGTTGGCTGGACCTGCATCGCTACCGCGTGCGCCTGAACCTGGGACCCGACGGGTTCGCTGGGTCAGGCGACCGTTCCGGCGACCGAGGGCGCTGACCGATGCGTGGGGGAGCGCTGCGTTCCTGGACGCCGACGAAAGTCCTCGAGCCTTCAGGTGGAACGTAGGGCGCATCGACAGGTGGCCGAAGCCTCGAGATGGCGGAGGCACACGGCGACGCGATGCTGATGGCGCTCTTCGCGGTGGATGGTGTCGCCGAAGCGATCGCCGGCAAGATCTGGTGCTGGTGCGTCTGGGTCGAGTTGTTCCGGTGGGACGAGTGCAGCGATGCCGTGGTGGCAGCGCTGAACGCCTAAGGCGCGTCCGGGATGCCGTCGGGGTCGGCGTCGGTGAACGAGGTCTCACCCAGGCCGGACAGGTCGGCGCTCGCCAGGGTTCCCAGGTAGCGCTCGCCGGAACACGGCGGCGAACTCCTTCCGGTCCAGCAGGTCCTGCTCGATCGCGTCGACGGGCACGTAGGGACCGATGTTCTGGCGACACCGGTAGTCCGCAACGAGGCCGCGACGTCGTCCACGGTGGCGCCGCCGTTGTCCCACAGCTTCCGGGTGTCCAGGGTGTTCCTCGTGCGGGGTGATCTCCTCCACCACGTTGGTGACCGTTGAAGTTGGCCGGCGATGTGCTGGTCGAGCTGGATCGGGTCGAGCCGGACGCCACCGACGTAGTCGGGCAGCGGGCACTGGCCGTGGTCGGCGGTGACGATCAGGACGTATTCGCCCGGGTAGCGCTCCTCGAGCATCGCCTCGACGCGGGCGAGCTCGGCGTCGACCGCTCGAGCTCAGCCGCTCCCAATCCGAACCCATGCCGTAGATGTGGCCGGTGTAGTCGGGTGACTTGAAGTCGTGCAGAGCAGCGACGTGCCGCCATCGCCGATCGGTCGCGAATCGAGCGTGGCCTCGATCAGGGTCGCCCTGGTAGGCCACGACCGGCGGGCTGCAGCACGGGCCTGGCGACCCTGCGGCGTGAACTGCTCGTCCCAGTCCGGCGGTGCATCCCAGAACGCCTGGTACTCGGCGTCGAACGAGGCACGGTCGGGCATCGCGGCCGGCAGGCGATAGAGCTCGGGGTTCTGCGGTGCCCAGTCCTCGGCGCCGTCCTCGTCCCAGTACACGCCAACCGGCTTGGAGCCGTCGGCGCGGACCCGCCCACCGAACCCCATCATGCCCAGAGTGCCAGATCTGATAGCCGATCTCACCCACCCACGCCTCGCCCTGCGTCTCGTCGTACCAGAGGTCGGACAGCGTGGGCAGCACGATGTCGGCCGGGTCGGCGTGGCCGAGTTCGCCGTAGGCCTTGCGCACAAACCCGGTGTCGTCGCGGATGTTGTGGCCGCGTGATGCCGTGCTCGTCGGGGTAGGTGCCGGTGCCGATCGTGGCGTGGGCGCACGCGTCACCGCGGGGAACGAGCCGTGGATCGCGTTGCGGAAGTTCGCGCCTTCACCCATCAACCGCTTGAGGTTCGGCCAGGCGTCGGGCCATCGGTGCAGGACGTTCCACCCCACCGTCGAACACGAACGTGAACACGATCTTGGGGGTTCGCTCCCGAGCCGAGTCGCTCGTCGAGCTGGGCGGAATGCGTTGCCCTTGGCGTTCGTCGGTGGGGAACGTCTTCGAGCCGATGAGTTCGCGGTGGTGGGGCGAGGTCGGCGAGCGTGACGCGCTCGGTGCTGTCGCTGGTCGCCACGATGCCGGGCCGTAGACCACCATGGGGATGCGTCTCGAGGTACATCCACAGGCTCGCATGGCTGGTGCGGGGTCCTGCGGCACCAACGAGAGCGATTCGTTGGCGTAGTTCGCGCTGTTATAGGGCGCCATCAGCATCTGGATGTCGCCCGGCGTCGGGCCGGTAGGCGCGGCGCACGAGGCTCCATGTACTCCGAACCGAGGCCCTCGGCCATCGCCGTCTGGATCGGTGCGGGATCGGGCCGTGACAGCTTGCCGGGCGAGCCAGCCGATCGGGCGCTCCGGCCAGCGCGAGCGCGAACCCGCCCACCCCGACGCCCACCAGGAACCGTCGTCTGCCGCGGATCCGCCGCGCCCTCATCGGACGGCGCCCGGTCTTGGCAGGTGACGCGCGCGTACACCCACGGGCAGATCAGGAAGGTGATGAGGCCCGCCGGCCAGGCCGGAGGATCAACGAACCGGCGGCCCCGACGAGGAACCGACGGGCCGCCGACGGCAGCGAGCAGCATGGAAGCGCGGGAGGGACGCATGGACCCGTCCATGTTCTCAAACGCCGGTGATGCGACCGAGACCGTCCTGTGACGATCCGGTGGCGTCGTGACTAGCTGCGCTTGCGCTCGGAGGTCGAAGAACGGCATCGGCACGACGGTGGCGCCGACCTTGCCGCGCTCGCCCTCGACGGTCCATTCGACCGATCAGGCGGGAGCCCGGGCTGCTCGAGCCGTCTTGTCGACCGAGCCGAACCCGACCATCTTCTTGATCGTGGGGCCCCATGGTGGTCGAGGTGGCGCGACCCGACCTGCTTGCCCTCGCTAGTAGACCGGCATCGGGGTCGCGGTGCACGCATCGGCGCTGATCGCCGGCGCCAGGCCGTGCTTCGCGTACATCCCCTCGATGCCGGACCAGTCGAGCTCGAGGCCCACGAGGCGCCGCGCGGGGCCGCCGGCCTTCTGCTCGGCCAGCAGCGCCCGCCGCCCGTTGAAATCGTACGCCTTCTGCGAAGTCGACCAGCCGGCCCGAAGTCCGAGCTCGAACGGCGAGTACTGCTGCTCGGGCGCCATCGCGTGCCGGGCGCTGGTGTACTCGGCCTCGATCAGGATCAGGCCGGCCTCGACGCGCGCGACGTCCATCGCGCGGATGCCCACGGGGTGGATCCCGTACCGCTGGCCCACCTCGAAGATGCGATGTCCCAGACCACGACGGCGTCATCCGTTGGCGGCATCCACAGCTCGTAGCCGCGGTCGCCGGTGTAGCCGGTGCGCGTCACGTCGACCGTCGACGCCGGCGATCTCGATGCGGCGCCGCCGGAAGTACCGCAGGTCGGTCCAGTCCTGGCCGGTGGCGCTCCTGCAGGACCTCGCGGCTCAGCCGGCCCTGCAGCGCCAGCGCCGCGCGTCGGCGTCGCTCACGTCGTCGACCTCGACGTCCAGGCCGGTCGCGTTCAGCACGGAACCAGCGGTAGCACGGGTCGGCGGCGGTGATGCGGTACGTGTCCTCGGCGAGGCGCGTGATCGTGCCGTCGTCGACGCACCTTGCCCTCTTCGTCGCACCACGGGTGTAGCAGACGCGGTCGACCTGCAGCTTCGAGATGTCGCGGGTCATCACGCGGTCGAGCAGGCGATCCGCATCGGGTCGCGGACGATCGTACTTGTCAGAGCGGCGTGATGTCGATGACGCCGCGGCCTCGCGGATCGCGTTGTACTCGATGTCGTGGAAGTCCGCGCTACCTGGCAGGCGGAAGTAGCCGCTCCACTCGCCCCGAGGCGAGCTTCGTTGTTCGAGCGCCTGCTCGCGCTCGGAAGAACGCGGTGCCGACGACTCACGGTGAGACCTCCTGGTTCGGGACGGATGCACGGACAGCGGCTTCGAGGCCCCGAGGAGTAGCCGAGCGGCCGGCAACCGCATGGCAGCGCCCTGGATTGACCTCAGGTCAAGGTGCTGGCCGTGGGCTCGCGAGGCCGCGGCTAGCATGCGGCAACCGGCGGCGCCGACACCGTGTTCCGGGGTGCCGTCTTGACCTCGAAGCTCACCTCACAGCCGGGCTCGCACGCGCCCGTGAGGAAGAAGCCGAGCGGCATCCATGGCCAAGCAGTACGACGCGGTCGTGATCGGCGGCGGGCACAACGGGCTCGTGAGCGCCGCCTACCTCGCGAAGGCCGGGCTCAAGGTCCTGGTGCTCGAGCGCCGGCACGTCCTGGGCGGCGCCGCCGGTCACCGAGGAGATCGTTCCCGGGTTCGAGTTCTCGGTGTTCTCCTACGTGGTGTCGCTGCTGCGGCCCGAGATCATCCGCGAGCTGGAGCTGCCGAAGCACGGCCTGGAGATCCTGCCGCTCGACGGCACGATCACGCCGCTCGACGACGACTACCTGTGGCGCGTGAACGACCACGGCACACACGATCCGCGAGCTCCGCCGCTGGTCGACTGAACGACGCCGAGGCCTACGAGGAGTACGGCCACGCTGATGGCCGAGATGGGCGCGGTTCATCAAGCCGATCCTGTCGATCGCGCCGCCCGACCCGGCAAGCTCAATCGCCGATGGACTGGCTGCCGCTCGCCGCCTGGCGAAGCGGCTTCAACGGACCTGCCGCCGCGAGCTGCAGACCACGTTCATCCAGCTGATGACGATGAGCGCCGCCGACTTCCTCGACCAGTGGTTCGAGACCGAGCCGCTGAAGGCGACGATGAGCGCCTCCGGCATCATCGGCACGTTCCAGGGTCCGCGCTCGCCGGGCACCGCGTACGTGCTGCTGCACCACTACATGGGCGAGATCGACGGCGCGTTCCGCGCCTGGGGCATGCCGCGAGGCGGCACGGGCGCCGTCAGCGACGCGATCGCCGAGCGCCGCCCTGTCGCTCGGCGTCGAGATCCGCACCGAGGCTGCCGTCGACCACGTCATGACCGGCGGCGGCGCGCGACCGGCGTGGTGACGCTCGGAGCGGCGAGAGATCGTCGGGCCGACGCGTGATGCTGTCGTCCTGGACTCGCGCCAGACGTTCATCAAGCTGCTCGAGGCCCGGCGTCGCTCGACCCGACGTTCCGCGACGGAGGTCGCGCGCTACAAGTACCGCGGCTCCAGCGGCAAGGTGAACCTGGCGCTGGACGGCCTGCCCGAGCTCGCGTGCAAGCCCGGCGTGGGCGAGTGGCTCCGCGGCGCGATCAGCTTCAGCCCGAGCATCGACTACATGGAGCGCGCCTACGACGACGCGAAGTTCGGCCGCTTCAGCCGAGCGCCCGTACATCGACTGCATCATGCCGACGCTCGTCGATCCGTCGATGGCGCCTCCCGGCAAGCACGTCATGAGCTGCTTCGTGCAGTACGCGCCGTACCAGCTGAGCCGACGGCGAGCGAATGGGACGACGCCGAGCGCGAGGCGTTCGGCGAGAACGTGATCGACACGCTCGAGGAGCGGTTCCCCGAACATCCGCAGCTAGATCGCTGCACACGCAGTTCATCACGCCGAAGGACATCGAGGACGTCACCGGGCCTGACCGAGGGCAACATCTTCCAGGGCGAGCTCTCGCTGGAGCAGCTGTTCTTCAACCGGCCGGTGCCCGGGTGGGCGCGCTACCGCGACGCCGGTCGCAGGACCTGTGGATGTGCGGCTCGGCCACGCACCCCGGCGGCGGCATCATGGGCGCGCCCGGTCGCATCGCCGCGCTCGAGTACCTCAAGGAGAAGAAGCGCGGCGGGAAGCGGCGGCCTGATGGCGAAGGAATCGACGTGCGTCGTCATCGGCGGCGGCCACAACGGCCTGGTCGCCGCGGCCGTACCTCGCGAAGGCCGGCAAGGAGGTCACTCGTGCTGGAGCGCAGCGACGCAGGTCGGCGGCATCCTGCGGAACTCGCAGATCGCGCCCGGGTTCACCGCGCCGGGCATCGCGCACACCGTCGGACGGCTGCGGCCGTCCGTGATCGAAGGACCTGAAGCTTCGAGCGTTCGGGCTCGGACCGATCGCGCCCGACGTGCGGCTGTTCGCGCCGCAGCCCGACGGCTCGGCGCGTGACGTTCTGGGGCGACGCCGCGCACGACCGCGCGAAGGCTGCGGAAGCCGCGAACGCGCACGACGCCGACGCGTATCCCGCGTTCGACAAGAAGGTGCGCGCGATCGCGAGCTTCCTCGCCTACATCAACGTCGCTCACGCCGCCGGACGCGAGGTCGCCCTCGATCGCCGACGCGATCGTGGGGCTGAAGCTGGGCAAGGCGTTCCGCGACCTCGGGCGCCAAGACCGGCCGCGAGGCGATCCGGCGCGCTGCCGATGGCCGTCGCCGACCTGGTGCAGGAGGCTCCTCGAGGAGGAAGCCGTCCGCGGGCCGCTCACCACCCGAGGCACGCTGTTCACCTCGATGGGCCCGTGGGGCCACCGGCACCACGGCCGCGTTCGTCTGAACGATTCCGCCGGCACCGACGGGGGAGCGGCGGCAGCACGGCCGTGAAACGCGCGAGGTGGGCATCGGGGGCGCTGGCCGAGAAGCCCCATCGCTTCGCCGGCCAAGGCTCGCGGGGCCGAGCGATCCGCAGCACGGGCACGCAGGTGACGGCCATCCGCTCGAAGAACTGGGCGGGTGGCGGGCGTCACCACGCCGATGGTTCGATCGACGCCGGCTGGTCGTTCCGCGGCCGACCAAGCGCATCGCTGAGGCCAGGCGACCCCGTGGAGCTGAACCTCCGCCGAGGTCTGGAAGCGCCGAGAACATCCGTCAGCCCGGCACCACCGCCAGCGTGAACCTGGCGCTTTCGGGGCTGCCGGCCTTCAACGGGGCCGACGACGCCGAACGGCTCAAGGGCCAGACGACGGTCGGTTGTCGATCGACTACGTCGAGCGCGCGATGGACGCCAACAATACGGGCACGTCGCCGAGGACCCGATGCTGGATGCACGATCCTCTGCCGGTCGGGGATCCTCACTGGCGCCCGAGGGCAGCACGTGATGTCGATCCTGTTCCAGGTCAGCCAAGGACCTGCGCGACGGGGACTGGGGCCATGAGCGAGAGCGCGCCGCGTGCCGACATCGCTGCGGAAGTCGATGGAGCTGTCTGCTCCGGGGCTCGGGAACTGGTGGAAGCCCGCCAGGTCATCACGCCCGAGGACATTACGGGAGAACTGCTGACTTTGCATGGCCTCACGGGTGTGGCAGCACGTCTACCACGCGCCAACCAGCCCTGGATCAGTTCTTCTGCGTGCGTCCGCTGAACGGCAGGCGCGATACCGGCTGCAGCCTGCCATTGCACCGCCGCCCGGGCGCGCATCCGGGCGGAGGCGTCACCCAGTAATCAGCGCCACCGGCACGCCGTATCCTCGCCGACACAACTAGAGTTCCGCCGCGCGGAAGCTTATCAGCGGCGAACGGCGAAGTGCTCTCGCGCTCGGCGCGCATGAGGTGCTGGAGCGCGGTGGAGGTCACCGCCCCGATGGTCGGCGAGCCAGCGCGATAGCTGCGGCCGATCGCGTGCCGTAGATGTGCTGCTCGGGATGAGGCGGCGCGCATCTGCGCCGCGATGCGGCCCGCTGGTCCATGCAAACACCGTACCCGCGGCATCTCATGGGCAAACGAGGGGTCTGTTGCAAAGATCATCGTCATACCTCATGGCCCGGAAAGCCCGCTCGTGGACGATTTCGCGGGCCCGACTAGGGTCGGGCGATGGACGCGTCGGTGCCGGGACCACGCTCGCCGAGTATCGACGCGTCGCGGAGCTCTATTCGGCCGTCCGCGCCGACCCCGACCCCAACGACGCGGCGTGCCGCTGGTGTGAGGTGCGCCGGGAGTTGTTCACCACGCACCCGCAGTCGCCGATCCCGGAGGCCGTATCGGGCCGGATACGAGGGTCCGCACGCGCCTGACCACACCCGGCAGCGCGCGACGCGCGGAACTGCGCCCCATCGAGTGGCCGAGCCCATCGCGGAGGTGGTCAGCAGCGACGGACGTCGGAGCGGTTCCTCCGTGTGGCTGCCGAGGCGGCCTTCTTCACGTCACGGCCAGACGCCACCCTCGAGGTACCGGCTGATGCCTACGGCGGCGGCCTACCTGTCGCCCGGGATGCCACCAGTGGCGGCACCACGTACGGCGGGCGATACCGCTCGACATTGTGAAGGGCGCAGCCGATCCTGGCGCCGTCGGGTACCGGCCCATCCTGGATTTCAACTTCGCCTATCAAACCACGTCGTGCTCCCACGACCCTGCAGTGGTCCGCCCGCTGCCGCCTCCCCGCCAACTGCCTAGGGTTCGAGGTTCCGGCTGGCGAACGCCTGGGCTAGGATGCCGCCTTCCGCCCGAGGGTGCCCATGACTCGCTACTTCGCGATCTGCTCCAGCAGACGAGGGTGCCACCTGGCTCCGCCACGCCCGCGGTCGACGGACTCAGCCTGGACATCGCCGAGGGCAGACCGGCCCTGGTGGGGCCCTCGCGTGGCAAGACCACTACGCTGAAGTGACGATCAATCGGTCGATCGGCCCACGGGCGGCCGGCTGCTCATCATCGACGCCATAATCACCGACGTGCTGCAGCGCGATCCCGTGGACCTGCGCCGTGGAGCCTGGCTACATCCAGCAGACCGGTTTGATGCCGCACCGCACATCCGACAAAACATGGCCACCGCGCCCCATCCGCTGGGCTGGTCCGACGAGCGACCGCCCATGATCGAGGAGCTGACCGAGATCTTCGACTGACCCTGAGCTGCTGGATCGATACCCCGCGGAGCTCTCAGCGGCCAGCGACAGCGGGTGGGCGTGGCTCGTGCCTCGCCGCTTGACAACATGGCACCCTCCGGTGATGCCATGGACGAGAGCGCGTTCGCCGCGGTCGACCCCACGCGAGCCCCGACTGCAGGACCAGTTCCTGACATCCAGGAGCGATCGAACAAGACGATCGTGTTCAGACCACGACATCGATGAGGCGATCGCTTCAGCAACCGCACGCCATCCTCAACGTCGGAGCTTCTACCCCGGTGCCAGTACGCGCCTGCCGAGGAGATACCGCGCTTGTTCGTGCCAACGACTTCGTGCGAGTTCGTCGGGCCGAACGAGGCTCAAGCGATCGGCCCCCATCAGCGTGGCAGCGATGATCCCGCCGAGGACGGCCCCGGTGGCGGCCACGGCCTGCCGACCTGGCAGCGCGCGCCGCGATCGGTGTCGGCGGGCCGACTCGTCAGCGCGCATCGCCGACGTGAGCTGCTCGGCTGGTGTGGACCGTGACATGCTGGCGGGCAAGGCCACCGTCGCCGACTGACGCCGAGGCCCTTCACGCGCTTACGTCACCGCGCGCGCGACTTTCGCTGCGGCAGGCGCTCGATTCCATCGTGACGTCGCGGACTGGGGCTGCGGTGGTGGCCACCGAAGGTCAGCACTAGCGGCGATCCTGACCCTGAACGACCGCAGGGTATCATCTCGCGATCGCGGCGCTCGTGACGCTCGGTATGCTCATCGCTCAGGAGGACATCACGAGCCGTCATCCGCTGATCATCACCGACCACCTCGGATGCATCGTGAGCCGGGGGCTGCAACACCCCTGTCCGCCACGGTGGCCTCGGTCGTTATCGCCTCCCGGGCATCGCCTTCCCGCTCGCGGTGTTAGCTCCGGCGCTGTCGCGTGGCGCGCCATCACCTGGGTCATGGGCATCCTGTATACCATCCCGGCCATCGCGTTCATCTTCCTGTTGCTGCCATCACCGGGTTCTCGGCTCCGCCACTACGTAGGCCAGGTCCCGTCGATCGCGTACAGCCTGGCCGAGGTGGATTCGGTTCCGGAACACGCTCGTCGGTTTGACGGGGTCGATGCCGACGTGAAGGAAGCGGCGGCGGGGGATGGGCTGTTCCGCCGCCAGAACTGTGATCGAGATACCGCTGGCGCTCCCGCGACATCGCTGGCCTGGATCGCCACGGTATCCGCTATCGCACTTCTGGTGACGCATCGCCGCATCGACGTGGTCGCGGCGGGTTCGGGCAGTTCATCCAGATGACGACCGACCTTCTTCACATCGCGTTATGGTCGGGTGTTGTCATCCTGTTGGTGTTCTGGCCGACGTCTCAGTTGTTGTCCCGTCCAACGGCTGAAAGTACGCCGTGGACGAGGGCTTCGGGCACGGTGGGTGCTGACGACATGCAGAGGCGGCCATGAACGGGTTCTGACGGCATCCAGTGATCGTGCATCCGGCGCACTGGCCGGGGGTCGACGGGCGTTCCTCGCGAACCTGGGAGCACGTGCAGCTGTGTCTCGCTGGGGCTGCTGCTGGCGAGCCTCATCGCTATCCCGCTCGGCCTCCTCGTGGGGCATACCCGGCGCGGAACCTTCCCGCCACGGCCCAAGTGGCCAACCTGGGGCGGGCGGTCCCGTCGTTCGCCGTGCTCTCGATCACGTACCTGGGACGCGACGAAGATTCCAGCTCGCCTTCGGATCGGTGCCCACGATCGCCGCGGAGATTGGTGTCGCTCGCCTTCCCGCATCTCATGACCAACACGATGGGGGTAATCCAGGCAGGTCGACGCCGATGCGACCGAGGCTGCCCGTGGATGGGCGCTGAACGGACGCGTGTGCTGATGCAGCTGGAACTCCTTGGCGATGCCAGTCGATCATGACGGCCTGCGTCTGGCCGCGCGGTCCATCGTGGCCACGGCGATTGGCGGCTGGTGGCCGGCGGTGGCTTCGGGTCGCTAAGGCCGTCGTGGACGGGTTCGCCCTGCAGGAGACCGATGGTGGTTCGTCGCTGGCGCGATCCCATCGCGATCCTGGCGATCGGCACGGATGTGCTCTTCCGTTCCTGGCCAAGGCGGTGTCGCCGCGCCCACTCACATCCATCGGTCCGCAACGTCCGGCCCCTCGGTGACCGGGCAAGCATGGTCGGTCTAGGTTCCTGCCCCGAACATATCCCCTCGCCATGGGAACACCACCGGTTCAAACGTTGGTTTGCACTGGGTGGCAAGGCGTCCACGAGCGCGCCCTTGGTAGGGTGCGCGGGTCCAACCGGGGCAGAGAGTGGACACCCCACGATAACCGATCTGAGGGATAACGCGGGAAACACCGTGCCACCAACCTCGGGCGGGTCTGTTGGCGCTGTCGCTCTTCGCGGCCAGCGACTGGGTGGGGACGACGACACGCGGCTCGGCCAGCGCCAGCGAGTCGTCGGCTCCCAAGCCCGAACTCACCGTCGGCGTGTCTGGCGCGTCTGCCGAGAACCAGCTCGTTGCGGTGATGCGGTCGCGCAGGTGCGGAACGCCGTGGTTACACTGCAGTCCAGAGCTCGACATCGCCGAATCGGGTACTGGCAACAAGGCGCTCGAGATCGCGAGACACCGGCCGAGCGACACCGGTTTCGATCTGCCGCTCTACGACAAGAACGCGCTGACCGAACGAGAGCTGCAGGCTGTCGCCGTGATGCCCTTTCGGGCGCTGTGGCGGATTCTGGCTGGTGACGTACGCGACCAGCACCCGGCCAACAGCACGAACGTTCGTCGTGACCGAAGATACCGCGTCGGCGAACAGCCTCACCGACATGAGCAGCCTCGCTCCCGTGGCTGGGCAGATGACGCCGAAGCGCCGTGCCGGACTGCCCGAAGGCCGACTTCTGCATCCCCGGCTTGGAGTGACACCACGGCGCTCGTCTTCGGCAGTTCAAGCCCCGACTCTTCGGCGGCCCCAAGACCGTGAGCGCTGGACTGGTGCCGCCGTGCAGGTGGGCGAGCTGTTCTCGCCTGACCTGACGTATCACCGACAGGCAATTCGTGGTTCAGCAATACGTAACTGAACGAAGTGTT
>ERZ1370068.1585-contig-11491_pt1 | contig 49532 bp, 66 predicted proteins | sample MGYA00561227_ERZ1370068 | MGnify/ENA primary metagenome ERZ1370068 (study PRJEB38410, sample SAMEA6850437) | metagenome | study: Metagenomic assessment of the ecological functions of the soil: analysis of the soil microbiota associated with the... | reverse complement strand
CCATTGCTCTGCCAAAGGAGCTCACCGCCTGACGCCGCCCGGTGCTCGTGCTGGAACGGGGGAGCGCACGATCGGCCGCCGATTACGCACTCAGCATGGATGAGGTGGACTACGCGCTTCGCTGGTTGATGCAGAGCCCCGCCGAGGAGACGATCACGCATCGCCACCCACTTCCCGTGCGGGACGGTGCGGTGCCGGAATGTTCCGGCAGTATGATGCCGTGCTTCTTCCCCCGCTCCCGGTCTCGGCGGGGCCGGCGAGCACTGGGCAGGATGATGGCCCTGGCGGTTCTCGCCGGACGAATTCTGTCCTGAGGTACGCATCTTCCGGCAGCGCTTCGGCGCGTCGGGCTTGCCGAAGCTGACCTGGCGGTTCAGGATTGGGGTGTGACCCACCTTGGGATCTCGAACCACAACTACTGGCGCGGCGAGGCGCGGACGCTGAGGTCAGCGCGCCTGGAGAGGAAAGCGGGTAACCTGCGCGGGCGGATCATCGACGGCGGCAACCCCTTCCGAAGGGCCGCGCGAGCACGAATATCCCCTGCCTCCGCTCAAGAGGTCGTATCTCGCCACGAGGTTCGCGGACGGTGCGAGGGCCTGGGCTATCATCCGCATCCGATCCCCGGTTCCGAGTGAAGCGTACGGGGAGCCCCGACGGATCACCCGTCCCCGCCTGCGCGTCTACTGCGGCTATTGCGAGGCGCTTCGGCTGCTGCATGGTCGGAGCCAAGACGCAGCTCACATCCAACTACTGCTGCTCCCCACGGTCTGCACCTCGGCGGCGCAAGACGTTCGAGCACTGCGCCTGGGCGCCTGGGTCCGCCGCATTGTGCTGCCGAATGGAAACGGCCGCGTCACCGGCGTGATGTACACCGACAGGAAGGGCGCCGATCTCTGTTCAACCCGCGAGCCCGGTGGTCCTGGCGCCCTGGACGACGATTGAACAACGTCCGGCTGCTCCTCCTGTCCCGGATCGGCACGCCACGGCCGCGACCCCGCACGGTCGAAGCGGGGGCACGCTTAGGCAAGAATCTCACCCACCAGGTGCGCTACGCCGCGCACACCGGTGTTCTTCACCGACCGGTAGTCGCTGAACGCCTTCGCCCGGGCGGTGTGCGCCCTGGGCACCTCGCCTCCGACGTCGGCGGAGGACACCCAGAGGCGCCACCCGGAGGTCCGGGAAGGGGTCCTACGCCTCGGCGCAATCAGTAGCCACGTGATCAATCCATCAGGTGCAGAAATCGATCCAATCATGCGGCAGTTTCCCACGGCTGGGAACAGGTGCTACACCTCCGTACGACGACCTCCACCTGGGGGCCGAGTGGACGGCGGCGTTCCCGCGGTATGACCGCAACGCGCTGCATCTGTCTTCGATGAGCGAGGCATCTCTCCCGCGACGCCAGAATTTCATGGACCTGGACGGCCCGGTGGCCGCCGACAGGTTCGGCGGATCCCCTGCTGCGCTTTTTATCGCGATCGACTGGACGGATCACACGGGCACCATCGGCAACGGGAGATCGCGGGACGAGCGATCTTCCGGGCAGATTCGCACATGCGATGTCGATGGAATTCTTGCTGCGACCGATGACACCCGGCCCTCACGCGCCAGAGGCACGACACGACCAGCTATCGATCGACTCGCATCCAGGAGGCGGTCATGGGCCTCCCCGGAGACCAGCGTGGTGAACCGCTTCCTGCGGCATTAGCGGGATCTCCCGACGTCTGGGCGGTCGGCGCGTCGGCGGCGGCTGCCCGCACAATCCGTCGCAATGATCCGACGCTCTCCTGGCGATCGCCCTCACCGCAGCGGCGTGAGCGGCGGACGCGCTCAACAGCCGATATTTGGCGAGTCCCGCAATGGCTCCTGGTGACCATTGAAGTTGTGCGGCGTGGGAGGCAATGAAGCACACTCCGTCTTCGCCATCGCCTTGCTTCGCGATTCGTTGTGGTGACGCGTCTGCTGCCGCCCAACGCGCGCTTGCACCTGTCGGGCGCCAGGCAGCTGAACCTTTGCTCACGGATGCGCGTCCTTCTCCTCGGCGGTACGGGCTTTCTTGGTCCCCCGGATGCAGCGGAGCAGCTTCTCTCACCCGCAGGACACGAGGTCGGGGTCGTCCACCGGGCCTGTCGCCACCAACCACGTGCCCCCCGGCTCCGTGTCGCTCTCGCCATAGACCCGAGCCGACTTGCGCCGCGGCGCTGCGCCACGTTCCACCCAGAGGTACTCGTCGACGTGATCGCCTACTCGGAAACCGATGTCGACGTAGTCCCTCCCCGCGCTGACGCGCGGCAGATACGGCATGTGACACTCATCAGCAGTGGCGACGTCTATCCGGCGTACGGTGCCTTTCTTCGCCTGGAACCGCCCCCTCCAGCCAGAGGCCGGCGGCAGAAGCTGGGCGCTGCGGCGAGTCGTTACCCTCACCGCAGCCGGGCACTCTTCTCCGGACGACCTCCTACGATTACGACAAGATCCTGGTGGGAGCAGCGGTACGCCGAGACCACTCGCCCGTTCCCGTCACTACCCTGCGCCTGACCGATGGTCTATGGTCCCGGTGACCCGCAGCGGCGGTCGTCCAGCCGACGTCCGCCGGCTCCGTGACGCCCCGAGGGGCTCCACCTGTAATTCGGTCGAGGCCGCGTGGCGCTGCACGTGGGTACGTGGACGATGTCGCCGCGGCGATCGCCGTGAGCAACGGTGCATCCGGACGCGGTAGGACAGACCTACAATATTGGCGGAGTCTGACGCTGACGGCCCAGGAATGGCTGACGGCGCTGGCCCAGGCTTTCGGCCGTGCCCGCAGGCAATTCACCCAAGCCCTATGGCATGCGCCCCTTCCCATCCCAGCGGATTGGTCCGTGTACCGTGCGTGCAGCGCGACCAGCCGCATCAGGAGTGAACTGGCTACCGTGGAGCCGGTCGGCCCGAGCACGGGCTTGCGCCGCTCCGCCGGTGCGACAGCCGCCTAACCAGCGCCTGCACTTGCCGGGCGCTGTATTTTCAGCTGTATTTTCAATGGACCCAGCCAGTTGTGTAGGGCTGGCCTGGATCGCCTGCAGGTGACGCGTAATAAGTCAGCCCGCAGGCACTACCTGAGTCCCACAAGGAGTGCGCTTGTTTGAGCAGTCGTTCAGAAACATCGCGAAGCGGCTCCTTCTTTACCATATGGCGGCTTCTGACCCCACCCACGTCGATGGGGAACACCATTCCCCTTTTTCCCAAAGCGCCTTCCTCTCCGCAGGGCGGAAAGTACATTCGCCATGCAGGCTGAGGACAAGAACGCCTACGACGTTCTCTTCCAACCTGGCTCGAACGCTATCGGAGCGCTGTGATCGCAAGCTATTTCTCGCTTCGAAAGATCAGCGCAATGCCGCAGAAGCGCGGGGACTCCGGACGTATCGCGCAAAGACTGATCGTCGACGTCGGCGTCGTAGCCTCCTGTCGTCCGGCCATGACGGTTCGCCCGGTAGGTGTGGTCGTCCTATGGGGGTAACACAAATCAGCCAAGGGATTCGCCACTGGGAGGTCGATGTTGAAGGGAAGTTCTTGAAGTGGGCCTGCGCGAATACTTGGGCCCTTACAACTGCTCCTAGATGTACCCGTGCGTAACCACAGATGGACACGATGCGGTTGCTGCCAGCGGCCTAACCAGCGCATGCACCAGTCAGCGCGGCCGTCGGATTTCGTCAAGCTGGTCTCGGCCGGTTGCCGCCGGGTAGGCTCCCAGAACTGCCGCGGCCCCGCAGGTGATGCGCGGTCGTTAGGTATCACGAAGAACCGGACAGCTTCTTCTCTCGTGCTATGCTGGGTGCTGCCTCCGGTCGCCGCCAAGCATCTCACAAAATTCTGCGTTCAAGACCGCGGAGGAGACCTTGAACTCGCCAGGTTACTGACGCTGCTGCGCGGAACGCACATTCGCTAGAAGATGCGACAAACCTTCCACATTGACGGAGGAGGGTTTACCACAGAGGCAGATGCCAGGGCCGCTGGTGAATCATTGCGGTTGAAGCTTCGCCTAATAACGATTACCGCCGGACTCGGCCTTCAAACGTCCCCATTGGCGACACGCGTGGTTCAAGCCGGCGTATCCTGAAGAGGTGAAGCAGCGCCAGCCGCAAGCAGTGCGGGAGTCCTGATTGACAGCATTTGGGGCTTGCAGACATTCCCTGACGACGGCATACACTTCGAGTGTATCGTTGGAGGCACCCCGAGGTTCGCACCAGTGAACCGGACTACGTATTCCGTGCACTGCTCTGCGCACAAACGTGCAACTGGACACTCCTTCCGAGGAGGCATCTTGGTGACTCGACTGCCACCTCGAGACGTCGGAGAAGGCAGCGTTCCTCACAGCATGATCTCGCACCGAGCACGTCGAGCGACGCCCTCGCAGCAAGGCTGCTGCCAACCGCTTGAGCTGATTTTTGACAAAGCACCGCAGATTGCCGCGAAGCGAAAGACGTCACCCATCCCTTCTCCGAAGCACTGTCACTTCGGGAGCGCCGCCGTCTGGCCTTCACGAAGCAACTTTTTGAAGAGCGGCGGCTGCGTAAGGTCAGTCGGTTTCAATCAACCCAACAAAGATTCAGGATACCCGTGCGGCGCTTCTCCGTCAGGACGATGCACAAACAAGATTGCGCATCACGCTGAGCCGAAACCCACCATCCAACAATTTAGTCAACTTGCTACCGGTGGGAATCAGGAAGCTGCTATAGGCCTATCTGACACGCAATCAGCTTCCGCTGCTCACGCTGAACACCCCAGCCTCATCGACCCCAGCGCGAGCTGGGTCTGTTGAAACTGTTTGGTTTGAGCACCACCCAGTGTTCAGTACCACACTGTGACCTAACCCTACGTTGCACTCGACGTGAACTCAAACGCTAGCCAGCGCACCCACGCTCGTCTCTAATGCCAGACACTTTAGAACCCTCCACACCCCGACGTACGCCCCCTAGTGAGTTTGAGCGCCGTCTTGCTACGCCTCGCTCTTATTGGTCACGAGGCTCAAAAGATCTGTGCTCAAATTGGCACGTTCGGAGGATCGCAAGCAGGATCCGAACTCATCTTCACAATGCAGCACTACAGTCTGGTCTCCTTGATTTGCCGATTCCTCGAGATCTGGGGCCAATTTCTGCTTGCTAAGGAGAACCGTCGCGTTTTGAGATCGCCAAGGCGCTGGAGTTTTTGATATCGATCGCATCAATATTTGGCCCGGTCTCGTGACTACCGCGACTGGGCGATCGCCCACAGTACCAAATCAAGCGGCAGCCGGAGTTCATTCCCCCGGGTCCTCCAAACCGGTTCCCGTTGCCGCAATTGAGTGGTTTGTTCTCCTTGATTGCGTCATCCAAACGGTCGCCTCCGTGTTGGCCTATTATGGTGATATCTATCGGTCATTGGCGCTCAGGCTGGACCCTGGTACTGAACCAGTCTATGCTCGGGGCGTCCGGCGACGGCCTTGAGGGTCAAGCCGAACGAGAGAGACTCGCGGCCGAGGGGAATGAGCGCTTAGCCCGCCTCGGGGTAAAACCTCAAGGACCCAGTATTCGATCAGTTCAAGTGTCGACCCTCCGCAGAGCGCAGGCGCTATGCCGCGACAGCACTGAGGCCCGATGCACTCTTCGTTCCACTACCACTGGGACTGGCTCTTGCCCTCGTACTCGGGGGCATCGCCCTTGGCCGACGCCTTTCCTGCCTGTCGTCGGGTGGTAGCCGCTGCAGCGTGCCTTCGGGATTGAGGCGGTCGACCAACCGTCACTGGGCGTTCAGTGGTTCCAGCTTGCCAGGCTGTTGGTTTCTCATCTTGTGAAGGACACACAGGATCTCCGCTTCTTACGCCCTTGGAATCCACGACCGATGTGGCCCATGACCGCCTCCGTCTCGGATGCCGGTCTCTACCTTCGGGCGCCCAGTGCGCCGGGCAAGTCAAAGCAAACTGATCCTGATACCGTGGATCGCCGCAGCGGTCGAGCCTGAGGCACGAGATGGCGCCACGGTGATCAGTGTGCTCAACGGGACCGTCCATTTGAGGCTGCGTGGTGCCCCTGGCTGCCGTCGCCGGGCAACGCTGCACAGGCGGGCGCGCGGGCGCGTGTCGACGGCAGCACATGCCCAACACCCTACTTCCCCGACAACTTCGTAATCAGCGAGTCCACTTCCTCCCCGCCTCCGGCGACAAGTTTCCTCTCGCCTCACGTAACTGGCTCAACGCCTGATCCTTCGGAAACACGTACTCGAACGCCTGCAGGGTCCTGGCGCGCACCACGCCGCGGGAATCTCCCAGGTGGCCGGTCAGGAGCCGCATCGCGCGCTCGTTGCCCCGGACGGCCAGGGCGGCGAGGGCCAGCGCCGGAGTGTCCTGCTGCCCCACCAGCGCGTTCACCTGATCCACGAACGAGGTGTCGTTGAGCTGGGCCACGGCCGCGAGGGCCGCGTCCTGGATCGAGTTCTGATAGCGACGAGCTGGCAAGTCCTCGGCGGATGAAGCCGGCGGCGTTGGCGGGGTCCAGTCTCGTGACGACGCTGAGTGCCGCGGCCCGCACCTGGTAGCTGGTATCCTTGTCGAACGCCGCGGCCGCGATGTCTCTGGCCTGGGAGCCGCCCTGGAGTCCGAGTGAGGTGATGGCCGCCTGACGGACCTGGGAGGAAGTGTCCTTCGCCGCGGCGATCGAGCGCCGGCATCGCGATCTCACCCGGCATCTTGCTCAGGGCACTCGAGGCCTGGGCCCGGGTGAGGAAGTGAGTCGGAAGACGTCGCCGCTTTGGCCAAGGCTCGCGCCGCGGTCGAGTCACTGGTGCGTGAGGCGAGCTCTCCGATCGCCCACCAGCGATTCCACAGATTCTCGTCCCGCGCGAGCTGCTCCGCGAGCCAGGCACTCGGCTGGTCGAACTTGAGCGTCTTGTAGATGGTGTTGCCGACGTCGAACACCACCATCTGCGGCGGCGACGAAACTCCTCCACCCGAATCGTCTGGCTTCGCTGCTCGAGCCAGGTGCGCTGCCGGACTATCTCCGGCCGCGGTTCGTACCCGCACTTCGAACCGGCATCCGGAACGCGGCCGGAACGGTGTAGCGGAGCCCGGTGCTGTCGGCGGTCGCCGTGTCCAGCTGGGTCTGCTCGACGGTGAGCAGTAGCCGCACTGGAAGAATCCCACTTGGCGGTGACGGTGAACTCGGCCAGACCGGCCTGGTACATCCACTGGTTCCAGAACCAGTCGAGATTCTCGCCGGTCGCCTCGAGGAAAGCCTGCCGCAGGTCGTCGGTGACCGCCACACCGTACGCGTGGCTGGTCAGATAGCGGTTGATCGCCGGCCCAGAAGCGCTCGTCTCCCAGATACTGGCGCAGCATCTCCAGCACCATCGCGCCCTTGGGGTAGATGTTGTTGGAGCCCGAGCGAGGCGAGCGGCATCCGGCGCTGCTTGTCGATGTCGAGGGCCTGCTGGTACTGGCTCGAGGTAATAGTCCTCGCCGCGCGTGATCACCCTGCTTGGCACGCCAGTACTGACCCGGCATGAAGGTGGCGAAGCCTTCGTTGAGCCACATGTTGGCCCAGTTCGCGGTGGTGACGTAGTCGCCGAACCATTGATGGGCCAGCTCGTGGGCGATGAGCTCGTACCAGTACCAGGGCCGGTCGGCGTAGGCGCGTGCGATCGGGCAGCCAGTCCACCAGCGTCGTGGCGCTGACGTTTTCCATGCCGCCGAAGAAATCGGCCACCGTGGTCTGGGCGTACTTGCTCCACGGATAAGTGAACGCCGGTCAGCCTCGAGTAGGTCTCGATCATGTCCGGCGTGCGCCGGAACAGCGGGCGCGCGAGGGCGCTGTCCTGCCGGTAGACGTAGTAGTCCACCGGAATGCGTGCGCCACGTGTCGTGCATCTTCACGAGCGGTGCGACGATGAGGGAGACGAGATAGGTGGCGGACGGGCGGTCCTGGCTCCAGCGAATGGTGCGGGTCCCATCCGGGTTCGGCCGGTCGAGCACCAGCTTGCCGTTGGAGACCGCAGTGAAGCCCCTGGGCACGGTCGCCCACGACTTCCCAGCGTCATCTTGTCGTTGGGGAAGTCGTAGGTCGGGAAACCAGTAGTGGTTGTTCGTCGTCCTCGCCCTGGCTCCAGAGCTGGCGGGGCCGGCGCGGCGGCTCGCTATCGGCCTCGATGAAGCGTCAGTCCTCGACCGTCCTCGACTCGCCCGTGATAGGCCAGCCGGAAGCGGAGGGTGTCGCCGAAGGCGGCAGGTTTCGGGCAGATAGACGACGAGAGTATCCCGCAACCGCGAGTAACGCAGCTTGCCCGGTTCCTGCCCGCTCCGGCTCACCGACTCGACAAGGGAGAACTGCAGCAGCTGCCCCGCGTCCAGCACGACCGAGTCGAGTCCCGCCCGCAGCGACCGCAGCGTCGTGGTGACCACCCCATCGAAACTCGAGCTGTCCCAGTCGAAGCCGCGCAGCTCGATCCGCTGGTGGACCAGGTCGTAGTCATGGGAGCGGCTGTAGCGGTCGTTGAGCATCCGCTCCGCGTTGGTCTGGGCAACGAGAGGTGACGGCGACGAGCAGGGTGAAACCGATGAGCAATCGCATGGATTTGATCAGGACGGCGGTTGAGGCGGCGTTGAAGGCGAACGCTATGGTACTCCGATGCGGGCACCGCAAGCGTGGGTATACATCATGGCGAGTCCTTCGCGGCGGCTCTACACCGGCGTGACCGCGGATCTCCACCGCCGAGTATGGCAGCACCGGCACCCGCACGGCCTGGGATTCACCACCCACAACCAGATCACCCGCCTGGTCTATTGCGAACCGGCGCGAGACATCGGATCGGCGATCGCGCGGGAGAAACAGCTGAAGGCCAGCTCACGAGAACAGAAGCTATCGCTGATTGCCTCGGTCAATCCGGGGTGGCTCGACCTGGCGGCGGACTGGTTCCCGGAACGGCCGGGGCGATCCGATCAGAAGCTGCCGGCGGGATGACAGCGCAATCCTTAGAACAGGGAGATCTGGGCAACCGGACCGAAGGTCTTGCGATGGTGCCGAGTGGGTCCCAGCGAGTCGATGCGCGTCGCAGTGTTCGGCGGTGCCGTAGCCGACGTTGTGTTCCCAGCCGTAGCCGGGATAGCGCACGGCCAGACGATGCATGAGCTCGTCGCGCACCTGCTTGGCGACGATGCCGGCGGCCGCGATGGAGTAGCAGATCGCGTCGCCATCGACCAGGCCTTCGTGCTTGAAGCCGCATTCGTGCATGGCCAGTCCGTCGATCAGCACCTGGTAGGAGGTGGCGCCGGAACGCCGGACACCGTCCTGGAAGATCTTCGCGGCGCAGGTCCGGGCCACGGCGCGCCGCATGGCGAGGGCGGTCGCGACTCGAATGTTGTAACGGTCAACTTCACGCACTGACGCCGCGGCGACCGTAATGATGAGGGCGGAAGACTTGATGCCGGGGAGGAGTTCGGCGCGCTGGTTTTCGCTCAGCGTCTTGCTGTCGCGGACGCCGGGAACCGGCACGGTCCAGGCAGGAAACACGACGGCCGCGGCCACCACCGGACCGGCGAGGGGACCACGGCCGACTTCGTCAACACCGATGAGAAGGCGGCGGCGAGACCAGGCCGCCTCCTCACGTTTGAGGTTGGGCCGGGGCTGCGCCGCCGCCATGGCTCAGCTGTCTTTCTTTTCCTTGATCCGGGCGGCCTTGCCGCTCACCTTGCGGAGGTAGTAGAGCTTGGCGCGGCGCACCCGTCCTTTGCGCACCACCTCGACCGAGGCGAGGGTCGGGCTGTGCATCGGGAAGACCGCGCTCGACGCCGACGCCGGCCGAGACCTTCCGGACCCGGAAGGTCTCGTTGATGCCACCGCCCCGCTTGCCCATGCAGAGTCCCTCGAACGCCTGCAGGCGCTCCTTGTCGCCCTCGCGAACGCGCACCATGACCCGAATGGTATCGCCGGGAGAAAATTTCGGGATGTCGGTCCGCAACCCTTCGCGGGCTACTGTCGCCATGCGTTCCATAGGTTCCTCGCAGTCCGGGGCAGCTCCGCCCCTACGAATGTTTCGCCTGATGTTGCCGCCACACATCCGGCCGTCGCTCGGCCGTCAGCCGCTCCGCCTCCGCCTGCCGCCACGCCGCAATGAGGGCGTGATTGCCGGAGAGGAGCGCTTCCGGCACCGGCCATCCCTGGTATTCGGGAGGCCTGGTATAACTCGGTGGACTCAGCAGACCCTCGTAGAACGAGTCTCCGCTGGCCGATTCATGATCTCCCAGGACGCCGGGGAGCAACCGCACCACCGCGTCCAGCACCACGATCGCCGCCGGCTCGCCGCCCGAGAGGACGAAGTCACCGATCGACAGCTCCTCCGGTCGCCAGGTGATCCGCCACCCGCTGGTCCACGTCCTTGTAGTGGCCGCAGAGCAGCGTGAGCGACGAGCCTAACGACAGCCGCACCGCGTCATCGTGGCTGAACGGCTTTCCCCGCGCCGACAACAGCACGATGGGTCCCTGCCGGCAATCCGGGCCCAGCGATTCCACCGCTTCGAAGAACGGCTCCGGACGGAGCACCATCCCCGCGCCGCCGCCGTACGGGTAGTCATCCACCGTCCGGTGCCGGTCATGGGTGAAGTCCCGTAACTGCACGAGACGGTACGTTCACCTTGCCGGCTGCCGCCGCCCGCGCCGGAATGCTGGCGTCCAGGTAGGCGGTGAACACTTCGGGAAACAGGGTGATGATGTTGATCTGCATAGTCGGAGTCTGGAGTCTGGAGTCTAAAGTCTGGAAGTCGCCGACTCCTAGACTCTCGACTCTGGACTCTCGACTCTCGACTCTCTACAGACTCCACCAGTCCTCCGGCAACTCCGACCACCAGCACCCTACGCCTCCCGCTCCACCTGCTCGCACAAACTCGCGCTTGAACGGCAGCAGGAACTCGCGCTTGGGACCCTGTACCTCCAGCATCAGGCCGGCGGGCATTTCATAGAGGCCCGTCACCAGGCCCAACGCCGAACCATCGCTGCTCCGGACCGCGAAGCCCTCCAGCTCGTGGAGGTAGACCTCGCCCTCGGCCGGCTTCGCCAGGATGTCCTCCGGAGCCGCCAGAAACTGGCCCCTCCAGAGCTCCATGCTCGTCCCGGGATTCCACACCGCGAAACTTGATGAGCCACTCGCGATGGTATGCCTTGCTCCGCTCTACTTCAACCGGCTCACCCACCATGGTTCCCGCGAGGTCCATCCGGCGCAGCGCGCGACCGGGCTGGAACACCGTCGCGGGATCGTCGGTCAGCGGGAAGACGGTGAATTCACCCTTCAGACCATGCGGTTTTCTGAGCCGCCCGACCACCAGGTGGCGCGGCTCCCCGGACATCGTCAAACCGCCACGCCGGCCTTGGTCAGGAGCGCCTTGACCGGTGTCGGTCGGCGTTGCGCCCTTGGCGAGCCAGGCCTTGGCCTGATCGCCGTCGACCCGGACCTTCTCCGCGTCGTTGGTCCCCTTGGGATTGTAGGTGCCGATCGTCGCGATGAACCGCGCCGTCCCGCGGTGACTCGCGGTCGGCGATGACGATGCGATAGAGCGGCACGCCCTTGCGGCCGACCCGGCGGAGTCTGATCCTCGTTGCCATGCTAGCCCATCCTTGAATTGAATGCCGCTCTGGCGTCTCACATCACGCCGGGAAACCCTTTGCCGAACGGCAACCTGTACTCCAGGCTTGCCGGCCGACTTCATCAGCTTCGCATCTGCTTGAACTGCGCCAGCAACTGATTCACTTCCTGCACCGTCCGGCCTGATCCCTTCGCGATCCGGAGCCGCCGCGATCCGTTGATGAGATCGGGATCGGCCGCGTTCCTTCGGGGTCATGGACAGCACGATCGCCTCGACGTGCGTGAGGCGCTTGTCGTCCACCTGGGCCGCGCTGAGCGCCGCCATATTCACCCCGGGCAGCATCCCCAGCACGTTCTTGATCGGCCCCATCTTCTGCATCTGCCGCATCGCGGTCAGGAAATCCTGCAGGTCCAGGCCCTTCCGCGAGGTGGCCTTCTTCGCGAGCCGCTCGGCTTCCTTCGCATCGACCGTGGCCTGGGCCTTCTCGACCAGGCTCAGGATGTCGCCCTGCTGAAGGATCCGCCCGGCCATCCGCTCGGGATGGAAGGGCTCGAGCGCGTCGAGCTTTTCTCCAACGCCCACGAACTTGATGGGCGCCTTGGTCACTCCGTAGATCGAGGTGCCGCGCCACCCGGGCATCGCCGTCCATCTTGGTGAGGATCACACCGGTGATCCCCAGCGCTTCGTGGAAGCCGCTCGCGATGCGAACGGCGTCCTGGCCGGTCATTCCGTCGGCGATGAGCAGGATCTCATGCGGCTTCACCGCCGCCTTGAGCGCCTTCAGCTCATCCATCATGTCGTTGTCGATCTGCAGCCGGCCGGCCGGTATCCACCAGGACCGTCCGAGCCCGCGCCTTCCCTGCTTCCGCGATGCCCCGCTTCACGATCCCGGCGACGTCGGTCACACCGGGCTCGGCGTGTACGCCGACGTCAACCTGCTTGCCCAGCGTCACCAGCTGGTCCACCGCCGCCGGGCGATAGACGTCGGCGGCGATGAGATACGGCGCCTTCTGCTCCAGCTTGAGCCGGCGCGCGAGTTTCCCCGCCGTGGTCGTCTTACCGGAACCCTGCAAACCAACCAGCAGCACCACCGTCGGCGGCACCGACGCGAATGCGATGCGGCGCCTGCTTTTCGCCGAGCAGTGCCACCAGCTCGTCATAGACAACTTTGACCAGCTGCTGGCCCGGCCGAACTCGACTTCAGGGCGGTGATTCCAACCGCTTTTTCCTGCACCCGCTCGAGAAACTCACGGGTGAGGTCGAAGCTCACGTCAGCTTCGAGCAGGATCCGGCGGACTTCCCGAAGACCGTCCTTGACGTCATCCTCGGTCAGTACACCGCGACCCGTCAGTTTTTGAAGGGCGGCGGAGAGTTTCGAGGACAGCTCGTCGAACATAAGCCCAGCATTCTAGCAGGGTTACGAGCCTTTTTCAAGCGGCTGGATGGGGTGTTCTGAGGGGCCAACTCGCGGAATTCGGGCCGATCGCGCCGGAAAAGGGTGCCGAGTCTCCGGTCCGGCGCCGGTAGCGTTGCGGCAACCTTCGATGGGGAGCGCGCTTGCCACCGACTACCGACCCGGAACAGGAAACGGCTATCGGCGCCCGGGTAGCCGACCAGCTGGCCGATGAGGCCGCCCGGGGACCCTCTGCGGCGCTTGGGTTTGCCCGGACCTGCACCGACCAGGAGCTGAGGCTGGGCCTGTCGTTCGTTACGACCGTGCTCGAAGTGGCCTCTATTTCGGCCCGGGCGCTGCGCGGCCGCCCAGGCTGAACGGGCCCGGGACCAGAGAATTCGAGCCTGGAATTGAGTCCGACACCTCATCTGGGCTTCCGCGTAGGATGGTTCCGGACTGCTTACACGCGGAATACGCGGATACCTGACACGCGGAAACACATGTAGCAGTGACAGCGTTCGTCCAGCGTGCTCCGCGTGCTTCCGCGGTAGGCTTTTAGGTCTGAAACCGTGCGACGAAGGTCAGGGAGCGGGCTTTCACCACGTGGACGGTGGGCAGGTTGTCCCATCCGGGCCACCGAACCGGGGCCAGGACGAGGCGGACTCCAGGCTTGCCATCGATGGTGGGCTGGGTGGTCTCCAGGCGGTAGCCCAGGGGACGCTTTTTCTGGAGTCGTTCGACGGTCGAGGTCACGAAGCGGATCCGTGAGGGCTGGTCGTCCCACACGCTGTACCACACCAGTGCGGCACCATCCGGCGCTGTCATAGACCCGGAAGCGATCACCGCCCCATCCGATCGCGATCGGTGTCGTGACTTCGGCGGTCTTGGACAGCTCGGCGTTGAGCACCCGGATATCGAACTCGCCGAAGACGTCTTCATACAGCGCCCCGTCATCCGGCTGATCGAACGCCAGGGTGACCGGCACGTCTCCCCGGCCGTAGCGATAGGGATGCAGCACCTGCTCGGTCGATGTCGGCATCCGGGGCCCGAAGGGCATCGTGTCGCGCAGCTCGGAGCCGGCCCACCATCGCAGAAAGTCGGCGCCCGCCAGGTAAGGGAAGACGACGCTCTCCCTGAGGAATCCTCGGCGCCTTGGAGAACACCGGCATCGAGGCCTGCTGGCTCCGGAGGTTGTCCCGGTAGGTCTCCCAGAACTCCGGCATGGCGTAGAGGTTCTGCTCCGGCACCATGACCTGCAGTCCGCCGAGCGTCGCCTGACCCTCGAGGATGGCGGTAGCAGCGGAGAGCCGGTCGTTGTCGCTGGCCTGCCGCATGATGGAGTCGAGCGGGACGTATTGATGCTGCAGCGCGTGCACCAGCTCGTGCGCCACGACGACGGTCAGAAACTTGGGATCGGCATTGGCCGCGACGAAGAGCGTGCTGGAGTCCGGCTCGTAGAATCCAACGATCTGCTCGGTGTACAGATCGAGCAGAAGGGGACGCAGTTCCAGTGAATCGGGGAACATTCCAAGCAGGCGGTAAGCAGCCTGGAGCCCTCTGGCCTTCGCCGTCGGGAGTTCCTCGTCGAGCTTGTGGAGCACGTAGGAGCGCACCTGGTCCCGGCTCCGCACCGCCGACATCGGCTTGTGGGTGAACTTGAGTCCGACTGCCTTCTCGACCGCAGGCGTCAAACTGTCCACCAGGCGGGCAACGGCTTCGGCCCCATTGGCGTCGGCCGGTGGGCGCCCACGGCAAGCGACTCCCCGGCGACGAGGGTGAGTACAGCCAGGGTGCGAATCACGGAATCATCAGGTACTCGCCGTACCAGCGGATGATGGGCTGACCGAACAGGAAGGTGACCGCGGCACCCAGGGCGAGGAACACCCCGAAGGGCACCAGCCGCTTCTTTCCAATCACAGACAGGGGGACGAAGATCAGGGTGCCCAGCAACGCACCGAGGAAGGTAGTAAGCAGGACGCCCTCCCAGCCGAGGAAGGCACCGACCATCGCCATCATCTTGATGTCCCCTCCTCCCATGGCGTCTTCCTTGAAAATCCGGGTACCGGCCGCGCCCACGGCCCAGAGCAGAGCGAATCCCACCGACCGCACCGAACACCGACTGAAGCACGGTGGGAAATCCAGGGAGATGCTGAAGAGGAGACCCAGCCCCAGGCCACCGAGGCTGAATTCATCGGGGATGATGTATTGCCTCGCATCGGTGAGGGCGATGCCGAGCAGAATGGTGAAGAACACGGCACCGCGAAGCGCCTGCCATTCGGGGATGATCGTCGCCGCCATCCAGGCCCAGATGAAGGCGGTGGCTGAGCTCAACCAGCGGATATTGAATGGAGACTCGGGCGCCGCACCAGCGGCAGCGGCCCTTGAGGAGAAACCAGGAGACCATCGGGATGTTGTCGTACCAGGCGATGGTGCGGCCGCAATCGCCGCAGCGGGAGCGGGGCTTCACCACCGAGAGGTCGTTCGGCCAGCGGTAGATGCAGACGTTGAGGAAACTGCCGACCATGGCGCCGAGCACGCCCGCAACGATGACCACCAACCGTTCATCGATCACGCAACACCTCGTACAGAAGGATTCCCGCCGCAATCGCGACGTTCAGGGACTCGGCGTGCTCAGACAACGGAATGGCTAACCTGGTGGAGGCGACCGCCTCCAATTCTTTCCGAATGCCGGCGCCCTCATTCCCTACGACGAGCGCCATCCCGGTGCCTCGGGCTCGACGATATTGGCCGACGTCGGTGCCCGCGGGATCGGAGAGCACGAGGATAGTGCCCGTCGCCTTGCACCACGCGAGAAACTCGGCGTCGCCCGTCATGAAGGAAGGGAACCGGAACAACGCTCCCATGCTGCCCGCGCAGCACCTTCGAGTTGGCGAGATCCGCGGTGCCCTTGAGGGCGATCAACCGGCGGCGCCCAACGCGAACGCGGTGCGGGCCATGGTGCCGACGTTTCCCGGATCCTGGACTCCATCAAGAACCAGGACGACGCCTCCCGCGGCAGGCCGGAAAGTATCCAGAGACCAGTTCGGCGTCTCGATCACCGCGACCACGCCCTGGGATGCTCGGTGTCCGCCAACTCGGCGAGGGCCGCGTCATCCACCGGGTCCAGGGCCACATGCCGTGCCCCGAGCGCAGCTTCAAGCGCGCGCCCGCGGGTGGTAGCTTGCAGCGCGGGAGACACCACGGCGCCCTTGATCACGATCCCGGCCGCCAGTGCCTCCTCCACCAGGCGCACCCCTTCGGCGAGTGCCAGTCCCTTTCTTCCCGGCCTCGCCGCCGGTGCAGGTCCCGGATGGTCCTGATCAGAGCCTTCATCAAGATCCTCGAATGAAGATCGCGCTTACCATCGCCGGATCAGACTCGGGCGGCGGCGCCGGCATCCAGGCCGACCTCAAGACCTTCAACCAGTTCAAGGTCTTCGGCACCAGCGTCATCACCGCGATCACCGCGCAAAACACGAAGGGAGTGCGCGCGGTGCATCCGGTCCTCCCGAGATCGTGCGGGCCCAACTCGAGGCGCTGGCCGAAGACCTGCCACCGGCCGGCTTCAAGACCGGCATGCTCGCCACCGTCGGAACTGGTCCGCATGGTGGCGGGCGCTGTCACCGAATTCGACTGGCCCAACTATGTCTGCGACCCGGTCATGGTCGCCACGTCGGGAGACCGGCTGCTCGATGCCGATGCCGAAGCGGTCCTGCGAGAGAAATCTGGTCCCGCTCGCGGCGCTGGTGACGCCCAACCTGGACGAGGCCGGCGATCCTCACCGGTACCGATCCGCGCGACCCCGAATCCATGGAGCAAGCCGGCCGTCGTCTGCTCGAGCTGGGCGCCGGCGCTGCGCTGGTGAAGGGCGGTCACCTGGCCGGAGATGAGGTAACCGACGTTCTGGTGACCGCCGGCGGAGTCCGCAACTATCGGCACCCTCGGATCAACACCAGGTCCACTCACGGCACCGGTTGCACGCTTTCCGCAGCCATCACCGCTGGACTGGCCGCCGGTCGCGACGTCGAGTCGGCGGTTACCGCCGGGCTCGATTTCGTGTTCCGCGCGATGAAGTCGGCTCCAGCACTCGGATCCGGACGGGGACCGCTCGATCACACGGTCCGAGCCAGCTGAAGGTCAGCCGGCCTGGAGCCGCGGCACCAGTGTCTTGAGCAGTTGTCCCAGCGCGGCCGTCGCCCGCCCGGCAACGGCTAACACATCGGCGTGAGTCAGCGGCGTCGTTTCCATCCCCGCCGCAAGATTGCTGATCAAAGAGAAGCCGAGGCAGCGCAGGCCGTTCGCCCGCGCGGCAACGATCTCTGGGACCGTTGACATTCCTACCGCGTCAGCGCCGAGACGTTCCAGCATCCGGATTTCGGCCGCTGTTTCGTAGCTCGGCCCCAGAACGCCGGCGTAGACACCTTCCTGCAGGCCAATCCCCAGACTCTTCGCAGTATCGCGGGCGAGAAGTCTAAGCTCGGGATCGTAGGGGTCCGACATGTCGGGGAACCGCTCTTCACCTGCAACGACCGGGCCCGCGAGCACGCTCTGAAAGCTCAAGTTGATGTGGTCGCCGATCAGCATCAGGTCGCCGGGGCGAAAGGTTCGCCGGAGACCACCCGCGGCGTTGGTCAAAATGAGAGTCTTGACCCCGATGCGGGCGAACGCGCGAACCAGGAGTACGCTCGCCGCAGGACTCACCACCTTCGTAGAGGTGAACCCGTCCGCTCTGGCAGAGGACCGGAATTGAGTTGAGGGTCCCCGCCACCACCTCTCCCGAGTGGCCCTGAACCTTCGCCTCGGGCATCCCGGGAATTTCACCGAAGGGCAGGCGTCGAGGATTCTCCAGCAGGTCGGTGATGCCGGCCATGCCGGAGCCAAGAACGATGGCGACGCTCGGCCGAAGCTCGCCACTGCAGTTGCCGCAATGACATCGGCGGTCTGCTCCAGCTCCGCCGAACTCACCGCAAATCCTCGAGGCGATGACGGAAGTCAGTCACCAGCGCCTGGCGCCGGGCGAGCGGAAGGAATGCCGCCGCCGCTCCATTCAGGATCAGGCGGTCAATGTCGGCGCGACGGAAACCCAGCTCAGTGTGGGCCCGCCAGTATTCGCCCGAGAGGGTGACCCCGCTGATCAGCCAGTTATCGGTCGAGAGCGTCACCGCGATGCCGGCACGAAAGTATTTGCGTAAGGGATGAGCGGCGTAGCTCGGTACCGCCCGTGTCTGCACGTTGCTGGTGAGACTCACTTCGAGCGGAAATCTCCCGGTCCCGGACGTAGGCTAGAAGCGTCGGATCCTCTCCCCAACCGGGTTCCGTGGCCGATCCGGTCCGCCCCGCATTCATACACCGCTTCGGCGATCGACTCGGCGCCCGCCGCCTCACCGGCGTGCACGGTGATGCCGAGTCCTCCCCGGGCAGCGATCTCGAATGCGGTGCGGTGAGGCGCCGCGGGTTGCCCTGCCTCACCGCCAGCGATATCGAAGCCCACGACGCCGTGCTCCCGCGCGGCGACGGCGGCTCGGGCGATCTCCTCGGAGACTGCCGGGTCGAGGTGCCGCAGCGTACACGCGATGAAGCCGGTGCTGATTCCCACATCCGCCTCGCCGCGACCGAGCCCGCGTCCGATCGCCGCGAGAACGTCCGGCATCGCGAGCCCACCGGTGCAGCTCAGGACCGGACAGTATCGCACCTCGAGATGGCGAACCCCGTCGGCGCCGGCGTCCACCACCATCTCGTACGCCACCCGTTCCAGCGCCTCCGGCGTCTGCAGAACGGCAATCGTGAGCGCGAACCGTTCGAGGTACTCCGCGAGATCTCTCACTCCATCCGCCTTCATGAAGCGAGCGACCTCGACCGGATCCTTCGATGGGAGGTTCACCCTCGCGGACTGGGCCAGCTCGATCAGTGTTGCCGGACGCAGCGAACCATCGAGGTGGACGTGCAGCTCCGCCTTGGGCAGGCGGACCAGCAGCTCAGGCGAGAGCATCGTCGTCTGGAGAGTCGCCGAGGCCGCGGCGGCTGGAAACGATGATCCGCAGAATCGCGCCGTTCGTGAGCGGATGATCCAGGGGAAGCTCGAGGCCTCGGCCGTCGGTGACTTTGGCCTTCCCCGACTCCACCGACTGGCTCAATTGCGGCTCGGCGAGACGAATGGCCTCGGCCACCAGCGTCCCCGCGGGAAGATCAACCGCCCGCTGGTTCAGATATACCCGGATCGTCTCCGGCATCAGCGGGCAGGCAGGAGGCGGATGCTCTCCGGAGGGACGACCGGCTGGGGAGACGGCGGAGATACTCGCGCAGGGCGTCGGTGCCGGTAAGATCGCTCTCGGTCACCGGCCAGCGGCTGAGTAGCCCGCTGACGGCGCAGCCCTTCCCGGATGCGCACTTGGTGCCGCCGAGGGTGAAGGATTCTCCCTCGACAAGGTGCCGGCTGATGACGACTTGATAGGTGACTTTGGGTTCGAGCTCGCGGCCACTGGAGAATCGCACCGACCTGACGCGCTGCAGGCTCGGCTTCGCCGGCGCGTAGGTGAGGGTGGCGCCCGAGATCTCACAACAGGGCGTTTCTCCCTCGACCAGATGCTCGAAGACCCACCGGAGGTCGTCGCCCCGAATGCTGAGTTTGAGCAGCTGATCACCTCCCGGAACGGCAGCGCGGAGGTCCTGCTCCCCACGTCGCCCGAGTTCAGATCCTGGGCACCTTCAGGCGCGGCTACGATGGCGAGGTCGGCCCGCAGGCTGCTGCGGTAGGCGTCGGCCATCAGCCGGAGCAGCGATCCTCCGGGACCTGCGGATGCCGGCAATTTCATCGTGGCGACGGTCTCATCCGCCGGAGCGAGGTACAGCTCGGGCGTATCGTCGGCCGGTGCCACCGCAGGCAGCGCAAGAGGCACACTCGCCGTGGTCGGGGCCGAAGCCGGTGTGCCGGGTCTCACGAACAACGCCCGCGCGGCGAGGGCTGCGGAGTCGGGAACCAGCTTCCACGATGAGCCGGCGAACGCTGCGGGATCCAGCTCCTTCCGGCGGCGAACTTCGTTGATCAGCAGGTCGCGGATCCGTTCACCCCGGTCGTACACGACCGGAGCATCGCGAAGCATCGGGTAGTTCCCTTCCCCGACTGGCGGAGACTCCCGAACGCCAGGGTGAAGCTGTCTGTCGGCTCGCACCGGCTTGCCGCGCACCGATAGTTCCGTGATCCGCGATCCGGCCGGTCGAGACAGATCCACCGTGTACTCGGCGCCACCGATCACGTCGTAGTTGGGCCCCGGTACATAGGCGTTGGTAAAGACGGCGCCGGCCGAATCCACGTACCAGTAGCGCGCGCTCTGCTCCAGGTAGTTTCGAAGTCCCTCGCCTGAGATACGCACCGCGCGCAGGGTGTTTTCCGACGGGTAGATCCGGTAGACATCCCCGACGCTGATCTCCCCGGTGTCGAAGCCGGCGCGGATGTCGTAGATCGGCGTGGATGCCAGGTCCGCGCCCGCGGCGCGACGCTCGACCTCATTGATGAACCGGATGAGCGGGGTGTCCTCGACGCGTCCGGTCGCCGCCCGCATGAATCCAGTCGCCTCACCGATGGTCTGCGACATCCAGTTCGAAACTGCCGCCTGTTTTTCGGCGAGACGCTCGCTCCACCCGGCGCGATGGAGCGACTCCGTCGAGCAACACCCGTCCCGCTCGAACGCTGGTCACCCGCCAGGTGCCGCTGCGCCGACTCAAGAGTATGTGAACCACGGCGAGACTCTGGCCGAACGGCTTGGGCTGGACGAAGTGCACGCCTCCCCGGACCGAGTCCACCATCTCGCGATGAGAATGGCCGACGACCACGAGGTCGGGGCGCACCGGCCCTTCAGCCAGCCTCGCTGCAACATTCTCGGCGCCTATACCCGTGGTGTCGTAGCTGCTGGGCCCTTCCAGGCCGGTGTGGGCGAGCACTATGGCGAGGTCCGCGTCCTTCCGCATTTCACCCAACGCGGTTCTCGCCTCTTCGGCGATCGGCGCCAGCCGCAACCGGCCATGCACCTGGTCCCGGTTCCAGACCATGACGCCGGTCGTGGTGAAGCCCGAGATCCCCACCCGGATGCCGTTCCGTTGAAGGACCACATAGGGACGGAGTTCCAGGGTGTCCTCGGGAAGGACCCGGATGTTCGCGCTGACAAAGGGGAAGGTCGCGGCCGAGAGCGCGCGATCGAGGAGCGGCACGCCGAAATCGAAATCGTGGTTCCCGACGGTGGCCGCGTCGTAGCCCACCTGGTTCATCGCGTCCACGATCGGATGCGGGTCTTGTGGCTCGACCCCGCCGTAGTATGCCGCGAAGGGGGTGCCTTCCAGAGCGTCGCCCGCATCGACGACTATGACCTGATCAGGATAGCGATGGCGGAGAGAATCGATTGCCGTGGCGGCGCGGGCCAAGGCACCTGGGACCGGTGCCTGCCGGCCAAAGTCCCAAGCGACCGCCTGACCATGAAGGTCGGAAGTCGCCACCACCACGATGCGGGCGGTGTCAGGTGTCTGCAGGGCGAGTACCGCGAACGCGGCGAGAAACACCATTGCCTGAAATATCCCCGGTGGGGCATGGCGCACGCAACGTCAGGCGGCGCGACTTGCGCAGCGCGCCTGTCCTGTGTATTCGTTTTGCCGCATATATGGAGACCCCCTGTCGCTGGCCGACCTCCTGGCGGCGCTGGCCGAGCCCACTCGGCTGCGCATTGTCAACTGTCTCGCCATCGCACCGCTCTTCGTGTCGGATCTCCAGGCCATTCTCGACATTCCCCAGCCAACCGTGTCCCGCCACCTCAAGGTGCTCCGCACCGCCGAGCTGGTGCGCGACACGCCGATTGCCCAGTTCGTGCTCTACCGGTTGCGCCGGCCTCCTGATGCTCATGGACGCCTGCTCGCGGCCGCTCTCGATGCAGCCAATCTGGATCCCGCGCTCCGGGCCGAGCGTCAGCAGGCCTTGGAGCGGAGTCGCCGGACGACGCAGGCGCGTACCGAGTCAGGAGCTCGCACCGCATGACCAACCGCATCCTCGTGGTGGACGACGAGCCGGACATCACGGCGCTGGTCGCCTACCATCTGGCGAAGGCAGGGTATCGAGTCTCAACGGCGGCGAACGGCCCCGACGCCCTGAAGGCGGCGCGGGAGGAACGACCCGATATCGTGGTTCTCGACGTGATGCTCCCGGGTGTCTCCGGATATGACGTCCTGGCCGAGATGCGACGGCGCGAGGAGACAAGGGACGTCGGGGTAATCCTGCTGACGGCGCGGCGCGAGGAGGCGGACCGGATCCGCGGCCTGTCGCTGGGCGCCGACGATTATCTGACCAAGCCCTTCTCGCCGGCGGAACTCGCGCTGCGGGTGACGGCGCTGCTCCGGCGCCTCGGAGCGCCGGCGGTCACCAGCGGATCGACGCTCACCGCCGGCCCGATCGCCATCGATCGCTCGGCCCATCGGGTGGCGGTTGATACGAAGGACATCGACCTCACCGCCACCGAGTACAAGCTGCTCCTGACCCTCGTCGAGCGGCGGGGCCGGGTGCAGACTCGGCCGCAGCTGCTGGAAACGGTTTGGGAAGCCCAGCCCGACATCCAGACCCGCACGGTGGACATGCACGTGCAGCGGCTCCGGAGCAAACTGGGTGATGCGGGTGATCTGATCGAAACGGTCCGCGGGTTCGGCTATCGATTCCGCAGCAACGAAAAGGAGTGAAGAAGATTTGAGGTTCGCCGGCCGCCTGGTACTGGGGACCATCCTGGTCGTGGTCTTCGTGGTGCTCACGATCGTGAGCGCTTCCGAGGTTTCGCTCCGGCGTGACCTCGAGGCGGACATTGCGACATCGCTGGAACGGGAGGCCAGGCTCGTGACCAATGCGCTGCCGGCCGATTCCACCGAATGGGAAGCGACGGTCAAGCGGATCGGGGCGGAGAGCGGCCTTCGGATCACGCTCATTGACTCGGTCGGGCGGGTGCGGGCGGAGAGCGACGTCCCCGAGGAGAGGGTACCAGTCATCGAGAACCACGCGAATCGCCCGGAGGTGATCGCGGCCCTGCAGAACGGAGTCGGCAGCAACAAGCGCACGAGTGCCACAATCGGCGAGCCGCTGTTGTACGTCGCGGTGCGAGGTGGGCCGGGCATCGTCCGGGTTGCGGCCCGAATTCCTCAAGTCGATCGAGTGGTGAAACGAGCCCAGCACTCGGTGCTGGGTGCCGCGTTGCTGGCGCTGGTGATCGGATGCATCCTGGCCACTATTGCGGCGCGCTCCGTGGCGCGCCCGCTCACCCAGATCACCGGTGCCGCCCGCGCCATCGCGCAGGGCGCACCTCCGCGATTCCCCGCTCCACCATCCCCGACGTCAACGCGCTGGTTCGCGCGCTCCGGGAGATGAACAACCAGTTCGGGGAACGGTACGAGGCGCTGAGAGTAGGGAAAGCCGAGAGCGTCGCGATCGTCGAAGCGATGGCGGAGGGAGTCATCGCCGCCGACAACAAGGGCCACGTCGTCATCGCCAACGCCGCCGCGCGGCGACTGCTGGGATACGAGCCCGACGCCCAGCTGCCCGAGCTGGCCCAGTTGTTCCGCGCCAAGGCGGCGAGAGACGTGGTTTCGACAGTGATCGCCGGCATCACCAGCGGCGGGCGGGAGCTGGATCTGGGTGATTGCGTCGTGATGATCAGCGGGCGTCCGCTGCCGGGAGGCGGGGCGCTGCTGGTGCTCCACGATGTCACCGAGATCAGGAGACTCGAAGCGGTGCGCCGGGATTTCGTGGCGAACGTGTCCCACGAGCTCAAGACCCCGCTCACCTCGATTTCAGGCTACGCGGAGACGCTGGTCGGCGAGCAGCCGGATCCGGCGACGACCAAGCGTTTCCTCGAGGTGATCCTCGCCAATGCGCGGCGCATGCACCGTCTGGTGGACGGCCTGCTGGATCTCTCGAGGATCGAGTCGGGCGGGTGGCACCCGATGGTCGAGCCGCTGGACGCCCCGAGTGTCGTGCGGGAGACCTGGGGACTCTTCGCCGAGCGGGCCGCGGCGCGGAATATCGGCTTCGTGCCGCAGTTCGATGGCCAGGCCGGAACGATTCAGGCCGATCCCGATGCCCTGCGCCAGATCCTGACCAATCTCTTCGACAATGCGCTGCGCTACACCCAGCCGGGCGGCCGCATCACGGTGACGCTGGCGCCCGACGAAGGCGGAGTGCGGCTCTCGGTGAGCGACACCGGCTCGGGAATTACCCCGAACATCTCCCGCGGATCTTCGAACGCTTCTACCGGGCCGATCCGGCGCGCTCGCGCGAGGAGGGCGGCACCGGTTTGGGCCTGGCGATCGTCAAGCATCTGGTCGAAGCACACGGCGGGAGTGTCGAGGCGGAAAGCCAATGGGGACAGGGGACTACGATCTCCTGCCGGTTCCCTGCTCCGACCGAAATTAGATCGTCGCCCGATCGTGACTCGCTAATCGCGAGTATGTGACTCCCCGCCGCGTCATTTTAGTAACGATGACGCGAGGCGACATCTGCAGCAGCTGATAGATGGAATGAACGCGCTGGACCGGACCTGGCTCCTGGCGCTCTGTGACCGTCAGGCTCCGCGCTGGCTCGATCGAACTCTTCGCCTTACCACCCACCTCGGCGGTTTCGCCGCCACGGCGCTCGTCAGTCTCGTTCTCCTGATCATTCCCGGCACGCGGCAACTCGGACTCGCCATGACGGTGGCGAATGGCGTGTCCCACCTGATCGTGCAGGTCTTGAAGCGCAGCGTGGTGCGGCCCCGGCCCGACAACAACGGAGTCCTGTCGCTCACCCTGAATCCCGACGCCTTTTCCTTCCCTTCCGGCCACGCCTGTGCCGCGATGACGCTCGCCGTCACAGCCATCTGCGACAATCCGCTCTCAGGACTCCCCGCGCTGGGCCTGGCACTCCTGGTCGGCGCCTCGCGGGTCTACCTCAGGGTCCACTATGTGACCGACGTGGTGGTGGGCCAACTGGTCGGAGCGGCGACCGCCGCAGTGGTATCCCTCGCCCTCCTGTAGAGCGCCTCGAGTTGGTCCAATTCCCGAGACCAGTCCCTGCCCTGCGCGAAGGCGCGGGCCGCCTGTCCCATCGCTTCCCGTCTTTCCCGATCCTTCACCAGCGATTGAATGGCCGTGGCGAATTCGGTCGCGTTGCCGGGCTCGATCAAGTGTCCCGTGATCCCCGGCATGATGCTCTCCCGGATGCCACCGGCTGCCGCACCGATCACCGGGAGCCCGGACGCCATCGCCTCGAGCGCCACGAGACCGCAGGTCTCGGTCGGCGAGGGAAAGACGAAGAGATCGGCGTCGGCGTACAGCTCGGCCAGCCTCTCCCGGGACAGGAAGCCGAAGTGGCGAGCGAAGGGGAGCGCACTGCCGTACCGAGTCGGCCTCGGGGCCGGCTCCGGCGACGCAGAAGATCGCGGCTTCACCCAGCGCCGCATGAGCCTGACGGAAGCTCTCGACCAGAGTCGCGGGATCCTTCTCCACGGCCAGGCGGCCGACGTGGAGCACCATCGCATCGACCCGCGCAGCCCATCTCGGCTCGCGACGGGTCTCCGAGCGAAGCGAGGGATTGAATCGCCGGAGTCCACCGCACCGCCCCAGACCATCGCTTGCGGAATCCCCATCCGTTGCAACTCGTCCCGGGTTGCCGCGCTGGGCGTCTGCGTCGCCAGTGCCGGGCGATGAAACCAGCGCAGATATCCGCGAACCGGCTCGGTCGCATGCTTGCCGAGGTAGTGCGCCGCGTAGCGGGGAAATCGGTATGGAAGGACGTCACGAGCGGGAGATCGTGTCGCAACGCAAAGGCGCGGCCGAAGAGGCCGATCGGACCCTCGGTCGCGACGTGAACCAGGTCAGGCACGAAGCCCGCCGCCCAGCCACCGATGCCTCTCCCCAGGGCCAGGACAGCCGCACCGCCGGGTAGCCGGGACAGGGGACGCCGGGGATTCGGCGCAGTCCGGTCTCATCCGCGCTCGGGGTGCCGTATCCCGGGACCACCATCCGGACCTCGTGACCTCGGGCCTGCAACCCGTCACGCATGGTGGCCAGAACGGTGGTGACCCCGTTGATCTCGGGAAGGAAGGTGTCGCTGAAGTAGAGGATTCTCATCGCGGAAGGTTCCCCGATCTTCGCCACGGACCGACGACAACCATGTCACAACTTCGCCGCCGTGCCGTGGTTGACTCGGGACAGCCGGATCACTCGATGGTGACAATCATCCGGCACAATTCAGGCGGGATACCAGACAAAGCGAGGAGGACGCATCACATGCGAGACGGCTACGAGCGAATCCTGGTCCTGGTGATTGACGGCCTGCGTCCCGATGCGATTACGCCGGACGCACATGCCCAACCTTACGGCCTTTTCCGAGCGGGCCTGGCAGCCGCCGGTGGCGAGTACGGTACGTCCCAGCATCACGGTTGCCGCGCTGAGCTCGCTCGGCACCGGGGTCAGCCCTGAGACTCACGGCCTGGTGGACCCGAGCCTCGATTCGCTCGCGCGGTTGCGCCAGCTGAGGCCCCTTCCCGCCGAGCTCGCCAGGCTCGGTATTCGCACCTCGGTTGTCGCGGGAGAGCTCCTGCCCAGCACCCGCTTCCTGGTTGGCGGGCTGCTCAAGCTCGGCGGAGTGGAGCGCCTGATCGCGAGCGGGACTCAGCCGCGTCGCGTGGCGGAGGCGATGGCGGAAGAGCTGCGCGCCCCTCGAGGGAGACGTTTCGTGCTGGGTTACGTGCGGGATACCGATGTGGCGGGACACGCCTGGGGCTGGATGAGCGAGGCATACCTCACCGCAGCTCGCGCAGTAGATCGCGGGCTTGGCATCCTGAACGAGCTGGCGGAGGAGCCCGGTACCCTGGTGATCGTTACCGCGGACCACGGCGGTGGTGGCGTCCTGCCCAGCGACCACGATCATCCCCACCCGATCAACGAGACCATCCCGCTCCTGGTCGGGGACTGGGGGTCCGGACCGGGGCCGGCTCGACGAGCGGCGCCAGCCTGCTCGATGTCCCGCCCACGGTGCTTGTCAGCATTCGGAGGAAACCCGCCAGCTCAATGGCAGGGCCGAGTACTCAGCGAAGCATTCGAAAAGGAGCCTGCATGGATCCAAGCGTCAGCCTGAACCCGGGTCTCCAGATCCGGGGCCAAGTGCCAAACCCACCTTCTCCGCCCGCGATACCGGCAGCTCCAACCCGGCCTGCCCCAGGCGGGGAAGACGAACTGTTCCGCGACCCTTTCGCCGACTTCGCCCCGAGCAGTCGCTGAGGCGCTTTCGGCGCTCCCTGAGCGCGTCGTTACTCAGCCGTTACGCCAACACGAACAAATCTTGACCGGAAACGCGCTCCATTCCCGCCGTTGGATTCTTCCCTTCGGCGCGCGCGCCGAGCACTGTCCGGCCTTTAGACGAAGAGGAGCGCCTGTGTCGCTTTCCCGTCGGAGTATCCATCTGGCGGTTCTGGCCCTGAGCCTTACCGCGGCCAATGCCGTCGCCCAGGTCACGTATCCGAACGTGCGAGTGGTGGGACGGCTGCAGACTCAGTACTACTACTTCGACAATTCAGATTACTCCTCGGTCGTAGGACCGAAGGACAACTTCTTCCTCCGCCGCGCTCGTATCGAGGCCCGGGCGAACATCAACGAATACATCAGCGTGTTCATCCAGCCGTCCTTCGAGGGCGGCCGGACGACCACGACCACGACGGCCTGCCAACCGGTGATCATCACCGATGCGCTGCCGGACACCGTGGCCGTGAACTGTACCTCTACCTCGCGCGGCGGCATCCGCCTGCGTGATGCCTATATCGATGTCAAGTTCACCAAGCCGGAAGCCAAGAGCACCTTCATGCTTCGGATGGGCCAGGAAAAGCGGCCGTTCGGTCGCTACGAGCTGACCTCGTCCAACAACCTGCCGTCGATCGAACGCGGCGCCGGACAGGGCCTGGTGGCCGCGGGCTCGAACGATCTGTTCTACGGCCCAGGGGTTCGTCTCGCACGACGTCGGGGCCCACCTCCAGTTCGACTACAAGCTGAGCGATCTCAGGTTCCTCACCCTGATCGCCGGTGTTTACAACGGCCGGGGCGAGAGCTTGAACGACAACAACAACGCCAAGTCCTTCGGCTTCCGGGGCACGATTGGCATCACCGACAAGCTCAACGTCGGCGGCTCGTACTTCTCCCACGACAACATCGTAACACCGACCGGCGCCGCCGCTCCGGATTCCAACTACAGGAATGAAGCCTTTGGCATCGACGGTCAGTGGGGCAAGCCCGGGGATCCGGGCCTCTACCTGGTCGCCGACTACATGGCGGGGCACGACGGCAGCGGGGTGCTGGTGAGCGGCGACAAGAAGAAGATCCTCGGCGTCTCGGCGATCGGCGCGTACAACATCAGGATCAAGAGCCCGACCTCATGGCTCTATGCCATTGAGCCGTCCATCCGTTACGACTTCGCGGACCCCGATACCGATCTGGACGACAACGGCACGACGCTGATCACCGCGGTGCTGGGATTCTACATGTCGAGCCGGGCGCAGTTCCGCATCGGATATGAGAACGAGAGCTTCCAGGCCTCGGGCGCCGAGCAGCATCAGCGGCATCCGGACCGCGCTCACGATGAACTTCTAAAGGCGTTCACACGCAATCCCGAGGAGAGTAACATGGCGGTTCGTGCATTGATCGGCCGGTGGACTCTGGCGGCGGGGATGGCTCTCGTTGCCGCCGCCCCGCTGTCGGCGCAGCAGAAGCTGACGGGGGCGGGTGCCACGTTCCCCAATCCGATCTACAGCAAGTGGTTTGATGCCTACAACAAGAAGACCGGCATCCAGATCAATTACCAGTCGGTCGGTTCCGGCGCCGGTATCCGGCAGTTCACCGAGGGGACCGTGGACTTCGGGGCTACCGACGGGCCGATGAACGAGTCCCAGATTCAGGCCGTCAACGCCAACGTGGTCCACCTGCCCACCGTCATGGGCGCCGTGGTGGTGACCTACAACCTCCCGGGCCTGAGCGACACCAAGCTCAAGCTCGATGGCAACGCCCTGGTGGACATCTTCATGGGGCGGATCACCAAGTGGAACGACAAGCGGCTCGCCACGCTGAACCCCGGCGTGAACCTGCCGGATGCGGACGTAATCGTGGTGCACCGGTCGGATGGTTCCGGCACCAGCTACATCTTCACCGACTTCCTGACCAAGTACTCCCGCGAGTGGAAGGACAAGGTCGGGTTCGCCACGTCGGTGAACTGGCCGACCGGGCTCGGCGGCAAGGGCAACGAGGGTGTGACCCAGCAGGTCAAGCAGGTCGAAGGGGCGGTCGGGTATGTGGAGCTGATCTATGCCATCTCCAACAACCTGCCGTATGCCCAGATCAAGAATTCGGCGGGCAGCTTCGTCGAACCGTCGCTCGAGACCGTCACCAACGCGGCCGCGAGCGCCAAGCTGGGGAAGGACACCGATTTCCGGGTCTCGATTACCAATGCGCCGGGCAAGGATGCCTACCCGATCGCGTCGTTCACCTGGCTCCTGGTTCAGAAGGACAACAAGGACGCCGCGAAGGGCAAGGCGATCCGGGACTTCCTGACCTGGATGATCAGTGATGAGGCCCAGGCGATGGCGAAGGAGCTGAACTACGCTCCCCTGCCGGCCGAGGTGCGGGGTCTGGTGGCGGAGCGGATTAAGACGCTGAAGGCCGGCGGCAAAGTGATCGCTCTTCAATAAAGTACCGAGTACCTGGTACCGAGTACCGAGGGCGATAACCATCGGTGGTCGGTGCTTGAAGGTGCAGGCGCGGGACAAGGCCAGAACCGCTTATCGGAACACAATCATTCGGTACTCGGTACCCGGTACCCGGTACTGGCTGACTAGAAGGGGGCGGTGGGCAGAATTCATCGGCTGCCCACCGTTTCTTTTACTACAGTACCGAGTAATACAGTACCGAGTACCGAGTACCTAGAAAACAGTACTTGAGTACCGTGGAATGAGTGCCGAGTGGCGCATCTCAGATTGGTTGGACTCGAGAGCAAGGAAGTCAGGGGCAGGCAGTTCGGTACTCGGCACTGGTACTCGGTACTCTGCAGTGAGTTCTGTAGTTACACATCCGTTACGCGTCCGTGACCGTCAGGGAGTCGAGTCACTCTACGTTCTCCCCCATGACCAGCCCCTGTGTCCCCTATCGTAGATGCGATCGGACCAGCCGCACCGGCTCGGACCCTCACCGGCACTTCGAACGCGGCGGATCGGCTCTTCCGGGTGGTGCTTACGCTGGCGGCTCTGGCCATCCCGGTTCTGCTCGGCTTCCTGGTTTACGAGCTGTACATGGGCTCCCGGCTGGCGATGGGCCAGTTTGGCTTCAACTTCATCACCGACTCGATCTGGGACCCGGTAGCCGAGAAGTTTGGAGCCTTCCCGCTCATCTTCGGGACCCTGCTTTCGTCGTTTCTGGCCCTGCTCATCGCCGTACCGCTGTCGCTCGGGGTCGCGGTCTACATCACCGAGTTTGCACCCAAGTTCTTGCGGCAGCCGGTGGCGTTCGTGATCGAGCTGCTGGCCGCGATCCCCAGCGTGGTCTACGGCCTTTGGGGGATCTTCGTCCTGATCCCCTTCCTTAAGAAGTTCATCTTCCCGGCCCTGCGCGCCGTGTTCGGCTTCCTGCCGTTCTTCCAGGGACCGATCTACGGACCCTCGATGCTCGCCGCGAGCATCATCCTCGCGATCATGATCATGCCGTTCATCATGTCGGTCGCGCGGGAGGTGCTGCTCGCGGTTCCCGACAGCCAGCGGGAAGCCTCGCTCGCTCTGGGCGCGACCCGCTGGGAAGCGGTGATCTCGGCCATCATCCCCTATGCCCGCTCCGGCATCTTCGGCGCGATCATCCTCGGCCTGGGACGGGCACTGGGAGAGACCATGGCGGTCACGATGCTGATCGGAAACCGGCATGAGATCGCGGCGTCGCTCTTCGCGCCAGGCTATACCATGGCGGCGGTGATCGCCAATGAATTCTCCGAAGCCGCCACCGACATGCACTCTCGGCCCTCACCTACGTGGCGTTCGTGCTGTTCGCGCTAACCATCCTCGTGAATGCGGCGGCGCGGCTCCTCATCTGGCGGGTGGCGCGGGGCGCCGCCATCGGGAGCAAGGCACTATGAACCGGCGGGTGCTGCGGCGCTGGATCAGCAACTTCATGGTCGGGCTCATGATCGTTGCCGTGATCCTGGCCGTCCTGCCGCTCTTGTTCATTCTGATCAACCTCGTGCTCAAGGGCGCCAGCAGCCTCTCGTTCGACTTCTTCACCAAGCTACCGGTCCCGGCGGGAGAGACCGGAGGCGGTGTGGCACACGCCATCGTCGGGACGCTGCTCATCGTTGGATTGGGGAGCCTCTTCGGCGTACCCCTCGGCATCGGAGCCGGCATCTACTGTGCCGAGTATCCGGGCAGCAGGCTCACCAAGGTGACGCGATTCGTCGCCGACGTGATGAACGGGACGCCGTCAATCGTGGTTGGCGTCTTCGCGTGGACCTGGATCGTGGCGCGGCAGAAGCACTTCTCGGGGTCGCAGGAAGCGCCGCGCTGGCAATGCTGATGATTCCGATGGTGATGCGCACGACCGAGGAGCTGATCAAACTGGTGCCCCATTCCCTTCGAGAGGCGGGGCTGGCGCTTGGGTACCCCCGCTGGCGCACCAGCCTGAGCATCATCCTGCGCACCGCTCTCCCGGGCATCGTGACCGGCAGTCTGCTGGCCGTGGCCCGCATCGCGGGTGAGACCGCCCCGCTCCTGTTCACCGCGCTGGGCAGCCAGTACATGAACTTCAATGTCAACGAGCCGATGGCCGCGTTGCCGCTCGTGGTCTTCCAATACGCGACGGGCCCTTATGAAGAGTGGCACCAGCTGGCCTGGGCCTCGGCGCTGGTTCTGATCCTGGTGGTCTTCGTGCTGAGTGTGGGTGCGCGTATCGCCACGCGCAGGAGGTTCCATGCCTGAGCAGCGAGTCCGGCTTGGCACCGACAAGCTCACCGCGATGTACGGCAAGTTCACCGCGGTGAAGAATGTCACGCTCACCTTCGCCAACAACAGCGTCAACGCGTTGATCGGTCCCTCGGGCTGCGGCAAGTCCACGTTTCTGCGGACCCTGAATCGCATGCACGAGTTGACGGAAGGTGGCTGGATTACCGGGAAGGTGCTGCTCGATGGAGAGGACGTGTACCAGTCGGGGGTGAGCGCGATGCACCTCCGCCGCCGGGTGGGGATGGTGTTCCAGAAGCCCACTCCGTTTCCGACCATGTCGATCTACGACAACGTGGCGGCCGGACTGCGGCTGGATGGCCGGCCCAAGCGGGGGAACAGGACGAGATCGTGGAGCGCTCGCTTAAACAGGCGGCGCTGTGGGACGAGGTGAAAGACCGGCTCCGGACCAGCGCCGTGGCGCTTTCGGGCGGCCAGCAGCAGCGGCTCTGCATCGCGCGGAGCATCGCGCCGCGACCCGAGGTCCTCCTGCTCGATGAGCCGACCGCGTCGCTCGACCCGGCCGGGACCTCGCGGATCGAGGAGTTGGTATTCGAGCTCAAGCAGGCGTTCACGATCGTAATCGTGACGCACAACATGCAGCAGGCGGCGCGGGTATCGGACACCACCACCTTCTTCTATATGGGATCCATGATCGAGACCGGTCCGACCCGGCAGCTATTCACCGCCCCGAAGCAGGAACAGACTGAGGCCTACATCACGGGACGATTCGGATGACCGCCATGTCCACTAATCCCGCAGTGCCTTCCTCCGCGCCGGCACCGCTGCTCAAGACCACACTGACCCCGCGCTCCGGACCGCGGCCCTCGATCGAGGCCGGCAATCCGGCGATCGAGGCCCGCGACTTCAAGTTTTCCTATGGCGCGGGGCCGGTGCTGAAAGGAATCACTTTCACGATTCCGCGGCGCGCGGTCACCGCCATCATCGGACCGTCCGGATGTGGCAAGTCCACCTTCCTCCGCTCGATCAACCGGATGCACGACCTGCTGCCGCGGAGCGAAGCTACGGGGAGACATTCTGCTCGAAGGGAAGTCCATCTTCGGTGCGGGGACCGACCTGGTCTCCCTCCGGCTTCGGGTGGGCATGGTGTTCCAGCGCCCCAATCCGTTCCCCAAGACGATCTACGACAACGTGGCCTATGGCCCCGGGCTGAATCGCCTGGTGCCGCAGCGGGACTTGCCGGACCTGGTCGAGCGTTGCCTGAGGCAGGCGGCGCTGTGGGACGAGGTAAAGGACCGGCTGGACGAGCCGGGCACCGGGCTCTCGGGCGGCCAGCAGCAACGGCTGTGCATCGCGCGTGCGCTCGGGAACCAGCCCGAGGTACTGCTGATGGACGAGCCCTGTTCGGCGCTGGATCCGATCGCCACGCAGAAAGTCGAGGAGCTGATCGTCGAGCTTAAGCAGTCCTACACGATCGTGATCGTGACCCACAACATGCAGCAGGCGGCACGGGTGTCGGACCTGACGGGCTTCTTCGATAGAGGGGAATTGATCGAAGTGGGAGAGACCGAACGGATCTTCACCGCTCCTGCCAGTGAACGCACTGAAGCATACATTACCGGGAGATTCGGATGAGCTCCGAGATGCATCGCCATTTCCACGACGAGCTGAACGACGTGAAGGTACGCCTGCTCACCATGTCGGGAGAGGCAGAAGCGGCCCTTGGCCTGGCGGTGGACGCGCTGCTCGAGCGCAGCGCCTCGAAGGCCCACAGCGTCATCAGCAGCGACCGGGCCATCGACAACATGGAGATGGAGATCGAGGAGGCGTGCGTAAACCTCCTCGCGCTGCAGCAGCCGATGGCGCGCGATCTCCGGATGCTGACCTCCGCGCTCAAGATCGCCAACGATCTGGAGCGGGTGGGGGACCACGCGGTCAACATCGCCCAGTCGGCGGAACGGTTGAGCCACGCCCGCCCGATCGCGCCGGAGCCGGAGATCATCGAGATGGCCCGGCTGGCGCGGGATATGCTTTCGGATTCTCTTGAAGCGTTCATCAGGGGAGACGCCGTGTCGGCGCGGGAGGTCTGTCTGCGGGACGACAAAGTGGATAATCTCCACCGGTCGGTCTTCCGCATCCTGCTCACCCATATGATGGAAGACCCGCACATGATCGGCGCGGGGATGGAGTTGTTCCTGGTGAGCCGTAACCTCGAGCGGGTAGCCGACCTCGCGACCAACGTGGCCGAGGATGTAGTCTTCCTGGTGGAAGGCAAGTCAATCAAACACCACGCCGAGGACCGGGGCGAAGCCCGGACCTCCGGCGCTACTCCGACACCGATCGCATGACATCTGTACCAGTACCCGAACCCCGTGAGCGCCTGGCCGCCGTCGATGTCGGATCCAACTCGATCCGGCTCCTGGTGGCGGAGTACGGCCCACAGTCGGGGCTTTCGGTCATTGCCGAGGTAAAGGAACAGCCGCGCCTCGCGACCGGCGTCGCGCGGACCAGGCGGCTCGACCCCGAAGCCATTGAACGGGCCATCGCGGCCCTCAAGCGGATGCGCGATGTCTGCGAGCGGCGCGGCGTGAGCCGGATCGCGGCCGTGGCCACCGCGGCTGTCCGCGAAGCGATCAACGGGCAGGAATTCGTGACCCGGGCGAAGGAAGAGACCGGGTTCGACCTCCGGATCATCGACGCGGAGACCGAGGCAGCCCTCTCCTACCGGTCGGTGGCCCATCACTTCCCGCTGGAAGGCGGTCGCACGGTCATCGCGGACATCGGAGGCGGCAGCCTCGAGCTGATCGCCGCGGTAGACGGGCTGATCGAGCAGAGCCTCTCGGTTCCTTTCGGAGCGGTCCGCCTCACCGAGCTGCACATGGGCGAGCAGAAGGACACCCGGAAGTCGGTGTCGAAGCTGCGCGACTGGGTACGTCGCCAGCTGCGGCGCAAACTCCCGCTCCGCGACTGGAGCTCTCCCATCCTGATCGGATCGGGTGGCTCCTTCACCAATCTTGGCCGGATGGCCGCGGCTCGGCGCGGTCTGTCCGCGGCCGACCCGGTGCACGGCACCGCAGTCAACACTGCAGAAGTCGAGCACCTCCTGGAGTGGCTCACGGCCATGACTCCGCAGCAGCGGGGCCAGGTCCCCGGACTCAATCCGCAGCGGGCGGACATCATCCTGGCCGGGCTCGCGGTGACCGCGGAGCTGCTGCTCCGGATCGAAGCCCGCGAAGTAAAGGTGAGTGCTTTTGGTCTTCGCGAAGGCTTGCTGCTCGAGATGGTGGGTGCCGAAGCCGCGCCCGCCGCGGATGACCCGCTCCGCCTGATCCGGGAGTTCGTGGAACGCTGCCATGGCGATCGTCGCCATGTCGAGCATGTTCGGCTCCTGGCACTCTCGCTCTTCGATCAGCTGGGTGAGCGGATGGGGGTGACGGAGGAGGAGCGGTTCCTGCTCGAGGCGGCGGCCCTGCTGCACGACGTCGGCCAGCTGGTGAGTTATCGCAAGCACCACAAGCACAGCTTCCAGCTGATCATGCACGCCGAACGGCTGCCGCTGTCACCCCGTGAGCGGATGCTGGTGGCCCTCATCAGCCGTTATCACCGCCGGCGCGGGCCGCGCAAGAAGCACGAGCACCTGGCAGCGCTGGAGCCGGCCGATCGCGATATCGTGCGGCGGATGAGCGGGCTGCTGCGAGTGGCCGACGGTCTGGACCGCGGTCATACCGCGATCGTGGAGACGGTGAGCGCCGAGATCTGTCCGACAATCATCACGATCAAGGCGGCCCCGCGTTACGCCGAGGCGGACTTGTCGCTCGAGTGCTGGGGTGGCAACCAGAAGGCCGACGTGCTGGCCAAGGTGATGGGCCGCGAGGTGGTCGTCGAACCGGCCACGACCATGCCGATGGGGCCGCGCGCGGTCGCGTAACGATTAAACCGAAATAGCTCCTGCCCTGGCCAGGAGCTCGGCGAGTGGTGGTGAGCCAGGCCCCACAAAGCCAGTCCAGCTTGCCGCGGCCGAGCTGCCGATCCGATCGGCGCCGGCCGCCAGCATTTGGAGAGCATCCTCCGCTTTCCGAATTCCCCCGACGCCTTTACCCCCATCGCGGTCCCTACGACGTGTCGCATCGCCGCGACGGCCGCGACGGTCGCGCCACCGGCTGCATGAAAGCCGGTCGAAGTCTTCACAAAGCGGGCGCCGCTTCGCAGTGCCACGCGGCAGGCGTGCTCCAGCTCGGAAGGCGAGAGTAGCGCGCTCTCCAGGATCGCCTTGACTGGCGTGCCGCCCGCGGCTTCCACGACGCGGCCCAGATCTTCCTCCACCGCCATCCAGTTCCCGGCGCGGGCCTCGCCAAGGGCAATCACCATGTCCAACTCTGGCTGCCCCGTCTCCCACTGCCAGTTCGGCCTCGGCGGCCTTGGCGGCGGTAGACATGGCGCCGAGAGGAAATCCGATCACCGAGGCCACCTTCACGCTCGCGCCATCGAGGCGGCGCACACATTCCCGGACCCAGGCGCCGTTGACGCAGACGGCGCCGAACCGAAGCTGTACGGCTTCATCGCAGAGGCGCGCGACGTCGTCTGCCGTGGCTTCGGGACGGAGCAGCGTGTGATCCACGAGGAGCCCCATGCCTTCCACCTCGGCGAGGCCGGCAAGCCACGGGAAGCGGGCGGCGAAGAGGGATGGAACGGGATGCCTCACACGAAGCGCGCGACGCGGCGATGCTCTGCGAGGAGCTCCGGATTGCGGAAGATCGGAGTGAGGAGCAGTCCCGCGGCGAACCCGCCGACGTGGGCCCAGAAGGCGACACCACCGCCTTCCTGCGGCATGCTGCCTCCCAGCAGCTGCAGCAGAAACCAGTAGCCCAGCATGAAGTAAGCGGGGATGTCCATGAAGAACACGAAGACGAAGGTCCTGATCCGGGCGTGGGGATACAGCAGGACGTAGGATCCCATCACGCCGCCGATAGCGCCGGACGCGCCGACCATTGGAACCGCTGACGAGGGTCCCGCGGCCATCTGCGTCGCAACCGCCGCGAGGCCGCAGAGCAGGTAGAAAATCACGAATCGTCCCCGGCCCATTGCGTCCTCGACGTTGTTCCCGAAGACCCAAAGGAACCACATGTTGCCGATCAGGTGGAGCCAACTCCCGTGCATGAACATCGAGGTGAAGACGGCATACCAGGAGAAGCCCGGCGTGACGACGCAGCTCATCCCCCGGCCCATCGGGATCTCGAAGCCGACGGGAAGCCGGTGCAGAAACTCTCCCGGAATGAGCCCTAACTCACAAACCGATTGGCTGAGCCGTGGCTCGGCGCCCATGCCCTGCACCAGCACCCAGGTCAGGACATTGAGCGCGATGATTCCGTAGGTCGCGTAGGCAGTTCGGAGGGTGGGATTCTCGTCGCGGATCGGGAACATGCCTCAATATACGGCTCATTTGACGCCCTGCTTCAGCGTGCAAATGGGTCGCTAACCCGGCATATTCCCCCAGTCCTCATTTCACAGCTTTGTAGGGCGGCGACTGTCAGGAGGCCTTCCCTGTCCAGCCACGATCGCGACCGCTCCGTTCTCGGGGTACCCCGCTCTATTGGCGGGGCGTTCGTGAGTCTGGTCCGCGATGGTGTGCCTCGGATTGGTTGCCGCAGCCAATCCTGTCTCGCTGGCTACTCCGCGCTCCATGGATGGAATCGAGGCTAACGACAACCGTAGCCTCGGCTGGCCAGCTTCGGGATGATACCCTCAGCATTGCGCTCGAAGTCAGGATGGGGACCTGGCGTCCCGAGGCGGACAGCGGACCGGCCATCGAGGTCGCGGCCTTCGCCGAGGCTGGTAAGGCGCCACAGGTGCCGGGTCCACTGATCCGGGTGAAGGAAGGAACGACGATTGCGGCAACCATCAGGAATGCCCTCCCGGACTCGACCATCTCAATTTTCGGCCTTCTATCTCAGGCAGCCGGTCTGAAGGACAGTTTGACCCTGCGGCCTGGAGAAGCTCGGCAGGTTCGCTTCACGGCAACAGCGGCGGGCACCTACTTCTACCGTGCTGTGCTCGGCAAGCATACCCCGGACCGGCACGTCAACGATGAACGCGAGCAGGTGGCGGGCGCCTTGATCGTGGATCCTCCGGGCCCTGTCGCTCCCGACCGGATTTTTGCGATCAATATCTGGGGTAGCCGGGTGGACTCGGCTGTGTATCGTCCGATTGACTATCGGAACGCGATCACGATCAACGGGCGCTCCTGGCCCTACACCGACCGGATCGAGGCGACCACAGGAGATACCGTGCGCCTGCGGGTGATCAACCTGAGCGGGCGCACGCATCCCATGCATCTGCACGGGTTCTACTACCAGGTCCTGTCCCGGGGCGACGGTGTCTCAGACACGGTCTATCGCGGCCGACGACCGGCGCATGGTCGTCACCGAGGAGATGCGGCCCTTCACCACGATGGCGATGAGCTTCGTGCCAAATCGTCCCGGCAATTGGCTCTTTCATTGTCACGTAGGCTTTCACGTCGTGCCGCAGTCCCGGCTCAACAAGGTGGCGGCTGGCAGTCATGACGAGATGTCCCACGATCCCATGGTTCACATGGCGGGGCTCGCGGTAGGGATCACCGTCCATCCGGGTCCGGGCTGGACGCCTCCGAACCAGGGAAAGGCGCGTCGCCTGCATCTCTACGTAGACGAGGGCAAGCAGCGGTATCGCGCGAAGCGGGCACTCGGATTCGTCCTGCAGCGAGGTGCCAAACCACCGCAGCCCGACTCGGTGGAGATCCCTGGATCAGTGCTGGTGCTCACTCGAGGACAACCGACCGATATCGTCGTCACCAACCGGCTCCGCGAAGCCGCCGCGATCCACTGGCACGGGGTGGAATTGCTGAGTTACTCCGATGGTGTCGCGGGATGGAGTGGCGATGGCCAACAGCTCGCTCCGGTGATAGCACCGGGCGATTCGTTCACGGCGCATCTCCTCCTGCCTCGCGCCGGCACGTTCATCTATCACACGCATCTCAACGACCTGGAGCAACTCTCCTCGGGTCTGTATGGGGCCATCGTGGTTCTCGAGCCTGGCCAGCGCTTCGATCCCCTCAGAGATCATGTGCTTCGTGGCGGGATGGGATTCACCGAATCCCGAGCCGCCGCGGATTCTCATCAATGGTGATTCGCTGCCCGCCCCGCTTGAGATGAAGTCCGGGGTGCCGCATCGGTTCCGCTTCATCAACATTGGATTGGCGCTGCCCGTTGGATTCGGGATATACCAGGACAGCTCACTGGTCCGCTGGCGTCGAGTGGCCAAGGATGGCGCCGACCTTCCGGCGCATCAGGCGGTCGAAGTCAATGCGCTGCAGGCCGTCCAGGTCGGGGAAACCTACGATTTCGAATGGACTCCGGAGCGAGGGGAGTACCAGTTGAGGGCGGGGCCGCCGGGAAAGCCGTTCTGGGTGCAGCGGTTGGTTGTCGATGGTCGATAGTCGATGGTCGTGGGTCATGAGTCTTGAGTCTTGAGTCTCCGAAATAGTGACCCAGGGCCACTGGCTACCACCCAGTCACTTGACCATCGACCATCGACCATTGACCCACGACCCACGACTCAAGACTCAAGACTCCGACCACCATTGACCATCAACGATCGCCTCGTCGTCAGCCCTCTCCGACCGCTACCGCATCGAGCGGGAGCTGGGTCAGGCGGCATGGCCACGGTCTACCTGGCCCACGACCTCAAGCACGATCGCCAGGTCGCGATCAAGGTGCTGCGGCCGGAGCTCGCGGCCATGATCGGGAGCGAGCGGTTCCTGCAGGAAATCCGGGTCACCGCAAGGCTGCGTCATCCCCATATCCTGCCGCTCTACGACTCGGGCGCCGTGGACGGCGTCCTGTACTACGTCTCCCCTCTCGTCGAAGGCGGTTCCCTCAAGGCGCGGCTCGAGCGCGACGGCAAGCTGCCGGCGGTCGAGGCGGTCCGCATCGCGCGCGAGGTGGCGGACGCGCTGGATTTCGCCCACCAGCACGGGGTGATCCATCGCGACATCAAGCCCGACAACATCCTGCTCGAAGCCGGACATGCGGTGATCGCGGATTTCGGGATCGCGAAGGCGGTCTCCGCGGCCGGCGCCGATCGGATGACTCAGGCCGGTGTGAGCGTAGGCACGCCGACCTACATGAGTCCCGAGCAGGCTAACGGCGAACTGGAGATCGACGGACGGGCGGATATCTACGGGCTGGGAGTCGTGCTCTACGAAATGCTGTCGGGGAAGCCGCCGTTCACCGGGCAAACTCTGCAAGGCTTGATCGCGGCCGTCCTGACCCGGGAGGCGACACCGCTCCCCGCGTCACCCGATGTTCCGCCGGAACTCAGCAATGCGGTCTGCCAAGAGCGATGGCGAAGAAGCCATCGGACCGCTTCGCGTCGGCGCGCGAGTTCAGCGATGCGCTACGGTTTCACGAAGAGCCACAGTCTGCCGCCGGAGCGTCGGCTCGTCGGACTCGAGTCCTCGCCTTCGCCGGCCTGGGGCCCTCGCTGTCGTCTTCTGGCTGACCACTCACCGGAGCCAGCCACCTCCACGAGCCGCCGCCACTCGACTGGCCCAGCTCACCTCGGACGAGGCGGTGGAGGAGTGGCCATCGTGGTCCCCGACGGAGCTCGACTGGTGTTTTCGCGGACGGTCGGCGGCTACCGCAACCTGTTCCTGCGAACCTATCCGGGTGGAGAGGAGACTCAGCTCACCAGAGGCTCGCGCGACGATATCCAGGCCTCATGGTCGCCCGACGGCAGCCTGATCGCGCTGGTCCGTTCCAGTCTCTCCGACGGCAAGCTCGAGCCCGGAGACGTGCTCGGCTTGTATGCCGAAGGCGGCGATGTCTGGACGGTCGATCCCAAATCGGGAGCCGAAGAGCATCTCCTCTCGGGAGCCTTCAGCCCGAGCTGGTCGCCCGATGGGAATCACATCGCGGTAGACGCCGGCTGGGGAGGAGCGCATCGGATCTGGGTTACCGACAAGAACGGTCACAATCCGCGGCAGGTCACCAGCGACAGCTCGAACGAGGTGGCCCACATGAGCCCCCGCTGGTCGCCGGACGGGAAGCGCCTGGTCTTCCGGAGATTCCAGCAACCCAAGTCCGACATCGTCGTGGTGGATCTCGCGACCGGCAAAACGACGTGGGTGACCCATGACGACGTGGTGGATGTGAATCCGGCCTGGTCGCCCTCGGGACGGTTCATCTACTTCTCTTCCCTGCGGGGCGGAGGACTCAACCTCTGGCGAGTGGCGGTTTCCGAGAGCGGCGAACCACGGTCGCCACCGGAGCAGCTTACCACGGGCGCGGGTGACGATCTCGAGCCCTCGATCGCCCCCGACGGGAAACGCCTGGCCTTCTCGATCTTCCGCATCGAGGCCGACCTCTGGCGGTTGCCGATCGACCCGGCCACCGGGAAAACGACCGGGAAGCCCGAGCCGGTCATCGCCACGACTCGGGTGGAGAGCCGGGGTGCCTGGTCTCCGGATGGACGCACCATCGCGTTCAATTCTGATCGCAACGGAGACATGAACCTGTGGCTGCATTCGGAGGGCGAGACCGACCGGCAACTCACCAGTGGTCCGGGAGGCGACTACCAGCCGAACTGGTCGCCCGACGGGAAGGTCATTGCGTTCTTCTCTTCCCGGTCAGGCCAGAACGACATCTGGACGGTTCAGTTGGCGGATACCGCGCTCAAGCGGCTCACATCGGATACCGGAATTCACATCAATCCGTTCTTCTCCCCGGACGGGAAGTACATCGCGTACCACGAGGACCGCGACGGCCGCTTCCAGCTCTGGGTGATGAACGCGGATGGCTCGAATCAGCACCAGCTCTCGAGTGATGGCGCGGCCGGCCATTTCATGCGCTGGTCGGCCGACGGCAAGAGCGTCATCATCCGGGCGGAACCTCCCGGAGGCACGCAGATTCTGTCAGTCAACGTCGAGACCGGGGCCGTCGAGCGCCTGCCGGACGTGGCGGGCGGCAGCCACATGTCCTTCTCGCCCGATCATAGCCTCGTCCTCGATGTGAAAGGCCACAAGACCGTCTGGATCACCCCGATGAAAGGCGGGCTCCCCTATCAGATATTCGAGTTTCCCGATCCCGCCATCCGCATCGATTATCCGGTCTGGTCTCCCGACGGACATTACGCTGCTGTTCGATCACGACGCGCCCACATGGAGGTGACATTTGGCTGCTGGATGGAGTCGAGTGACTCTCAAAGCAGTTCTGTTCGTGGTCCTCGCGACCGGGTGGTCGTGGAGCACGCCGAGCAGCCCGGGCCTTCCGACGATCGCCGCGAACGACATGCGCACTCCCGCCGGCCAGGAGAGCAACGACACTCTCCGGATCAGGCTCGAGGTCAGGATGGGCGTGTGGCGACCGGAAGCCGACAGCGGACCCTCGGCTGAAGTGGCAGCGTTCGCAGAGGAGACCAAGGCTCTGCAAATCCCGGGTCCGCTCATCCGAGTGAAGACGGGGAACGATCATCAGTGCGACAGTGCGGAACGCCCTCACCGACTCCACCATCTCGGTGCACGGCCTGCTCACTCGGCCAGCCGCAAGCGATGACAGCCTGATTCTCCACCCCGGAGAAGTTCGCAGCGTCACCTTCGCAGCGGGACAACCTGGCACGTACTTCTACCGGGCGGTCCTGGGCAAGCACAATCCGGAAAAAGATGACGAGCGGGAGCAGCTTTCCGGCGCGTTTGTGGTTGATCCTCGCGAAGGCTCGCCGCCGGACCGGATTCTGATGCTGAACATCTGGGGAAGGACCGTGGATTCGGCGAATTACCGGAACGCGCTTGCCATCAACGGCCGGTCGTGGCCCTACACCGAGCGATTACACGCGACTGTAGGCGACACGATTCGCTGGCGACTGATCAATGCGACGTGGCGCCCGCACCCCATGCATCTCCACGGCTTCTACTACAGCATAGACGCATCAGGAGACGGGTTGCGGGATTCGCTCTACCGGCGCGAGGACCGCAGGCTGGTCGTGACCGAGGACATGAGGCCATTTCGAGACGAGATCGGTTTCCTGGAGTCCCGATCGCCCGGGCAACTGGCTCTTTCATTGTCACATCGGGTTCCATGTCGTCCCAGATACCCGGCTCGACCCGCCGGCGGCCGACAGTCACGACCGCATGGCTCACGACCCGGGTGTTCACATGGCCGGGCTGGTACTGGGAATCACGGTTGATCCTCGCGAGGTGGCCGGCGCACTGCCATCAGTGGTCGCGAAGCGCGAGCACCTGTTCATCCAGGAGGGCGCCCGCCATCGGTTGGCGCCGCGCACGATGGCGTACGTGCTCCAGCGCGGGGCTGTCCCCGCATCCGATTCGATCCAGGTACCAAGCTCCCTCTTGTTGCTGACCCGCGGCCAATCGACCGACATGGTGATCATCAACCGTCTCAAGGAGCCAAGCGCGATCCACTGGCACGGAATCGAGCTGGGGAGCTACTCCGACGGAGTGGCCGGCTGGAGTGGCGCCGGCACCACCCTGGCGCCCTCGATCCAGCCGGGAGACTCGTTCGTCGCCCATCTGATCCTGCCTCGGGCGGGGACGTTCATCTATCACACCCACATGAATGATCTGGAACAGCTTACCTCGGGACTCTTCGGCGCGGTCCTGGTGCTGGAGCCGGGAAACCATTCGACCCCGCGACCGACCACGTCTACGTGGCAGGCTGGGACGGGCCCGCCGATCCACCGAATGTCGTGGTCAATGGAGACACGACGGCGAAGCCGTTGTCGATGCGAGCCGGTGTCGACCAGCGATTCCGCCTGATAAACATCGGTCCCGCGGCGAGCCTCGAGTTCGCCATCTATCGGGATACGTCGGTGGTGACGTGGCGAGCGTTGGCCAAGGATGGAGCCGACCTGCCGCTGTCCCAGGCGACCACCAGGCCGGCTCGGCAATTCGTCCAGGTTGGAGAGACCTACGACTTTACGTTCAGGGCGGACTCGGGAGAGTACCGGCTGGTAGCGATCCTCAGGGGAACAGCTATACAAGTCTTCCGGCAGGCGCTGGTGGTGAACTAACATGATCCCTATCAGGGAGGAATTGAAGTGACGCGTCATCCCCGCATGGCTTACGTCGCGATTGCCACGCTTTGCGCTGCGTGCGCCTCCGCCTTCCCCTCTTCCTCCGACGGGAGAGGCTCGTACAACAAGGGCAACGGGTCACCATCATCCGCGACGACTGGGGTATCGCCCACGTCTACGGCAAGACCGACGCGGATGCCGTGTTCGGCATGATCTACGCCCAGGCGGAGGACGATTTCAACCGGGTGGAGACCAATTACATCAACGCCATGGGGCGTCTGGCCGAAGCCGAAGGAGAGAAGGCGATCTATCAGGACCTTCGCATGAAGATGTTCATCAACCCGGATGAGATGAAGGCGCTGTACAGATCGAGCCCCGCTTGGCTCAAGCGAACTGATGATCGCGTGGGCCGATGGACTCAATTTGTACCTGCTCAAGCATCCCGAGGTGCATCCGCAGGGTCCTCCTGTACTTCGAACCCTGGATGGCGCTGACCTTCACCGAAGGCAGCATCGGCAGCGATATCGAAGGCATTTCCTCGAGGCCCTCGAGGCACTCTACGCGAAGACTTCCGGCGCCCAGGGAGAACGCGGATCCTGCCTTGCCACCAGAGACCACCGGATCCAACGGGATCGCCATTGCGCCGGCCAATGCGGTTTCCCACCACGCCTTGCTCCTGATCAATCCCCATACCTCCTTCTTCTTCCGGTCGGAGCTTCAGGCGGCGAGCGAGGAGGGCCTGAACGCCTACGGCGCGGCCACCTGGGGCCAGTTCTTCATCTATCAGGGCTTCAACGATCGGCTGGGCTGGATGCATACCTCCAGCGGGGTGGATGCGATTGACGAGTATGCCGAGACGATAACCCGGAAGGGTGACAGCCTGTTCTATCGTGACGGCAGTGTCGAACGGCCTCTCACTGTCGAGAAGATCACGGTGCCGTACAAGCTGGAGGGCGGCATGGGCAGAGAGTCTTCACCGTGTACCGCACCCTGCCACGGCCCCATCGTCCGGGAGGCCGATGGCAAGTGGATAAGCGTGCGCCTGATGGAGGACCCGGTTCGGGCGCTCACCGAGTCTTATACCAGGACCAAGGCCAGGAACTACAAGGCCTTTCAGCGAGACCGTGGATATGCGCACCAACTCCTCCAACAACACGGTCTACGCCGATGCCGACGGCAACATCGCCTACTTCCAGGCCAGCTTCATCCCCAAGAGAGATCCGAAATTCGACTGGACTCGCCCGGTGGACGGGAGCGATTCGGCGACCGACTGGAAGGGGCTGCTCACCCTCGACGAGATGCCGAACGTCCTGAATCCGCCCAACGGCTGGATCCAGAACACGAATAACTGGCCCTACTCGGCGGCCGGGGAAAACAGCCCGAAGCAGAATGACTTCCCGCGCTACGTGGACACCTATGGCGAGAATCCGCGCGGCATCCATGCGATGCGATTGCTCGAGGGGAAGAAGGACTTCTCTCTGCAGGGGCTGATCGATGCCGCCTACGACAGCTACCAGCCGACGTTCGCGGTCCTGGTCCCCCGCTCATCAAGGATTGGGACCAGCTGGCTGCTTCGAGTCCGCTGAAATCGAAACTGGCCGAACAGGTGAAGCTGCTGCGCGGCTGGGACTACCGCTGGTCCGCCGAGTCGGTTCCTGACCGCTCTGGCCGTCTATTGGGCTGAAGAGCTCTGGCGACGGGTACCACAGAACGCGAACGACGAAGATCTCTCCGGCTGGGAGTACATCGCAAAGAAGGCGACGGCAGATGAGCGGCTGGAGTCGCTGGCGGCAGCATCGGACAAATTGGCACAGGAGTTCGGAACCTGGAAAACGCCCTGGGGAGACATCAACCGCTTCCAGCGGCTGACCGATGATATCGTCCACCGCTTCAGCGACGCCGCTCCCAGCATCCCGGTTCCCTTCACCACCGCACAGTGGGGATCATTGGCGTCGATCGTGCCCCAGGCCAACAGCGGGACCAAGAAGCGGTATGGCAGGTACGGGAACAGCTTCGTCGCGGTGATCGAGTTCGGCGATTCGGTCCGGGCCAGAGCGGTGACCGCGGGCGGCGAGAGCGGCGACCCCAAGTCCAAGCACTTCAACGATCAGGCGGAGCGGTACAGCAAAGGGGACTTGCGAGAGGTGTATTTCTATCGGTCACAGCTCAAGGGACATACGGAGCGGGAGTACCATCCGGGGAGTAGCGAACGGTGAACGGTGAACGGTGAACGTGAACGGTGAACGGGAGACGGAGACGGGAGACGGGACGAGCAGGAGACGGCGCAGGAGCGAGGGTACCACCTCATCCCGAGCGCAGCGAGGGATCTAGTGTCCTTGCCTTGGCGTCCTGGCTAGGAGACTAGATCCTTCGCTGTTCCTATCTTGCCCGATTCCCCTGCCCCTGTCCCTTTTGCACTCGTCCTGCTCCGGAACTTCGACCCGGTGGAGAACCGGTAGATTGGCTGGGGTGCCTTGGTGGGGCTGGACATGACTGAGCAGACCGCGTCTGGAGGCGGCAGTCGGGGACCGCTACCGTGTCGAGCGGGAGCTGGGCCGGGGCGGGATGGCTACGGTCTACCTGGCAGACGACCTCAAGCACCAGCGCCAGGTGGCACTCAAGGTGTTACGACCCGAGCTGGCCGCCCTGCTCGGGCCCGAGCGGTTCCTGAACGAGATCCGGATCACCGCCGGGCTTGACCATCCTCACATCCTCACCCTGCTCGACTCCGGGGCCAGCTGACGGCCTCCTCTGGTATGTCCTACCCTACATCCGCGGCGAGTCGCTCCGGGATCGGCTGGAACTGGGAAAACAGCTTGGCGTGGCGGACGCCCTGGCGATCACCGCGAGGTCGCGAGCGCGCTCGACTTCGCCCATCAGCGGGGGTGATCCACCGGGACGTGAAGCCGGAGAATATTCTGCTGCACGAAGGCGAGGCGATGCTGGCCGACGCCCCGGTATCGCCCTGGCGGTGAAGGAGGCGGTGGCAACCGATTGACCGAGACTGGCCTCTCCCGCGGCACCCCACAGTACATGAGCCCGGAGCAAGCCACTGGTGATCGCGCGCTCGACGCTCGCAGCGACCTGTACTCGCTCGGCGCGGTGCTGTACGGATGCTGGCGGGCGAGCCGCCGGTCACCGGCCCCACCGCTCAGGCAATGATCGCCAAGCTGATCCGAGCGGCCGACCCGGCTGCGGGTGGTGCGGGACACCGTGCCTGAGGGAGTCGACGACCGCGGTCGCCCGAGCACTGGCCAAGGTGCCGGCGGACCGGTTCGGGTCGGCCGGTGAATTTGCTCGAGCCCTCGCTCTCCCTGTCACTGCATCATCCGGCGACGATACGAGACGACGGCGGTGGATCCCCGTCGCGGTCGTCGGTGTCGTTGTGCTTGCGCTCGCTCCGGCAGTCGGGATCGCTCTACGGCGCCGGCCAGCGGTGGTTTCCACCGTTCACGCCTCACTCCGAGCAGCTGACCACCGACGGCAACGCCCGGACTCCCGCACTCACCGGATGGCACCCGGCTGGCCTACGCCGCGCGCGACTGCGACCAGCGCGAGCAGCTGTACCGACCAGCCTGGTGGTGCGCGACATCGGCGGCGCGGGATCCATCACCGTGTTGAAGGAGCAGCAAGATCGAGTTTACCAGCTGGGGCAGCGGAAGGCCGGTTTCTGATCAGCGGTTCTCATAGAACCCGGTGGTCGCTGGAAAACCGTCGCGGTGTCTGCCCTGGGCGGCACGCTATGGTCGCTACCCGGCTGGGGGTCGGAGTGGTAGGCGTCACGGATACCCCGCTGGTCAGTCCGGGTCTCCGGCCGGCCAGCGACAGCGTCAGCTGGCTCCGTATCGTCACCATTAGCGACGGGCTGGTGCGGATAGTATCGCGATACGGCGGCCAGCCGCTTTCCAAATCGGGCTCCGGCCCCGGTCGGCGGCCGCATCGCCCTGGTCAGCAGCACGGTGGGCGGTGTCGTGGTTCACTTGATGGATCGGTCCGGACGGATGACGGATTCGCTGCCGCGGTTAGCCACGCTTCCGAACTTTCCGGTGGACGCCGCAGGCCGACGCGTTGCTGTTGCAAAATCGATCGTGGGAGCGGGACGTCCGCAGTTTCCAGGAACCGGGCCGCGCGCCGGTACGCCGCTTCCATTAGTGGTTCGGCGCCGGTGAGCCCCGACGGGAAGTTCGTCGGACCTGCCGACTTACCCTGCTGCGGCTCGAGCCCGGCGGCCAGATCGCAGGTAGTCAGCGAGCCGACGGGTCGGCGCTCCTGACCGCGAGGGTCCGTCGAGGCCGAGGTGTACGCCCTCGAGCGAGGTCGTCCCAGGCCGGCTCGACCTCCGATCGCGGCGCCTGGCGTCCTCGACCGCCGGGACTCCGGGCGCGGCTCTCTCCGCGACGGCGCCACGGTGTGGCTGAAACGTGGCGCGGCTCGAGGTCGGCAGGCCCGCCCGATGCCCGGCGATGCGTTCCACTCCCCGAAGGTGGGTCGGGCGCCCATTCAGCTTCCCTGCCCCGGCGACGAAATCTCGGCGGACTGGACCGCACCGCCCGGTATCGACTGCTCTGCTCTACGCGCTCCCGCGGCGGCGCCGGCCGAGCCCGGCTGATCCCGAGATCGGCGCAGTCGGGACCGGCCGATCCCGGCCGAAGTGGCCGATCTGCCCGCCCGGACCTCCATGGATCTTCGCGGTTCCGGGCGGAGGCTATACGGGGTGCCGGACATGTACCGAGAGCGCCAACTCGGCCGGAATCTTGGGACCGGCCCGGAGAACCCGATACGACCTGGACCGTGCCCAGCCTCCCGGTCGGCCTGCTTTTAGGCGCAGCGCCGGGAGACGTGACCAGTGACCTGGGTAGGTCCATCCTCGCGTTCTCCCAGAGACGTGCGGAGCCGACACCGTCTGGATCCGGCGGGTGCCGATCGACGGCAGTGCCGCCTCGGCGACCGATCGCCGGTGCTCGCGGACGGCTGGATGGGCGTCAGCCCGGACGGAAGCTACGAAGATCCATCTTGAGGAGTTTCGATAGCCACCGGCGGCCTCGGGAACGGTATCCGCATCCCTCCCGGTGCAGCCGGAGACATCCCGGCTCGGCGACGCGCCGGTCAGGGTGCGGGGACGACCTGGACCAGCTCCGACGACGAGCAGCCGACGGTTCATCGTGGTGAAGCCGGTCGACCGGCCGGATGTCCTACCTGATCCACCAGCTTCGGCGAGCTGTTGCGGCGCTGACCTCGTCAAGCCGGTTTCCCGCCCGCGCTAGCCCCTTTGGGCTTGGCTCGGCACGACTGGCCCCTCTCCCCACACGCCCGTAGGTTTGATGGTTTCCTTCCTCACAAGGATCCACCATCAGCCTCGAGCGGCTGCAAGCCGCCCTGGGTGACACCTACCGCGTCCTGAAGAACTAGGAGGCGAGGATGAGCGCCGTGGCTTCCTCGCCGAGAGCGGCTGGGGCGGCAGGTGGTCATCAAGCTGCTCCCGCCACGACATGAGGCGCCTCGGTCAATGAGCAATACGTAAGAAGCTA
>ERZ1370068.10225-contig-8942_pt1 | contig 49540 bp, 79 predicted proteins | sample MGYA00561227_ERZ1370068 | MGnify/ENA primary metagenome ERZ1370068 (study PRJEB38410, sample SAMEA6850437) | metagenome | study: Metagenomic assessment of the ecological functions of the soil: analysis of the soil microbiota associated with the... | reverse complement strand
GGTCGATCGCCGGAAACGTCTGTCCCGCCGTGGTCCCTGTTGTTCGGGAAGCGTCGGCCGGTAGCGATCCAGGCGCATACCGAGTGAAAGAGTCACCCGGCGACTTGGCCGCCACGTGTCGTCCACGAAGGCGGCGGAGGTCGTGAGCTCGCTCTTTGCACACGTTCGAGCCCAACCGGATCTGCACCTGCGGCGGGCACGCCATTGTTCAACGTCGACGCGCAGTTGCAGGATTGCCGTATCCGGTGGTTGGTGCGACGAGTCGGTCGCCCATGCGTATTCGCCGCCGATTCTGAAGTGTGGCTGCCGCCCCACCCGCTCTTCAGGAAGCCTCGATGGAACCGTTGGCCTGCGGGCGGTTGATCAGTCGCTCCTGAGACAGGGCGCCACCGCTGACCGTATTCGCACCAATGTCGGCAATGCGCGGGTCGGTGCTCTTGGATGTGCTGACGGCGTCGGAGCCGATAGCCTCCGATGCGTGCCTCGGCGCAGATCGCGCCCGTCAGGGCAGCGTTGTACTCGCCCTTCCACACGCTCACCGGAAACGCCACGCGCTGGAGTGCATCGCTGGACGCAATGGGGGCTGGCTCGCGCCGAAGGTGAAAAGACTCGATTGCTGGAAGGCTTCGTGCTGGAGGTATCCGACGAGTTTCTGGCCGCGAGACAGCAGGTAGGTGACCTTGCCTGACACGACCATCGCTTTGAGCCTCGCGGCCTGAGTCCGAGCGTGCCAGGGGTATTGCTGCTCGACCTCCGGGAGCGGCAATACGCGCGTACCACCATGGCCCTGTCTTCCTTCAGGTATCCGCCCACGTCCGCGGTGAAATCCCCGGAAAGCGCTGCAGCCGGTTGACATCGCGCGCGCGTCGAGGCCGGGCCCGCCTGAGACGCCGCGCCGGATTTGGCCGTCGTCGATGTTGGTGGCTTCAAGCGCGTCGTTCTGAAAATCCGCGCATAAATTTCCGGTGATATGCGTTGCCGCCCGACTTGCTGACGTACTGGCCCAGAGTGCTCTGGCACCGGCATTGCGGCCGCCCGGCCGACGGCGGTTATGGCAATCTCCGAAAACGACGCGAAGTCGGAGAGGTAGTTGTCGTTCGAACCGTTGGCCCCGCCGACACGGATGCCTTCAACCTCATTGCGGTTCACCCCGGTGGTCGCACGCAGTCCATAGGCGGTGTATTCCTGCAGGCTGAGTGCGTTGTTACCTCCCACGTCCATCCTCGAAAACGCCACACCCGGCGTGTTCGCCGCGAGCGCGAAGAAGTCGCGCGCGCCTGGCAGGCCTCGCGAAGCGTGTCGCTGCGTCAAAATGAGTCGTCACCACGGTTGACGAGACGTCAACCACAGCCGCGCCTCTGACAGTGACGCTCTCTTCGATGGCAGTGGGGCTCAACTCGACGCTGACGGTCGCGGTGAAACCGAGGCCGACGTGGATACCCCTCACGGACAATGGTTCCAAAACTGGAAAGGTGAAACGTGAGCTGTGGTCGCCCAGCGGCACCGCCGAAAAGCGATAGGCGCCCGCCTCGTCGGTGAGGGCGGTGCGGACGGTCATCAACGACGGCCCCGACAAGGTGACGGTCACCCCGGCACGACCTGCTTTCGCATCGTCCTCGACGACGCCATTGATAGCGCCTGATCGTCGCCGTCATCAGTCTGGGCTTCGGCGGACACCCCTGGCTACTTGCGATGAACCACAGGACCAGACAGACGACGCAGGCGGCGCCAGCTGACGCGAGACGTAGTGCAAAGAGGTAAAATCCACCCGGAGGCCGGACGGCTCAGGTGATCTCACACTGTGATCCCGGTGCGCAACGGACCACTATGCAGAAACGGCATTCCGACCGCGCGCACCACTGGCCGAGCAGGAGACAGCTGCTCCGGGCAGGGCATCGCGCCACGCCAGGCGCGTGCCCGATGACGGGCCAGCTCTGCGTCGTCGGGGCTTGGCAATATGAGATCATCAGCCGCGCGCGGGCATCCGATGTTCGGCATCGATCACGGGGACGCCTGCCGACGGGCGAGGCGGCGTGGTCAGGTCAGATCCGGTTGGCGATGAACCTCTCGTTCTGTAACGGACTGCGAATGCTCTCACGTATCGTGGCACGGCCGGCGTCGCAGTGATCGCCCGCGGTTTGGCTGTCACACCATCGCCGTCGCTCAGGAGGCGTTGCCTCGGAACAGTTCTTGAGCGATACATTGGGGAGCGGAGGATTTTCCCGGGACTGCCGTCATCGATGCGGCGATTCGCAAAGCCCTCCAGTCGCGCGCCGACTGCGCCCGTCAACTATTACGCCGAATACCTCGAGTCCGAAACGTTTCCTTCCGAGCTGGCAACGCTGGCACTGCGTGACTACATCCGCCGGAAGTTCGACGGCCGCAGAATCGACGTGGTGGTCGCGGATACGACGCCCGCTCTCCAGTTCGTGATCCGTTTTCGTGAAGAACTGTTTCCTCGGGTGCCGATCGCCTTTGTCGCCGGCCGCATACCAGACGCGATCGCCGCAGCACACCGTTGCAGACATCACCGGAGTGCTGAGCGAGGCCGCGCGCTGGGAGAGACACTCGACCTGGCGCTGAGGCTGCACCCCTCAGTGAAACCGTGTGTTCGTCGTCGCGCAAGCGCCAGATATCGCACGGCTACGACGCATAGAATACGCGCAGCGCTCGGCAGCTTTTCGGAGCGCGTAGCGCTCACGCTACGTCAAGGAGGAGTCGGTGCCTCGCCTCCTTGCCGCCGTTAGAGCGATTTCCCCGCCAGCGCTGATTCTGTTCGCCCGTTACACGCCAGCAGACACCGAAAGTGTCGTTTATTCTGTTGACGTCGCACGGTTCGTGGCCACGGCCTCCTGCAGTGCCAGTCTACGGCGTCGACGACCTGCATATTGGTTCAGGTATCGTCGGCGGCATGATGCGCGGGAGCGAGACGACAGGGACGCGTCTCGGACAGATCGCGCGGCAGATTCTCGACGGCACGCCTCCGAAAACATTCCGATTGAACCGGTGCCACTCAGTGCCGACCTTCGACTGGCGACAGCTGCAGCGCTGGGGATCGACCACATCCCGGTTGCCCGTGGGAGCGGATGTGCGATTCAGACAGCCGAGCGCGTGGCAAGTCGTATCGCTGGTATACGTCGTCGCCGCGGTCACCGTGGTGGCACTGCAGACGCTGCTTATCGGCGGCCTTCTTGCTCCAGCGCGCCAGACGGCGTCTGGCTGCAGAGCGAGCGCCTCGCAGCTCGTCCACGAGCTTCAGGCCAGCGAGGCCGGGCTACGTGAAAGCCAGGAAACGCATGAACCAGGCTCGTCGAGGCGGCAACCTTGGCATCTGGATTTGGGACCTCGCGCGAAACGACATCTGGGCGAACGACTCGTGGCGCGAACATTGTTTGGCTTCGACGCCGTCGGAGCACCTGGACCTCGACGGCGTTCTGCAGCGGCTGCATCCTGACGACCGTCAAACGCCTCCGACAAGCGCACAGGCGATGCGCTCGCGGTGCGGCATGGAGGCAATTACCAGATCGAATACCGGTTGATGCTGCCGGATGGCGCGACCCGGTGGATTTCCTCGCAGGGCCGTGTCGAGTTCGACGCCACGGGCCAGCCGGTCCTGATCCGTGGCGCCGCTCGCGACGTGACCGCGCGCAAACAGGCTGAGCAGGAGACACAGCTGCTCCGGCAAGAGATCGCGCACGCGGGGCGCGTCTCGATGATGGGCCAGCTCGCGTCGGGGCTGGCACATGAGATCAATCAGCCGCTCGCGTCGATCTTGCGCAACGCGGAGGCGGCCGAGCTGTTCCTGCAGCACCCTCGCCGGATCTCGATGAGATCCGCGCGATTCTTTCGGACATCCGCTCGGACGACGAACGCGCTGGCCAGGTCATCGATCGCATGCGCGGGCTGCTCAAGCGGCAGACGCTCGACACGGAACCGCTCGACGTGGGCGCGCTTGTCGACGATGTGGCGGCGCTCGTGCGGATCGATGCAGCGACGCGGCAGGTGAAGCTGGATGTCGATGTGCCAGCCGATCTGCCGCACGTTCGCGGCGACCGCGTGCAGATTCAGCAAGTGCTGCTCAACCTCATTCTCAACGGGATGGACGCGCTCCACGGGACGAGGCTCGAGGATCGGCGCGTCGATCGTGACCGCATCGGCTGGACGGCGCGCAGCTGATCGAGATCGCCGTCGGCGACGCGGGGCACGGCATTCCTGCCGACAAGCTTGCGCGGATCTTCGACCCGTTTTTCACGACCAAGCCGAACGGCATGGGTGATCGGCCTGGCGGTCTCCGCGCACGATCGTCGAGGCGCACAGCGGGCGACTGTGGGCTGAGAACAGGAACGGCGGCGGCGCGGCATTTCGTTTCACGCTGCCGATCGCAGAGGAGCAGCGCCGCCGCACGAACGTGACCGGACCCACGGTCCAACCCCGCACTCCTGACATCCAACCTTCCCTAAGGGCAGTAGCGTTGCTGTGCCCACCGATCTCTATAGTGCTCATCGACTGGCGATCGCCGGCGATCACCGAGGACACGTTCCGTCACGATTCAGGTCGAGATAAAGACAGGAAAAGTGGAACAGACATCGAGTCCTGACTCCGGAAGCCCGGTGGCTCGGCGTCCCGACGCCGCGACCCGGCTCGCAGCCGATCGCAACGTGGCTCGCGGACGAGCGCACGCTGATGGCGTGGATCCGGACTGCGACCTCGCTCATCTCGTTCGGCTTCACGATCTACAAATTCTTCGAGTTCGAAGCGGGCCAGGGCCTTCGCGCGCACCGGCTGCTCAGCCCTCGCGTCTTCGGCATGATCATGATCGGCACCGGCCTGGCCGCGCTCCTGCTCGGCGCAATCGATCATCGTCGGAGCACCAGGCTGCTGCACGAAGAGTTCGGCGTCGCACACCGCTCGACTGCCATCGTCGTCGCCGCGATCGTGAGCGTGATGGGGCTGCTGGCGCTCGGCTCGGCACTGCTCGGGGAATAGCGTCGACGTGACGAACTGCGTGCGTGCGGATCGCGGTGCTGTCGACGATGCTGCTGGAGGCAAACGCCACGCTCACTGCGCAGACGCCGCCGCCGCCGTCTCCGGCGGACAGCGGGACGCCGGCACTCGCGCAGGCCGCCCCTGAGGTCCAGCCGCCCGCGCCCGAGAAGAAGGAGTCGTTCGAGGAGAAGTGGCTCTCGTTCGGCAACAAGGCGATCAGTGCGAAATGGGGCTGGATGCTGATGTTCGACGGCCTGGCCATGACGCAGGACAGCGTCAACGAGCAGCAGGTCGGTCACGTGCCGGCCAAAGGCGAGCCTCGCGCCGATCGGTTCTATGTCGGTGGGGAAATCAAGTTTCGAAAGCCCTGGACCTACTTCGTCGGCACCAACTACAACGGCCTGGACGCGGAGCCGGGCGCCAGGTTTTCCTGGATGGACATCGCCGTGGACATCCCGCTCACGTCGTGGCTGGGCAGCGTGAAGATCGGGCGGCAGAAGGTCGGGTTGTCCCAGGAGTGGATCATGCCCGGGGCCGACTGGATCTTCATGGAGCGCAGCGGCATGGCCAACGCGTTCATCCCGCAACGCAACATTGGCCTGCGCCTGCACCGGTCGTTCGCCAATGGCCGCGCGACCTATTCGGCCGGCGCGTTCAACGACTGGTTCGTCAACGACCGCTCGATGTCGGCGAACGGGAATCAATACACCGGGCGGTTTGAGTTTCTGCCCGTCGATCGCGACGCGGACCACACCGTCGTGAGCGTGGCGGCCGGGGTCTATTACAAAGAGAAGACCGACGGGACACTCCAGTACCGCAGCCGGCCGGAGGCCAATCAATCCCCGTACTTCGTGGACACGGAGAAGTTCGCGGCCAATCACTCCACCACGACGCAGTTCGAGGTGATGGCGATGAGCGGGCCGACGCAGGTGTTTGGCGAGCTGATGCTGACGCCCGTCAACGCGCCGACCGTGGGCGACCCGTTCTTCTACGGCGGGTTCGTGGGGCGTCCGCATTTCCTGACCGGCGAGCACCGGACGTTCAACCGTGAGGACGGACACTACGTCGGCAAGTTCGTGCCGCGCTCGCCGTTCGGCTTTGGCCACGCCGGGACCGGGCGCATGGGAGGTGTCGGGACGGTATTCCGTACGTCGATCTGACCGATGGTGCCGTAGACGGGGAGTCATGTCGCGGTTGACGGGCGCGATCTCCTGGTATCCGGAAGAGCACTGGCGGATCGAGTTCAACTACGGGCACGGCATCCTCGATCGCGACGGACAGCGAGGACAGTTCAACGTGTTCCAGGGGCGGGCCCAGTTCCGGGTTCTGAGTTGAAGCCGGTGACGTCCCAGCTAAGGCCGCCTGGGCGAGGTCCGATCGAACCACAGATACTGCCACGCGACCGCTACGGTGCCGTGAAATCGCACCGGTCCGCGTCGACGCGCCGGTGCTGTATCCGAGCTTGATCGATTGGCGGGCACCAACCGGCAGCGACAGCGTGGCGCCCAGGCGGGCGTTGTTCTGCCTGGCCGACGGCGGGCCGCCATCCACGCGAACGTCGGCGCCGCCATACCACGTGGCGTCCACCGCGGCCCAGGCGCGCCGGGTGACGTTGTAGCTGGCGTGTCCCTGGACCACGAACAGCGGATCCTGCGTGCGTGTCGAATCGCCCTGATAGAAGCTGATCGTTCGCCGTGAACAGCCACACGCCGCCCGCGAGGTCAAGGGTCCAGCGGCTCGATCGGATGAGAGAGACCCACTTCGGGCTTGAACGCCCAGCGGTTCGTCCCGATGTTGATGAGTTTGTCGCCGTAGTACTGTCCCGGCGGGCGCCGCCACAGTGAGGCTCGTGCCGATGTTGGTCCGCCGCGGAGCCTTCGCGAATTCTGCCGGCGCTCAGAGCCGGTGTGCCGACCAGAGTCACGGACACTTTCATCCGTGCGTCCCCAAGGCCGGAACGGGTCGTGCTCGCGGCCTGTTCAAACACGTTGCCTGTGATTTCTCCCCACACGTAGGGGAGGGCGACGGTCGCCAGCATCAGGTGCCCGCCCAGATCGAACGTGCGTCCGGCGCCGAGGGTGGCGGCGTTGATGTCCGCATGAACGTCGGTGATGGCACCGTCGGGTCGAAGACGACACCCCGCTCGACCGGCCGATGCCCACCAGAAGGAAGTTGGTGCCGATTGGGGAGGCGGAATAGGCGCGCGGCTCGAGGTCCTGGGCCGCGGCGCGCATCGCACAGAAGCATCGCCAGCAGCAGGATGACTGGAGGTCTGGTGAACATGCTCAGTTCGGTTACGCAGTCCAACCGCTGACGCTTCGACTCGGATCCCTTCCCCTAAGGGCAGTAGTCAGCGCGCTCATCGACGCCTATAGTGCCTCATCGGCTCATATGGATCCGCAGCCGAACGACCTGTCAAGGGACACACACGATGAAAACTCCGCGCACGCAATCCGGCGTTTGTCGCGCTGTTATCGCCTTGCTTATCGCGGCGGCCGCCACGGCATGCTCTGGTCGCCAGGAGGCTCGCGCCGCCGGCGAGCGACACGGCGGCGACACGTCGGCGACCGACGCGCCAATCCCGGCAACGGCGTCGCCGTACGACGCCCTTCCGGAAGCCGTGCGGCTCGCGATGGACAAGCCGTTCACCGATGACTTCGACGCCATGGTCAAGCGTCGCGCGATTCGCGTGGCCGTGACCTTCAACCGCACGCACTACTTCATCGACCAGGGACAGGAGCGGGGGTTGACGTACGAGTCGTTGAAGCTGTTCGAGAACGATCTGAACGCGGACCTGAAGACCGGCAACCTCAAGGTGCACGTGGTGATCGTGCCGATGTCGCGCGATCAGCTGTACTCCCGCCCTCGCGAGCGGCAAGGTGGACATGGTCGCCGCCATGGTGACCGTCAGACCCGAGCTGGAGAAGCTCGCGGCCTTCTCGGAGCCGACGCGCACCAATGTGAGCGAAGTGGTGGTCACCGGGCCAGGCGCGCCGCCGATCGCCACGGTGGACGATCTCGCCGGTCAGGAGGTGTTCGTCCGCAAAGGAGCATTTATGAGGAGAGCCTCATCACGCTGAACGAGCAACTGAAGGCGCGCGGCAAGCCGCCGGCCGTGTTCGTGGAGGCCCCCGCCGTCCTCGAGGACGATGACGTGCTCGAGATGGTCAACGCCGGCCTCGCGCCGATCACCATCGTGGACGACTACCTGGCCGAGTTCTGGAGCAAGGTGTTCACCAGCATCAAGGTGCACAAGGACATCGCGGTGCGATCAGGCGGCAACCTGGCCGTCGCGTTTCGCAAAGAGAATCCCAAGCTCCGAGAGGTCGTCAACACGTGGCTCCAGCAAGCACGGCAAGGGCGACGGCTTCCGAAACACCATCGAACGTCGCTATCTCGACAGCGTCAAGTACGCGAAAAACGCCGCGGCCGATGCCGAGCGCAAGAAGCTTCGACGGCCGTGGTCGAGCTGTTCAAGAAATACGGGGCGCAGTACAACATCGACTACCTGCTGATGGCGGCGCAGGGGTACCAGGAATCGACGCTGGATCAGGACGTCAAGAGTCCCGTGGGCGCGATTGGCGTGATGCAGGTCATGCCCCGACCGGGAAGGAATTGAACGTCGGCGACATCACCGAGGTCGAGCCCAACATCCACGCCGGCGTGAAGCTACATGCGGTTCATGATGGACCAGTACTACAAGGACGATCCCATGGACCCGCTGAACAAGGGTCTGATGACGTTTGCGTCCTACAACGCCGGGCCGGGACGGATCAGACAGCTCCGGGCCGAGACGGAAAAGAGGGGCCTCGATCCCAACGTGTGGTTCGGCAACGTCGAGCGCGTCGCCTCGGAGCGGATCGGCCGCGAGACGGTCACCTACGTCAGCAACATCTACAAGCTACTACATCACCTACCGGCTGCTCACCGAGCAGCGGGAGCGACGCGACGCGGCGAAAGCGGAGTCGTGAAGCGCAAGTGAGACAACAGATGACCAGCTCAGTGACTCACTTCGAGATCTACGGCGAGGACCCGGCGAAGCTCGCGGAGTTCTACCGGGCGCTGCTCGGGTGGCAGGTCGACAAGGCGCCCGGCATCGACTACTGGCGCATCAACACCGGCGCCGGCGAGGCCAAGGGCATCGGCGGAGGGCTGCTGTTCCGGCCGATCCCGGGTCCGCGCAGCTGGGTCCACTACCTCCACGTCGAGTCGCTCGATCAGACCGTCGAGCGGATCGTGGAGCTCGGTGGTGCAGTCGTGCGACCGAAAGCCGCGGTGCCAAAGACCGCGTGGTACGCCGTCGTGGCCGACCCGGAAGGGAACATCTTCGCGATCTGGCAGGCCGACCCGTTGGCGATGCCGCTGCCCGAACCAGACGAACTGGGCTGAGACAGAAACCCGAAACCGAGACGAGGAGAAGACGTTCATGCGTTACACAGACGACGCGCTGTATCCCGAGAACATGCAACCGCTGATCATCACCGCGGCGCCGTATGGGCCGACGTGGCTGCCGGGTGACGCGCCCGACATCGCCGTGACCTGGGACGAGCAGGTCAAGTCGGCGGTGGATTGCTACAACGCCGGCGCCAGGGTCTTGCACCTCCACGTGCGCAACCCCGCGACCGGGCACCTCTCCGCGGATATCGAGCACTACAACTTCATGATGGCGCGCCTCAAGGAAGCCGTGCCCAAGATGATCATCCAGGTCGGCGGCTCGATCGCCTTCTCGCCCAAGAGCGATGGCGACAAGGCCAAGTGGCTGGACTACGACACGCGTCACATGCTCGCGGACATCACGCCAGCACCGGAGACCGTCACCGTGGCCATCGGCACCTCCATGTTCGACATCACGCAGATGTGGACCGCGGACGATGTGAAAGGGACGCATCTCGAGGATCCGAAGGTGATCGCCGCCTACGCCGGCATGTTTACCGACGCCGGTCCGGCCTTCTACCTGGAGCACCTGAAGCGCCTGCGAGCGAAGAAGATCCAGCCCTACTTCACGCTGGCGCACGTTCACCAGCTCGAGATCGTGGAGCGGCTGATCCGCCACGGTGCGTACATGGGCCCGCTGAACACGAACATCACCACGTATGGCGGCGGAGGGTGCGGCCACAATCCGTTCGATTGGATGCACTGGCTCCAGCGCGAACCGCAGGGTGCGGTCGTCACCTTCTGGGCCGGCATGCGGATCAATGCGGTCGCCCAGCCGATGGCGATCATCCTGGGCCAGCACGTGCGGGTCGGCATCGAGGACAACCTCTGGAACAGCAAGCGGCAGCGCATGACGTCGATTGACCAGGTCAAGGCGGCCGTGGACCTCTGCGAGCGATTCGGCCGCAAGATTGCGACCGCGGAGGAAGCGCGCAAGATCATGAAGATCGGCGTCTGGTACGACAGCGTGGACGAGACGCTGAAGAACCTCGGCATGCCGCCCAATCGCGGCGATGACGATCGCGGCTTCGTGGTCTGGGAGACCGACGGCAAAGAAGAGCGTCCAGCATCAGATATCCGACTCACATCCGATGGCGCACTGCATGACGCCGCCACCGGCGCTGGCAAGGAAGAATGAGCGGGTCCCGTCCTCTGATCTCGAGGACGGGACCCTCAAATGGGAGACAGCGACATGGCGTACCCGCCACAAGCAGACAGCAACCGGTCCCTGGGTCGGCCCGGCGCTCGCCACGGTTTCGCGAATGGGACCCGGTCTTTGTCGACCAGTGCCTCAAGATGTCCAACAGACCCGTGGACCAGCGGCATCACTGCCGCGCAAAGACGTCGAGCTGATCAGCCTTGCGGTGAATGCTGCCGTACGAACCTGAGCGCCGAGCGGAACCCGCCGCCATATTCGCGGCGCACTCGAAGCCGGCGCGACCCGCGAAGAGATCCTGATGATCCTCAAGATCGCGTCTCTTCTATCGATCCATCACTGCAGCCTCGGCGCGCCCATTCTGCTGGAAGAAGCGAAGGCGGCCGGGGTGAAGCTGGCGCCGAAGGGACCGGCGGCGACGCCGGTCTGCGACAAGATGAAAGCCGCGGGCCAATGGAATACGGCCTGGGACGGGTTCTTCGAGATCGACCCGGCGTGGACGGAAGCGATCATCGCCGCGAGCCTCCCGGTTTACACCAGCGGCGTATTCACGCCCAAGCTGGCGGAGCTGCTGAGCATCGCCGTCGATGCGTCGATCACTCATATACGTACGCCCGGAACACGCCGGCACATCCAGTCGGCCCTGAAGCTCGGCGCGACGATGGAGGAGATCATGGAAGTGCTCAAGATCTGCGTCGCCGCGGGTATGCAGGCGAGATGGCAATCTCGGTGTTCCCCATCCTGGCCGAGGAGCTTCAACGTCGCGCAAGAAGGAAATAGCGGAGCGCACCACGTGGCTGAATTTATTGAAGGCGGCGCGCCTCGACGAGCTCCGGTGGGACAAGGCACAGTCGTCACGATCGCGAACAAGGACGTCGCACTTGTTCAAGCGTCGACGGAACCATCTCACGCGATGGAGAATGCCTGCCTCCACTGGCGACAGTCGTTGGGATCGAGTCCGTGGCTCGACGGCTGTCGTCGCCACCTGCCGGCGCTCTGCTATGCGCTGGCGACAAGCCAACGTGACCATTCCGGAACACGCTGCATGCGCTCGACCACGGCGCGGCAGATGATTGCCTCCCGTCAAGGTCGCACTTGGCACGGAAAATCGCGATGAACGCGCTGGCGATCTCGACGACGCTAGAAATGCCGAGTCACACCGCGCGTCCCTGAGAGAGAGGATGACGACTCAGGAGTTCTTCGCTCGCGTCTGGAGATGCTCATCGGCCGCGCTGGATGGGCCGCCCGGAACTTTCGCCCGTCGTATACAGTCCTGCAGTGGTGCGGCTGCCATTCCCGCAATCCGTGCCGGCTGTTGCGAGACGCCCGCGACAGCAACGGCCACAACCTCTTCCTCTTCTGGGCCATCTTCACAGACCCCGGCGTGCGACGCCAACGATCTGCCGCGGGCAGGGATGGCAGGATGTGGGGCAGCGTGTTCATCGTCGCGATCGTTCCTCAGACGTGACTTTTACGACGTGGATCAGTCTATCGCCGGTGCCCGGGCAGGCGCTGATCGTCGCCGCCGTCCTGGCATTCGTCCCGATATCTGACTGATCCGGGCGGTCCCGGTCACCCGGATTGCGCGCGTCGCTCAACGCTCGTGACGCGAGCGCAGCGACTGTAACGCGGCGGTGATTTCCGACGGCTTGAGCACCACGGGCACTTTCAGTGGCATCCGCGCCCGTGGCAGCTCAGTCCATCGTACGCTGGTCCTGACGTGCAGCACTCACAAACGAGAAACAGCACGGCGCTCACCGCCTGGTTCTGCATTGACGCGCTGTAACTTCAGCGCACTTATCCACTGAGTCGATGCGTTGTCACGCCATGCAGGTCTTGCCCTCAGACGACGACGCTGTCAGGCCGCGGATCAGTTTGACATGCTGAGCAGCCGATGACAGAGTGGTTGATATCCCCGGTGCTTCACTGGCGTCAAGGGCGCCTCGCCTCACTGCTCGTGCCCCTTCGCTTCGGCCCGTGACGCCATCTGCGCGCGCCGGGAAGACGTTGGCGATTATCGCTTACCACCTGAAGCGCGGGCGGAAGCTCGGCGTGTTGCAGATAGCGGTAGGTCAGACCTGACCTGGCATGACCGGGTGGGGTCAAGATCGACCACACCGCGCGGTGGATGAGACGAGCGCTGTCACGCATCGAGTAGAGGCACGTCACCCCCGGGAATCATCGGAATCTTCCGCCCCGGTTCGAACCGCTGAGCGCGCGGATTAGCGGCGTGAGCGTGCCCTTGTGGTTTACCGAGAAGCGGAAGGTTCCCAGGCGAACCCGCTTTGATATCACGCGAGTTCCGGATCGGCTCGGATCTGGCACGACGCCCGCCATACGACGAGCCATGAGCCCACGACGCAACCGCTCGATCAGCACCAGCACGGACGTCGAGCATGACGAGGTCGTCGCGCGCGAGTCCGAAGACGGTGAGCGAATGGGCGCGCGCGATCCTGGTCCACGCGTCTGGTCCCCGGGTCGATGACTGAGTTCCTGTTACTCGCCGAATTGTTGGCGCTCCGGACGATCCTGCCGAAAATCTGAATTTGCCCTGCCGAGGGCGCCCACTCACCGACCGGAAGCCAGGCGCGATTGTGACTCATCGACCGAGCGGATGGGAGAAGGGCGAAGGCGCAGGCATGTAGTCACCGAGTTCGGCGCTGCGTCGGCGATGACCAGCCGATAGCCTGCGGTGATGACCGCGGCTTTATCAGTCGGCGCTGAGGCAAAGCCAACGCCCGCTAACCAGCTTGCTGATGATCGGTCGCCGAGCCAAAGAGCCCACGATGTCGCCCACGCTCAGCCACGAGTCGCTTACCGAAGTCGCAGAGTTGCGCCCGCACGAGCCGCAAGGCGATTCACACGAGGTGATCGAGCGCGCCCAGCGGCTGGGCGTCGCGTATCGGCAGGCGCGTGCTGGTCCGCGAGGACGCTCCCCAGCTAGACTGGCTCCGCCAGAAGTCCACGCCATCGCCTGGAAAGGTGCAGCGATGAGCGTAACAGTCAGACCGTATCAACGAGGCGCACGGGATGGATGGTGGACGTGATCACTGATTCTCGAACTGCCCCCGCCACGAGCGCTCGACGATATCATCCGCCTCCGGTCCGCCGCAGGAACGATGGGGCGAGGACCGGCGGCATCTGCTCCAGCACGCCTCAACCCAAGAAGGAAAGCCCACACTTGAACACCCGCGCCGACGTTCCCCGGGATGGACAGCGCCCTGGGCAACGACGAGCCGAGCGGAGCCAGCGTAGAAGCTGACAATCCTCAACGCACCTGGTACGATGTCACGGCGCGAGACTTGCTCCACTTTTCGACGCGACGGGAGCAAGTCCAGGCCAAGAGCCGCCTGACACACCGTTTTCTCCACCCGTAAAACCAGGTCAACAACGTGCTGACGGTGCCCAATGCTGCCGAAGAAGGCGGCGGTGGAGTGGACGCCACCGAGCGGCTCCTGTGCACACGATTCGGCCTTTGCTGATTCCAACCATCCGCGTATTTCAGCTGACTGACGACTACGAGCGACCTTTCGGTCGAGACGGCGAGAGTCACGGCCGCGCGGGCGCTCCTCATCGCGCCAGCAGTGGGGAAGCGGACTGCGTTGTGGCGCGAGATGCAGATGGCGCCGGAGTGGGGCGACGTGAATCTGCGAAAGTGGCACCGTGCGTGCAGCGATCTGGACTGAAGGCACGTGACGATCCCCGCAAAGGTGGATTTGCTGCGCATATCCCGCTCACGGCACGACTCGCCGCCGCGTTGCAGGCGCATCAACATCCCGTAACGAGCGCGTCTCTGCGTCAGACGATGGCCCGGCGCTCTCACGCAGAAGATCGTGCAGGACCACGTGGCCGGTTGCCTGACGCGCGCAGGTGGCGAACGCCTAAGGCATGGCGTCCTTCTTCGGCACACGTTCTGTTCGGGCACTGGCGATGAAAAAGCCACCCGCGCGATTCAGGAGCGGCGGGCAACCAGACCTCGCCACGATTCACCGGCATTTGCGACCCGAAACTCAGCCGCCATCGACGGAGCGATTCATTGAGCTGGAGGTTTGACCGTTCGCCGCAGCCGGGCAACATCGCAGACCGATCACCGAGATCGCGAACTCATCTCGGTAGGAACAGGTTAGATGGTGGAGGCGGCGGGAGTCGAACCCGCGTCCGAGTACGTAACTTCGCAGGCATCTACGTGCGTAGCCGCCCTTGAATTTTCGCAACCGCCGTCAAAGAGCGACGGAAACCGGCGGCCGCTAGATCCGAAAAATCTCGTGGCCACGTGTCGGAACAGCGCGTGGCCACCAGCCTGCCGATATGACGTTCAGTGCCCTTCCTGCAGGCTACGGTCGGGATGAACGTCGCTACTTAATTAAGCAGCGAAAGCGAGCTGCGTATCCGCAGTTAGGTTTTTGCCACTGGATTTACGAGGACATGGCTCCTCGGCACGCATCCTGCGACTCCTTACCCCCGTCGAAGCCGTATCGCCCCCTCAGGTGGAACCGAAAATCGCGGACGAACAACTTCTATTGTAACTGACCGAGTGGATCCCAGCGCGCTGAGGTGGCGCTCAAATGACTGTAGCCGGTTGAGTTTGTCCCAGAAGTGACCTTGACCCGCGACGCAGGGCGACCCGCATAATTCCGAGCGTTCACTCATCCGATAACTGATTCATGTCTTTCGACGAAAAGCTCCGCCAGTCTTTCGACCAGTTCGCCGATCAGCTGCGCGACGAAGCCAGGCGCCGGCTCTCGAGTCTCTCGGACGAACTGGGCGATACCTGCGAGAACGAGCGCCAGGCGCTTGCGAAGACGGCTGAAGAAAACGCGCGCCGGACGCTCGATCAGGAAGTCGCGAGCCGCGTCGCGACCGAAGTCGCGGCGGTTGAAGCCCGACTGTCTGACGCTGTCATGCTACCGCCGAGACCCGCGGTGTGGAAAACGGTCGCAAGACTGGCCTCGGAAGAAGGCAGAAGCAGCAGGGACGCGAAGAGATTCCGCGAGGGGACGCCAGACGGGCTCGAAGAGGGCCGGCAGGCAGGCCTGACCGAAGGCCGCGAGCACGCCGAGAACGTGAAAGCATCGGAGCTCGAGCGCAGCCAGCGCCTGATCGAAGCGATACCGCGCCATCGATGGCGCGAAGTCGCTCACCGAGGTGCTCGACTCGCTGGTGAGCAGCGCCGGCCATCACGCGCGGCGCGCCGCCATCCTCCTGCTCCGCAACGGCCAGTTGAAAGGCTGGCGATTCATCGGCTTCGGATCGCTCGACGAGAAAACCGACGTGGACGTGCCGGCGAGCGACGCAGGTGTGATTGCGGAAGCCGCGCGGACCGGTTCCGGCGGTTTCGGCCGACAGCGCGGCCGCCAACGCCGCGCCGGCATTTGCCGCGTTGCCGCCCGGCCGCGCGAAGTCCTCGCTGTTCCTGTGGCCATGAGCGGGCAGATCGTCGCCGTGCGCTACGCGCGGATCCAGGATCCGGACGATTCGGCTCGGCCAGGATCACCACAAACTCGTCATGGCCGGCGATCGTCGAGCTGCTGGCGCTGCATGCGGCCGCGCTGTCTCAGAAGCGATCACGCCATTCGTGCCGCCACGGCTCTCGCCGAACGGCCCGCCGCGTCCTCTGCCGCGGCCGAAGGAGGACAAGGAAGATCCGGTCGAGGGCGGCACAGCGCTACGCGCGCCTCGTGATCTCGGAAATCAAGCTGTATCACGAGAGCGCGGTCGTCGCCGGACCCGGAAGGAACGGGACCTGATGGCGCGGCTCAGGTGGAGAAATCGCGCGGGCGCGTGTGGCTCTACGATCAGCGGGTGCCTGCCGACGTTCGCAGGCGCCACTGACTACTTCGAGGACGAGCTGGTCAAGACCCGCTCTGCCGGCGGCGACCGCGCGTCGCTGATTGCTAAACGCTCGAATGCGAATTGCCAACCTGCCAGGGAAATCACCGGTTCCAATCAGCAATCAGCAATTGCAATCAGCCAGCAGAATATAAAGGGTCGGACCGCGGGCGTGAAGAAGTCGGTTGTATCGTGCGGCGCCATCATCCTGATGCTGGCGCTCGGTGTGTCGGCCCAGCGCCCGACGCACAAAACGATGTCGGTGCCATCCAGTCCGGCAGCGCTACTGCTGGCGCCGACCGATCATCCCCGCATCCCGGGCGATCTCAACCTGCTCTGGCTCGCTGCCCACAGCGTGCGTTCAATCGAGACGCTGCCGTCGTCGCGCGAGATCGCCACAGCCATCAAACTGGTCGACAAGGGGCGAGCTCGCCAGAGCGCTGGCGATGCTCTCGCAGCCCTCAGCGCAGGACGGACCTCTCGCCGCGTACGCTGGCCTACTATGCCGGGCTCGCGCAGCCAGGGCTGAAGCAGCACGAACAGGCACGAAGATATTTCAAGATCTTCCTCGCCCGCCAGCCGCTCGGCTACCTGGCTCGAAGCCGCCGCGATTGGAGAGGCCACGTCGGCCGAAGCGCTGGATGATTTCGACGATGCCGTCCGGACCTACGCCGCGCTGGCGGGCAGCCCGACGACCGCGCCCGACGAAGGTGCTGATGCGTCTCGGCAGAGCGGCGCGTGCGGCCGATCCGATCTCAAGACAGGCCCGCGGAGGCGTTCGAGGCGTGTCTACTGAGTGTTCCCACTGAGCGATCTCGCCGAAGAAGCGGTGATCGATCTACTCGAACCTCGTCCAATGTGCAGCCGATCGCGCGAGACACGCAGCGCTACAAACTCGAGCTGGGCCGCGCTGATCGCCTGTTCGGCGCACGCCAGTTCTACGGCCGCGCGGGCGGGCTACGAACGCGTGAAATCCGCGGCAGACGATGACTGATCGCGGCCGGATTCTTCTGCGGCTCGCCGAAAGCGACTTATCACCTGAAGAAATACCGGATCGCCCGGGACGGTGTGCGGCCGTTTCTCGACAAGGGCTCGAATCGGGCCGAGGCGTCATGCTAACAACGGCCTGATCGTTCGCCCGCTGGGCGATAAGGTGACGTATCGCAAGACCATGCGCCGCGTCGCTGACGAATTTCCGGCGGAGAGCTGGGCCGACCAGGCTTCTGAACGAGCTCGCGACCGACTTCATCCGCAACGACGACGACGAGACGGCCGACGCGGTGTTTCGCGAAATCCTGCAAGAAGAATCCGCGCGACGCGTTTTCGGAACGCGCGGCCTGGAAGGTCGGCTGGCGCGCGTTTCGCGAGCGCCAGATATCGCGAAACGGTGATGTAGCTTCGAGCGGGCGGCTGCCGCCGACTTCCCGCGCTCGGATTATCGCCCGGCGCGGCTGTGCTGGTCGGGCCGCGCGCATGAAGCGCTGAACGAACGCACTGCTCGCCGACGAGCGCTACACGCTGACGACGGCTGACTACCTGAACGACCTACTACGCGACGGCTGGCGTGTCGTGCGGATGAACGCGCCGGCCGGGCGGCGCCGCGCGTGATTTCTCCGAGAACCGAGGCGACGCCTTCGCTGCTGCCTCCGCCGCCGAACAGGCGACGATACGCGCGCTTCTCGAGATCGGCGCGTTCGAGCCCAGCGTTGAACGAAGTGCGTTACGCCGAGCGTGCGTGGGGTGACTCGCCCGCCCTGCAGGCCACCGAGGCGTGGATCTTTCTGCAGCTTGGCAGAAGTGAATCGGGCACCGGCGTTTCAACCTGATCCGCGGCTCGATGACCGCCATGAAGCGCGCCTACCCGCAATACATGGCGGCGCGGCGGCGAAGAGCTGCCCCGGGACGTGCTCTCGGTGATCTACCCGCTCGACTACTGGGACCTGATCACGAGCACTGCGCGGCCAGTATCAGCTCGATCCGTATCTGATCGCGGCGCTCGTCGCGCAGGAGTCGACCTTCGTCCGGGATATCAGGTCGTCCGCCAATGCCTACGGATTGATGCAGCTCGTTCCGACGACGGCCCGGGCATACGCACGGAAGTTGAACCTGCGCATACTCGACGAGCCATGCTGACCAACGCCGAGTCGAACATCAAGATGGGCACGCTGTATCTGTCCGACAAGATCAGCGAGTTCGGCGACGTGCATCTGGCGCTCGCGAGCTACAACGCCGGCGAACGCGCGGTCCGGCGCTGGGTGGCCGAGCAGGCCGGATGTCAGCGAACAGGACGAGTTCATCGACGACATCCCGTATCCGGAAACACAGAACTGCGTGAAGAAGATCCTCGGGACGGCCAGAAGACTATCGACGCCTCTACCGCGGGAAACCAAGACCAGCCACTAGACATTGGGTAATCGGGTAATCTGGTAATCGGGTAATTCGATTGCTCAGATTGAGCCTCGATCCAATCAATTACCCGATTACCCGATTATCCAGATTACCGATTCCTGTATGTCGAAGCTCACCGGGTCCATCAAGGCCACGCAGTTCACCGAGTCGGTCATCCGCGAGATGACGCGCGTCTCAACCAGATGCTACGGCGGCGTCAACCTGTCGCAGGGATTTCCCGGACTTTGCCGGCGCCCGAAGCCGTCAAGGAAGCGGCCTGCGCGGCGATTCGACGCCGACGTCAACCAGTACGCGGTGACGTGGGGCGCGCGCGCGCTGCGCGACGCCGATCGCCGCGAGTTCACCGCGGCGCTACGGCGTGCCGGTCGTCGCCGACGAGCAGGTCACGGTGTGCTGCGGCGCGACGGAAGCGATGATGGCGACGATGATGGCGATCATCGATCCGGGCGACGAGGTGATCGTCTTCGAGCCGTTCTACGAGAACTACGGTCCCGACGCGATCCTGTCCGGCGCGACACCGCGCTACGTCACGCTCGCGAGCTGACGCTCGGGACGTGGACATTCGATCCCGACGAACTGGCCGCGGCCTTCAACAACAGGACGAAGGCGATCATCCTCAACACCCCGAACAACCCGACGGGGAAGGTCTTCTCGCGCGACGGAGCTCGAGACGATCGCGGCGCTGTGCCGGAAGTGGGACGTCGTGGCGATCTCCGACGAGATCTACGAGCACATCATCTACGACGGCCACGTCCACGTGCCGATTGCCGCGCATCGATGGCATGGCCGATCGCACGGTGACGATCAACAGCCTGTCGAAGACCTACAGCGTCACCGGATTGGCGAGTGGGCTGGGCGATCTCGCCCAATCGCTGACCGGCGCGATTCGGAAGGTCCACGACTTTCTCACGGTCGGCGCGGCCGCGCCGCTGCAGGAAGCAGGCGTCGCGGCGCTGTCGGTCCCCGAGTCGTGCTATCAGCGAGCTCGCCGCCGGATATTGCAGGCGCCGCGGACATGCTGCTCGAGATCCTCGAGCGCCATCAGCTTCACGTGCTACAAGCCGTTCGGGGCGTGCTACATCATGACCGACATCGCCGGATTCGGCTTTCCGGACGACGTGGCGTTTGCGCAGGTATCTCGTGAAGGAGGTCGGCGTGGCGGCGGTGCCGGGCAGCAGCTTCTACAGCGAACCGGCGCTCGGTCGGACGAAGCTTCGCTTCTGTTTCTGCAAGAAAGAACGAAACGCTAATAGAAGCTGATAGAAGACTCGCAGGGCTCAGAGAGTCGGCTACTGAATATCGGCATCGGTAATGGATCTGGAATCAGTTACCGAGTCACTCCGGTTATCGATTACCCGATTCAGTATCTGGCGACGATCCCGAAGTAGGGTCCCTTCACCACGAACGAGCCCGTGTCGTCCTCGAACTTGTAACCCACGTCGAACGAGCGGTACCCGAACTGAGCGCCGATGTAGTTGGTGAAGTTCACGGTCCCGAACAGGTTGAAGTCGGCATCCTCGCCTGTAATACTTCTCCGCTGAAGGTCTCGCGATACGGAATGCGCGTGTATTCGCCCGTCACGGACACGTTCGGCAGGGGATAGTAGCGTCCGATGCCGCCGAGCGACGGGCACGGGTCCGCGGGCATGCGCGAACTCCTGGACGATCGGGCTGTCGAGCTCCGCCCGAACGTCGGTCTGCTTGATATCGAAGAGCACGCCGGCAAACCAGCGGTCTCTCGAAAGAAAGTCGTACTCGTAGCCAAACCGGTACGTCGTCCATTTGAACTCCGACGAGACCGGCAGCCCGAGCTGATAGCGCTGGCCCGTTGAAGATGATCGACCGCGTCAGCATGTGGTCCTCGGACGCCATGTTGACGGGAATCATCTCGAAGCGAAGCTTGTAGCTTCCGGCCCGGCCGGGCGATGACGCGGAGTTCCTTGAGGGCTGCCGCTCTCGAGGCCGAGATCGTTCTTGAAATCGATCGTGCTTCCGAGGATGCCGAATCCTTCGCTGGCAATCGACATCTGCGAACTGGTGTTCCAGAAACCCGCCGAGCCTTCGATGTGATACGTCTCGCCAGTGGCCGGATCGCTCATCGGTCGCGCGCTGGAACTGGGCCTGCGCGGGAACTGCGGCCAGCAGCGCGACTGCGCGTGATGCATCACAAGCTCCGTCCAGATGTCTTGCCCATGCGTGTCAGCGATCTCCTGCAAATCAGAATCGGTCGGTCAGGTGCCGCTGGGGAGGGCGTCCCCAGAGTAGCACAGCGGATTACGGAAGTACAGATTGCGCGTCACCTCGGCCGTATTCGTTCGCCGCCAGATTGATCGCATGACTCCAGAACAGCCACCGCTCGCAACTGGTGTGCTCGCCCTGCTCGTCGTGTGCAAGCTGCTGCTGCACACTTCTGCCATGACGTCATGCGGAGTACTTTCGAGACGAGCTGTACCTACCTGGCCAGTACGTCGCACCTCGATTGGGGCTACGTCGACCATCCGCCGTTCCTCGATTGGCGTGCTCGCGCTCGTCGCGCTCGTCGCTCGGGCGATTCGCTGCCCGCGGTGCGAATCGTCCCGGCGCTTCGCCGGCGCGGCTGCTCATGATCGTCACACGAGTGTTGATGCTCGAGAACTCGGCGGCGCGCGCCTTCCGCGCAGGGCCTGGCAGGCCTCTCGGTGATGATGTCTCCGGTCTTCCTCGCGGCCGCCCACTGCTATTCGATGAACGTCTTCGACCGGAGTGTTCTGGGCCGTCGCGATCCTGGCGCTGCTTCACGCGTTGGACCGCTCGGAAAGGAAACCCTGGCTCGTCCTCGGTTGCATGCTCGGCCTGGGCTCCTGAACAAGATCAGCATTCTCTGGCTTTGCGGCGGATTGTTCGTCGGCCTCGCGTTGACGTCGCATCGCCGCCTCTGGTCCAGCCCGGAGTCTGGATCGCCGCTCTCGTCGGCGCGCGTCATCGCCGTGCCCATCTTCTGTGGCAGATCGCGCACGGCTGGCCGACGCTCGAGTTCATGCGGAACGCCGCGAGCGTCAAGATGAACTGACGTCTCGCTCGCTTCAGTTTCTCCTCGATCAAGTTGCTGAGCATGAATCCTGGTGCGCGCGCCAGTCTGGCTCGCCGGTTTAGTTCTTCGGGCTCGCAGGCGGAGCACGCAGCCGGGGGCAGGTGCTCGCCTGGATGCATGCGTGGCCGTGTTTGCGCTGCTCGTGCTGGCGGGACGCAGCCGTGCGTCGTATCTGGCACCAGCGTATCCCGCGCTGTTCGCCCTCGGCGCCGTCGCGTGGGAGCGTTTCACGGAGCCAGGCCGCGTCTGGCTTCGACCCGCCCTTCGCAGGTGTGGTCGTGGCTCGTCGGCCTCCTGATCATGCCGTTCGCGCTTCCCGTGCTGCCGGTCGATGTGTTCGTGCGCTACCAGAACGCGCTCGGAATGGCTCCGCGAACGGAGGAGCGGCAGGAGATGGGCCTGCTTCCGCAGCAGTATGCCGACATGTTCGGATGGGAAGAGATGGCCGCGCTCGTCGGCGAGGCCTACTGAGCGCCTTGACACCGGAGGAGCGCGCGCACTGCGGAATCTTCGCGCCAGAATTACGGCGAAGCGGGCGCAGTCGATCTGTTCGGACGCCGCCGCGGCTTGCCGCCTGCGATCGAGCAGGCACAACAGCTACTGGCTGTGGGGCCCTCGAAGCGGATCGGATCGACGTGCTCATCATCATCGGCGGCGGCCGGGAAGAGAACGCACGTTTCTTCGAGGAGATCGAAATCGTCGGACAGACCAGGTCGCCGTGGTCGATGCCGTACGAGCGAAATCTGGACATCTCGATTGCCCGCCGCCCGAAGGTCGACCTGCGTGGTCTCTGGCCCACGCTGAAGAAGTTCGTGTAGACATCGCAGCTGATGACACCGACACCGCAGCTGATCACGTTCGACGTATTCGGCACTGTCCTCGACTGGCGCACGGGTCTCGAAAATGCCTGTGCCGCGGCGGGACGGCCCGCTCCGTCCGGCGACTTCGATCGCATCTGTCGATGCGCAAAGGCGAGATCGAGCACCATGAGTTCCTGACCTACTCGGAATCATCACGCCGCAGTCTCGTCCAGTGCATCGGTCTTTCGGACCGCCAGGCCGCCGAGATCGGGAAGGACCGTGGGCCGCTGGCCGTTATGCTGCAGGATTCTCGCGACGCGTTGCGCGCGCTGATGCGGAATCACGCGCTGCGCGGCGATGACCAACAGCGATCGGGAACACGGCGAGGCAGGTTCAGGAGCAGCTCGGGTTCCGGTTGAACGACTGGTTGTGCGCGGAGGAGTCGGGGTCTACAAGCCCGGACCCCGGCGTTCTGGCGACGTCATGGCGCGCCGCGCGGGATCGAACCGGCCCGCATTGGTGGCATGCATCGGCGTACGCGGACTACGATCTGGCCACCGCCAACGGTCTTGGCCAGACGACGGTATTCGTGAAGCGGCCGCACGCACGGCCAGGCGATGTCACGACCTACTCGGTCAACTAATCTGACCCAGCAGCTGGCGGGCTGTCTCAGCGCCGCGCCGTGACAGACGGCGCGGGCAGCGCGAGACAGGCCGGACTGGCGTCTTCCCGCTTGTTGTCCGTGAGCTGTCGCGCGTCGGAGCCGTCCGCGCGGATCGCGAAACATTTCCCCGTAGGGCTGCGGCACGTTGTCGTACGACTTGCCATCTCGTCCTTGAAGCCCATTCGCGAGCTGCTGAAGACGATCCACTGGCCGTCGGAGCACCACGTCGAGTGGGCGTCGTTGCCGGGCGCTTCCGTGAGCCGCCTTAGACCGGTGCCGTCCGGTCGAATGGTGTAGAGATCGAAATCGCCGTCTCGAAAGCTGGTGAACATGATCACGTCGCCTTTGGGCGACCACTGCGGAGAGATTGTCGTAGTAGGTGCCGTCGGTGAGGAGGCGTCACTTTCGCGATCCGCGAGCGACGATGATCACGAGCTGATTGCCGCGCCTGTACGCGAGACGCGTGCCGTCGGGAGACCACGTTGGAAATCCGTTGTTCAGCTCGTCGTCCACGATCAGTCGAAAGTCGGAGCCATCCGGCTTGATGAGCGCGATCTGCGCGGGCGGCAGGCCAGCTGCGCGGAAATATCGGCCAACCGAGAGCGCGATCTCGTTGCCGGCCGGCGACCAGACGCCGGAAAACGCCGAGAAAGCCGTCGCGGTAAAACAACGTGCGTTTCGCGGTCCCATCAGCGTTCATGATCTCGATGCTCGTATCGCCCGCGCTCGACGTGGCTCGAGTCCGGTGCCGGCCGACTTCGCTGGCCGGTCACTGACTGTAGAGGAGCCGCGTGCCATCCTTGGAGAACGCCGCCAAACGGTTCGCTCCACCGAACCTCGAAATCCGGAGTCGCGGCTCGCGGCCTGGAGCAAAATGTTCCGTGCCTCCGAGTCGCTCCACGCGCTGATACACGACGATGCATGCCGTCTGGCGACCAGCTCCGGATCACGGACGACTCCAGGAATGAGCGTGACGATCCGCAGATTGGGGTACCAGATTCGCAATCCCGCCGTGTCGTCTCCACCGCGCACGATGTGAGCTGATGCGGCCGTCGGACAGCCAGGCCGGCGAGAGCTTCGTTTCGCGCGACGCCGTGTAGGTCGTGTGCTGCTCTCCGCTCGAGAGGTCGATCGACACGAGCTCGGTTCGCGACGACGCCGCCCTTCGCCATGTAGGCGCCGACCTCGTCCGGTCTCGTAGTGCAGGATCTTCCTGCCGTCCGCCGACCACGAAGGGCTTCCCGCGACGCCGTCCTTCCGCGTGAGCCGCCGCAATCCCTGGCCGTCCGGCTTGACGATGTGAGATCCCCGTGGACTGCAGATGCTCCCACCGGCCGGGGTTGGTGGCCGGGCGGGCATCCCGATCGGATGTGAACGCGATCCACGCGCCGTCGGGCGACCATGCCGGCCGGAAATTTCCGGAATGGTGCTTCGTGAGGTTCCTGTACGCTTTCGAAGCGACGTCCATCAGCCAGATGTCGGTCGTGCCACCGCCGCGTGTGGACACAAACGCCAACGTCCGGCCGTCGGGCGACAGGGCGCCCTGGTCGTCGTAAGGCCGGATCATCCGTCAGCCGCTCGACGCCCGAACCGTCCGGATGCATCCGGTAGATGTCGGCCAGCCCGTTCCGCTCGCCGGTATACACGATCCATCGGCCGTCCGCGGAATAGCGCGGCGAATACTCGAGGCCGCCCGGCGGCAGAAGCGGTCGTTCGTTCTTGCCGTCAGCATCCGCCATGAACAGGGTCAGGGTGGGCGCCTGGAAATGGTTGAACAGCACGCGATACTTCGGCGCGCCCTGGCCTGTCCGCGGTGCGGTCTGCGCGGCGAGCCGGCTCGTGCACCAGTGTCACGGATCCAGCGACGAGGACGCCGGCAAGCATCCAGCCGACGACATTCTTGATGACCACGGCGCCTCCTCAGTTACTTTCGAGGTTTGAATCTTGATTTGCGCGAGCGCGGAGGTGTCGGCGGCGAGTTCGACCGGACCGCCAGGAAACTTGTTCAACTGAAAAGGAATGCGAGAAGGTCGGCCAGTCTGATTGGGACTCAACGTTCCTTCCTCGCCCTGGGGCATCGTCGTGCGGATCTTGTCGAACAATTCCGAGACGGGCTTGCCGTTCCAGTTCGCGCCGAAGTCCGCCCCGGCGAGCGGGGGCCCATGTCTCCCGCTCAGGCGCTCGCCGTGACACGCCTGGCACTTTGATTTTGGAAACCGCTTCTCCGCGCCGCGCCTGGTCCTCTGTGTATACACCATCCCAGACCTGTTCGTCCGGCTTGCGCGGCCAGAAGCGAAGCGGACAACAACAGGAAATTAAGAATTAAGAATTTAGAATTAGAAAGTTCGTAATGAGCCCGCATCTTTCGATTCTTAATTCTTAATTCTTAATTCTCGGTTCCTAATTCAGCGGCAGAGTTTCTAGCCTTCGGCGAACTCTGCCGTCTGCAGAGAGCCATCTTGCCAGAGAGCACGAGCATCCAGCGTCGCGCCGCGGCGGCAAGGATCACGACCGCGCAGACCATCGCTGATCACCGAGGCGATCGCGTCCACGCTAGCCTTCGATGTGGCGCGCGGGATCGGGCCCGATTGCCAGCGGCCAGTAGTTGTCGCGGATGTTCATCCATCCAGCGGTCATGGTCGAGACCGCAAGGAAGCACAGCGGGAGGAACGTGGCCCAGGCGTACTTCGCGCGGCCCTGATTGATGAGGATGGTTGTCGCCACCGCGAGCCCGACCGACCCCAGCAACTGGTTCGCGACGCCGAACAGCGGCCAGATCGTGCTGATGTTCCCCGTCCAGATGAAGTAGCCCCACGCCGCCACCATGATGCCGGTCGACACGAGCGCGCTCGGCATCCAGTTGGTGTCGCCCCATTTCTTCCAGACGCGACCGCCGAGCCTCCTGCAGCAGGAACCGGCCCACGCGCGTGCCCGAGTCGACCGTGGTGAGGATGAAGAGCGCCTCGAACATGATCGCGAAGTGATACCAGTGCACGACATGAGCGCTCGCATGCCGGGGAGGCTCGAGAAGATCTGCGCCATGCCGACCGCGAGCGAGACCGCGCCGCCGGTGCGGCCGATGACGTTTTCGCCGACCTGCGCCTGCAGGTCCAGCAGGTTGACCATGGGCAGGTCCGAGCGCGGCGAACGCCGCGGGCGTGCGCGTTGATCGCGTAGTAGTCGCCGGGGTGAAGCGCCGTGGCGGCGATGAGCGCCATGACGCCGACGAGGCCCTTCGAACAGCATCGCCATGTAGCCGACCGGACGGATGTCGCTTTCCTTGTCCACCATCTTCGACGTCGTGCCCGGACGCGATGAGCGCGTGGAAGCCGGAAATCGCGCCGCACGCGATCGTGATGAACACGAACGGGAACATCGGACCCTGGAATGATCGGCCCGCCGCCGCCGATGTACTGGCGAAGATGCCGGCGCCTGGAGCTGCGGGTTGACGATGATCACGCCGACGGCGAGCAGGATGATGGTGCCGATCTTCATGTAGGTGCTGAGGTAGCCCGCGCGGCGTCAGCAGCATCCACACCGGCATCACCGAGGCGGCCATGGCGTAGATGCGCATGCCGATCGTGATCTGGTGCGGCGTGAGCAGGAAGAACGCGCCGAGCGACGACTCGGCGACGTTCTTGCCGAAGACGACCGCCAGCAGCATCAGCGTGACGCCGATGATCGTCGCTTCCTTGATCTTGCCCTTGCGCCACACGAACATGTAGAAGCCCATGAAGATCGCGATGGGAATCGTGGCGCCGATCGTGAAGCGTGCCCCAGGCGCTCTCGGCCAGCGCGTTGACGACGACGATGCCGAGCCCGGCGAGGGCGATGACGAGAATGAAGAGGAGGGCGACGACGGCCGTGACGCCCGCGCGGTCGTGCTGATTTCCGAGCGCGCGATCTCGGCCAGCGAACGGCCGCCGCGGCGCGTGGACGCCCAGAGCGACGATCGAATCGTGCACGGCGCCGGCGAGGCAGCAGCCGGCGAGCAGCCAGATGAAGCCCGGCGCCCATCCAAACTGCGCGGCCAGCACGGGACCGACGAGCGGTCCTGCGCCCGTGATCGCCGCGAAGTGATGACCGAAGAGCACCCACCGACTGCGTCGGATAGTAGTTCGAGCCGTCGTATTTCGAGTGCGCCGGCGTCTTCCGCGTGTCGTCGAGCACCATCACCTTGGCGGCCATGAACGCGCTGTAGTAGCGATACGCGATGGCGCCAATACAGAGAGTCGGGACGACGAGATAAAGTGCGTGCATGGGGCGCATTATATACTGCGGTTGTGTCCCAGTTTCGGCCGCCTGCTCGGATATGCCCGCCGTTATCAACGCGAATTCCTGACCGGGCTCGCGTGCTCGATTGCGACGTCGACGGTCGCGCTGATCTCGCCCATGGTGCTGCGCTACGCGGTCGACGATCTCGGCGCAGCAGGTCACGCGCGCCAAGCTCGATCAGTATGCGGGCCTGCTGCTGGCGATCGGCCTCGTCGGCGGCGTCTTCCGTTTTCTCACGCGCCGGATCCTGATTGGCGCGTCGCGCGGCATCGAGTACGACATGCGGAACGACTTCTTCGCGCACCTGGAGACGCTGCCTGCCTCGGTACTTCCAGACCCACCGCACCGGCGATCTGATGTCGCGCGCCACGAACGACCTCAACGCGGTCCGCACGATGATCGGTCCCGCGGTGATGTATTCGGCGAATACGATCCTGACGTTCGTGGCCGCGCTGTCGCTGATGTCCTCGATCGACGGCCGGCTGACGCCTGCTGTCGCCTCATCCCGCTCCCGTTCGTCTCGTTCTCGGTGAAGTTACTTCGGCACCGCCATTCACGAGCGGTTCGAGCAGATTCAGGCGCAGCTGTCGAGCATGAGCGCGGTCGCGCAGGAATCGCTTGTCGGGCGTCAGGTCGTGCGGCCTACCGGCAGGAGGAGTGCAGAGCTCGATCGATTCCGCGTGGCCAACGAAGAGTATCTGGCCCGCAATCGCCGAGCTCATCACGCTCCAGGGATTCTTCTTCCCGAGCATGGGCCTTTTCCTCGGTCTCGGGCTCGATGCTCGTGCTCTGGCTCGGCAGCCGCGAAGTGATCACCGGCCGCATCACGGTCGGGACAGTTCGTCGCGTTCAACTCGTGGCTGGCGATGCTGGCGTGGCCGATGATCGCCTTCGGCTGGGTGACGAACATGATCCAGCGCGGCATGGCGAGCTGGAAGCGGATGCTCGAGGTGCTCGACACCGAGCGCATGCGATCGGCGATGAGCGCTTCCGCGGCGCGGCTCGCATCACCGTGCACCGATCAAGGGCGAGATCGAATTCCGCGACCTCGTGTTCGCTTACAACGGCACGAACGTCCTCGATCACGTCTCGGCGCGTATTCCTGCCGGCTCGACGACTGCGCTCGTCGGTGGTGACCGGCTCGGGCAAGTCGACGCTGATCAATCTGCTGGCGCGCGTGCACGATCCGCCGCCAGGCACGGTGTTCATCGACGGTGTCGACGTCCGTCAGATCCCGCTCGCCGACCTCCGAGGCGCGGTTGGCTTCGTGCCGCAGGAACCATTTCTCTTCTCGGATACGCTCGCCGACAACATCGCGTTTGGGTTCGACGGATTCTCTGGGCAGGAAGGGCAGGAGGGGCGGGAGGCAGGGAAGGGAAGGCGAGTCGGAGACGGCGTCAGAAAGATTCATCGACGCCGCTGGTGTGGCGCGGCTCGACAAAGACGTCGCCGACTTCCCGAAAGGCTACGACACGATGGTCGGGAGCGCGGCATCACGCTCTCTGGCGGCCAGAAGCAGCGGACGGCGCATCGCGCGTGCGGTGGTCATCGATCCCAGCATTCTGATCCTCGACGACGCGCTCTCTGCCGTGGACACCTATACAGAAGAAGAAATCCTGTCGCGCCTGGTTGATGTGATGCGCGAGCGGACGTCGATCATCGTCTCGCACCGCATCTCGACGGTGCGCGGGGCCGATCAGATCCTGGTGCTCGAGGACGGCCGGATCGCCGAACGCGGGACGCACGAGGAACTGATACGGAGGGACGGGCTGTACGCGGAGCTGCACAGGAAACAGTTGCTGGAAGAGGAGCTCGCGGCATCGTGATGAGTAGTGACCCGTCGAGTGCACGAAGTAACCACGAAGGCAACGAAGACGCGGAGAAGATCTTTGGGCCAGCGCGTGCGACCGGCGGCCGGCATCGCCGGCCGCGCGTGATCGTCGCGGATCGACGGAAACCACAAGCCGCGTGCACCATCTCGGCTGGCTTGTGGTTTCCGTCGATCCGTGACGATCACCGCCGCAAAGCGGGCGGGTCGCACGCCCGGCTTCGTGCCTTCGTGTCTTCGTGGTTCCCTTCGTATCTCGACTGCCTCAGTGAGCAGAAGGGAGCATCAACTGTCCGCCCACGATGATCGACGTCCCAGGCAAGGCGTATGACGCGGTGCTGATGCGCCGCACTGCTGGCATATCTGCGTCCGTACTGGCGGCAGGTGGCCATCGCATTCGGCGCCATCGTGGTCAGGGACGGGCGCGGCGCTGGCGCAGCCCTACCTCATCAAGGTCGCCATCGACCGACCACATCGCCGCCGGCCGTGCCGAGGGCCTCGGCGGACTCGCGCGTTCTACGCTCGTGATCCTCGTCTCCGCATTTTCCGCCGAGTACGTGCAGACCTGGACGCTGCAGCTGACCGGGCAGCGGATCATGTTCGACCTGCGGATGGCCATCTACGGCCACCTGCAGCGGCTCGATCTCGCGCTACTACGATCGCAACCCGGTCGGCCGGCTGATGACGCGGGTCACGTCGGACGTCGACGTCATGAACGATCTCTTCACCTCGGGCGTCGTGACGATCTTCGGCGACGTCTTCACGCTCGGCGGGCATCATGGTCATCATGCTGTGGCATGAACTGGCGGCTGGCGCTCGTCGCCTTCATCGGTGCTGCCGCTCATCGTGCCTGGTGACGCAGTGGTTCCGGCGGAACGTGCGCGACTCCTACCGCGCGTCGTGCGCGGCTGGATCGCGCGCATCAACGCGTTCCTGCAGGAGAACATCACCGGCATGGCGACGGTGCAGCTGTTCCGGCGCGAAGCGCTGCAACTTCGCAGCGCTTCGACGAGATCGATCGCGAGCACCGCGACGCCAACATCGACTCGATCTTCTACTACGCGGTGTTCTACCCGGCGATCGAAGCGATCGGCGCGCTGCGCGCTCGCGCTGATCATCTGGTGCGGCGGCGTCAGCGTGATGTCGGGCGCGCTGACGCTCGGCGCGCTCGTCGCGTTCCTCCAGTACTCGCAGCCGCTTCTTCCGGCCGATCAGCGACATGTCGGAGAAGTTCAACGTGCATGCAGTCGGCGATGGCCTCTTCGGAGCGGATCTTCAAGCTGCTCGACGAGCCGGTCGTGATTCAGCTCGCCTGAGCAGCCGGCGACGACGCGCCGCGCCGGCGCCGGGCACATCGTCGTTCGAGCACGTCTGGTTTGCGCTACAACGCCGAGGACTGGCGTGCTCAAGGATGTGTCGTTCGAGGTGCGGCCCGGCGAGCGCGTCGGCATCGTCGGGGCGACCGGGTCGGGCAAGACGACGCTGATCAACCTGCTGCTGCGGTTCTACGACGTGCAGCGCGGGCGGATCACCGTCGACGGCGTCGACATCCGCCGATCTCGATCTCAGCCGATCTGCGCGGCCTGTTCAGCCTGGTGCTGCAGGACGTGCATCTCTTCTCGGGCACGATCGCCGACAACATCCGCCTGGGCAGCCGGCGATCGACGACGAGCGCGTTGCGGCGGGCCGCGGCGCGCCGTGCATGCCGACGCGCTTCATCGAACGCATGCCGGGCGGCTACGAGGCAGCCGTCGCGGAGCGCGGCTCGACCTTGTCGGTCGGACAGAAGCAGCTGCTGTCGTTCGCGCGCGCGCTCGCGTTCGATCCGCGCGTCGCTGATCCTCGACGAGGCGACGTCGAGCGTCGACACCGGAAACCGAGCTGCTCATCCGCGACGCGCTTGCGCGTGCTGATGGCGCGGCCGGACGACGATCGCCATCGCGCACCGGCTTTCGACCATCCAGGACATGGACAAGATTCTGGTGCTGCACAAGGGCACGCTGCGCGAGTCGGGCACGCACCAGGAGCTGCTGGCCGCGCGCGGCATCTACTTCAAGCTGTTCGAGCTGCAGCATCGCCAGGCCCGCGAGATCGAGGGCGGACCGTCAGTTCTTCGTGCCTGACGGAATAATCAGAGAATGGCCGCGACGGCAGCGGGTCCGGCGGCGGCAGCGGGGCCGTCCGTCGGAACAAGCGCTCCATGAACCCCGGCCCGGTCGCGTGAGGATTCCATCCGAGCCTGAGCACCGTCATGCGCACCGGAACGCGCCCGAAATCCAGCGCTTCGTAACAGCTCCACATGTAGATGTCGATTTCGCGGCCCTTGATCTCGGGTCGGTGTCGAGAATGGAATAAGATCCCGTCGTACTTCGTATCCGGCGCGTCGATCTCGACGACGGATCCGAGCGGGAGGATCGTGGGATCGAGGCCGCAACGCCGGGCCTGCGCCGCGACGCCGGCGTTCGTCACCAGGCCTTTGCAGTAGGCGGTGGCGGTGAAGGTCAATCGCGCCCCGGGCGAGGGGGCGCTCGTCATATCGTTCGCCACGCCTGGCCGGAGCCACGGCATGTTCTGCGCGTCGAAGATCGTCACTTCCAGGAGCGACACGAACGCCCCCGCCGCGATCATCGTCACGAACACCTTCCGCCAGAGCGAGCGGGCAATGATCATGCGATCACCGAAATTGTAGAGTTCAGATTGATGATTGTCAGATTTCAATTCTGCAATCCAATCGGCGCTCTGCAATCTGCGATCCGCAAGTGTCACTCCGAAGTGCTTATATCCGTGGGGAATAGGCGCCGTCCACGTTCCCGTGTCGAAGTGTCACGTTTCCGTACTCGGGCACAGACGCCGATCTTCGTGAACGGGACCGTGCCATGGAGGCGCAACGCCTTCAAACGCCCGGCTCGATTGGGCCTGGCGGTAAAGACCAGCTCGTAATCGTCCCCGCCGGTCAGAAGCGTGTCCGATGGCGTCGCCGCCGTGTGCGTCGAACCATGTGCGTGCAGCCTGGTCAGGGGGAGCAAGTCGGCGTCGATCGTCATCCCCACGCCGCTGGCTTCCGCGATCCGGTGCAGACCGTCGGCCAGGCCGTCGCTCAGGTCCATGCACGCCGTCGCGGCGCGGTTGCGCGCGATCAGCAATCCCTCACGCACACGCGGCTCCGGCTGGAGGTAGCGGCTCACGCACGAATCCGACGCCGAAGGGGTCTGACGCACAGCAGTTCCAACCCCGCGGCCGCCGCGCCGATCGCGCCGGTGACGAAGACCAGATCGCCGGGCCGGGCGCCGCTCCGTTGGAGGACTTGACGGCGTTTCACGCTGCCAGCCGCGGTGATGTCGATCATCAAAGGACCAGTGGATCGTGTGAGGTTCCCGCCGAGCGACATGAACGCGATGACGGCGGGCGAGTGCGGCAAGGCCGTCGATCATGCCGTCGAAGTCTGCGCACGGGAGCGCAGGCGGCAGCGCCAGTGACAGGAGCGCCCATCGCGGCTCGGCGCCCATCGCCGCCAGATCGCTCAGGTTGACCGCGAGCGCTCGATGGCCGATCGCCGCCGGCGGCGTAAAACGGCGATCGAAGTGAACGCCCTCGACGAGCGCGTCGACCGTGATCACTTCGAGCTTGGTTCCGCTCAGGCTCGAGGACCGCCGCATCGTCGCCGATGCCGACGACGAGCCAGTCGGCGTGATGGAGCGAGCCGCGACTGAATGCGAGCAACGAGTTCGCGCTCGGAGAGATCGGACGACGCTCACTTTGCGTAGTCGACGGCGCGGGTTTCGCGGATGACCGTGACCTTGATCTGGCCGGGATACTCGAGCTCGTTTTCGATGCGGCGCGCGATGTCCTTCGAGAGCCAGATGGCTTCCTCGTCGGAGATCTTCTCGCTCTCGACCATGATGCGGATCTCGCGCCCGGCCTGCAGCGCGAACGACTTCGACACGCCCTCTGAAGCGAGTCGGCGATGCCTTCGAGCTTTTCGAGACGCTTGACGTAGGACTCGAGGATGTCGCGCCGCGCGCCGGGCCGCGCCGCCGAGATGGCGTCGGCCGCCTGGACGATCATCGCTTCGAGCGACGGCCAGTCGATGTCCATGTGGTGCGCGGCCATCGCCATCACCACCGGCTCGCTCTCGCCGTGCTTGCGCAGGAAGTCGATGCCGATCTGCGAGGTGAGTGCCCTGCATCTCGCGATCGATCGCCTTGCCGATGTCGTGCACGAATGCCGCGCGCACCGGCGACGTGCGCGTCGAGTCCCGACTTCCTGGCCATGATGCCGGCGAGCCGCGCGACTTCCGCCGAGTGCGACAGCACGTTCTGCCCGTAGCTCGTTCGGAACTTCAGCCGGCCCATCAGCCGCAGAATCTCCGGGTGCAGGTCGTGCAGGCCGAGCTCGAAGGCGACGGCGGCGCCTTCCTTGCGGACCTCTTCGTCGGTCTCGTCCTTGACCTTCTGGACGACCTCTTCGATGCGCGCCGGATGGATGCGGCCGTCGGCAATCAGCTGCTCGATGGCCTTCTTCGCGATCTCGCGACGGTAGGGATCGAATCCGGACAGGATGATCGCGCCCGGCGTGTCGTCCACGATGAGGTCGACGCCGGTGGCGAGCTCGAGCGCGCGGATGTTGCGGCCCTCGCGGCCGATGATGCGGCCCTTGAGATCGTCGCTCGGCAGATCGACCACGGAGACCGTGGTCTCGATCGGCATGCTCCGCCGCCGCAGCGCTGAATCGCTTCGGTGATGTATTGCTTGGCTTTGTCGGCGGCCGTTTCGCGCGCTTCGGCGTCGAGACGCTTCAGCAGGTTGGCGGCGTCGTGCCGCGCGTCATCTTCAATTTGCTTGATGCAGCAGCTCTTTCGCCTCGTCCGCGGTCAGGCTCGCGACGCGCTCGAGCTCGTGCTGCTGCTGGGCCACGAGCCGCTCGTACTTTTTGAGCCGAGGCGGCGGTCGATTTCTCGCGTTCGGCCACGGTCTTCTCGCGAGCCTGAAGCTCGCGGCTCAGCCGATCCGCGACAGACTCCCTTGTCGGCCAGGGCGCTGTGCGCGGCGCGCGAGCGCCTGCTCTCTGATCTGTGCGTCGCCACGGTCCTTCTGCGCCTGTTTCTCGGCGGCGCTGAGAATGTCGTGGGATTTTTCGCCCGGCTTCGAGAAGCGCTTCCTTCTTGCGGGCTTCGGCGTCGCGTTCCGCGTCCTTGACCAGTCGAGCAGCGCGCTCTTCGGCTTGCCCGACCGTTTCGGCGGCGATGCGTTTGCGTGAGGCCAGCCAGACGGCAAACACCACGCCAGCCGTCACAGCTGTGATCAGAACGTTCAGGAGGTAGGCGTAAAGCGGGTAACACGCGTGACGTCCTTTCCCGTGACCCGTCTCTGGGCTTGCTCCTCGGGTCGACGCCGCGCGCGGGGAACCCCGCAACTAAGTTTGATTAAAGGCCCCGCTTTTGCCGTGTGGGGAGGTCGATGAACCTGCGTAAGCAGGTGGAACCGCTGTAAAAACCGCGCTTCAGGCTTCCTCGCTCGGAGGCATGCACACCACGCGGCCGTCGCGATTCTCTTCAGGTGAAACGTTGGCTCAAACGAGCCTGCCACCATCACGCGCAAAGCAGGGAATCCGAACACTGGACGAATCTTAGTCTTGAACCTCAGGCGGGTGCGGCAGCACCCGGCTAGGCGCCGGAGATGGCCGCGTCGAGGAGCCGCTCGAGTTCTTCGGTGCGTTCGGCCAGGCGGCCGTCGCGGTCGCGGGTCGCGTCGCGGCAGCGAAAGAGCTCGTCGGCGATGTTGAGCGCGGCGAGCACAGCCAGTTCGAAGAGAATCGCCGCTCGGTGTGCTGTCCCCGGCCGCCCGGCATCTTGTCTTCCACGTACATCGCGAGCTTGGCGATGTACTGCGGATCCAGCGCGATGAACGAATCGGGTAGTCGGCGGCCCTGGATGTCGACGGGATTACGCGGCCCTGGTCGGACATGCGCTAAAGGTTCGAGCGCTTCGAGTTCGTCGAGCATTTCGCCGACGCGGGAGCGAATCACGTCGCGCTCTCTGCCGGAGTGATGACGAGCTCGGTCGTCAACGATTCGGTCGCCGAGCCGCGCGCGCATCGCGTCGAGCTCGCGCGCCAGCCGCTGATTTTCTTCGGCCCCGCGTGCCTGCTCCGACTTCATGCGTTCGACCAGGCCCACCAGCCGGCGGACTTTCTCTTCCAGGACGATCGATTGGTTCGGAGTTCAACGCCGCTACGAGTCGCAGTCTTCGTCGCCATCTGAGCCCCTTCAGTCCACCGTCAACGTTGCACGGCGCCGTGTTCTTTGACGAGCGCCGCGAGGATCTTGTCCACGCTTTGCTGAACGTCTCCATCGGTCAGTGTGCGATCCGCGGCCTGGAAGGACAGTCGCACTGAAAGGCTGACGTGCCCCGCGGGCACGCCCTTGCCGACATACCGATCGAAAAACGTCGCGCCTCGAAGCGGCGCGGGACCCGCCGCTGAAGCCGCCTGAATGGTGCCAGAAATGATCTCGGCGGGCAAGGTGTCTGCGACGACAATCGACAGATCTCTCGACGACTGACGGATGGCGCGGCAACGCTGCACGCTCTCATCCCGCGTCGAGCGGGAGCGTGGCGATCAGATCCAGGCTCAGCTCGGCTACATAAATCGAGTCCTGCCGCGGCGCGCCTCGCTGATCGTCGACGGCGGGCGCAAGCCGGCCGACGATCCCGATTGGCGTGTTGCCCGAAACAACCGAGGCCGACTGGCCTTCAGCCAGGAATGGCAGGACGATCGGCTGAAACGTGACGCCCACGTTCAGCACGGACCCGAGACGCTCGACGAGTCCTTTCACGTCGAAGAAGTCCACGTCCCGCGCGCTCCCCGACCAGTGCTGCGGCTCCGAAAGGCCGGTCCAGGCAACCGCGACCGCGCGAGTTTCGCCGTCCGTCGAGTTGAATCGGGCGCCGATTTTCGTAAGAGCGCCACGTCGCGGGGCATGCCGTGACGACGGTTGTGGGCCACCGAATCGACGAGGCCGGCAAGCGAGCGAGGGCCGGAGCGTATCGAACTTTGCCGACAGCGGATTCGCAATCTCGACAATGGTCGAGGCGTCGGTGTCGGTCACGAACAAGCGGGCGGCGCTCTGCTCGATCAGTCCCATCGTGACCGCTTCCGAGATCCCTGCCGCCGAAATCGCCCGGCGGACGAGTTGGTCTCGAGGGATTCGAGGATCAGGCGCCGGCGCGGCGGCGACCATCTTCAGAAACGATGGTTCCAGCTTGTCGAACCTGTAGTGCCGTCCGGACTTCTTCGATCAGATCGACTTCGCGCAGCAGATCAACGCGGAAGGTCGGCGCCTTGACGTCCCACCCGTCCGCGGCGCCCGCGACCGTCAGCCCCAGCCGTCCAAGGATCCGCGTGACCTCGGAGTCGGGCACCTGAAGGCCAAGCAAGCGCGCGAGCCGTTCTGCGCCGAAGATGGATGGTCTTCGATCTGACGCGGTGATCGGATAGCGATCGATGATCGGCCCGATGAGCCGTCCGGCCCCGATCTGCTGCATCAGCGCCAGCGCGCGCTGCAGCGCCACGACGCGGCATGCTGACGTCCGCGCCGCGCTCGAAGCGGGCCGACGCCTCTGTCTTCAACTGCAGGGCGCTTGCTCGTCAGGCGCACCGATGCGGGTTGAAAGCACGCGCTCTCGAACGCGACGGTCCTCGTCGGCCCCGAGACTTCCGAATCCTTGCCCGCCCATGACGCCGGCCACGGCCTGGGGCGCTGTCGCCCGTCGGCGATGACGAGCATTTCGGCGTCGAGCGCTGCGCTCGACGGCGTCGAGCGTGTCGGATGCGATCGCCCTTTTTCGCCCGCCGGATTCTCAGCTCGTTGTTCGCCAGGACGGCGAGATCGAAGGCGTGCATCGGATGTCCGAGCTCGATCAGCACGTAGTTCGTGATGTCCACGAACGGGCTGATCGGACTGACACCCGCGGCGTGCAGCCGGGCCGCCATCCACGGCGGTGTGACGGTCGGTCGTCTGTCGCGCGACGGCCGCCGGCGTAGCGCGGGCAGAGCTCCGGCTCTTCGATCGGTGACCTTGAGGCGCTCGGATTCGATCCGTGCGTCACCGGCGCCAGCGCGATGCGCGCCAGTCTCGTCGGAGGGCTGGCGCGAGCGGCACGTTATAGGTGGCCGCGAGCTCGCGAGCGAAATCCGAGCACGCTCGAGGCAGTCGGGCCGGTTCGCCGTGACTTCGAAGTCGATGACCGCGTCGTTTTCGCCGAGCGGCTCGATCGACGCGACCTCGAATCCGCGGAGCCCGAGCTTCTCGGCGATCTCTCGGCCGGTGCGGAGGTCACATCCACGAATTCGCGAACCCACGACACGAGTAAGCGCATCAGTCGTTCTGCGTGCAGTACGGGAAACTGCTCGAGGAACCGGAGATCGTTCTCGAAGAAGAGCCTGATGTCCTGCACCTGGTGGCGCAGGATGGCGACGCGCTCGATGCCGATGCCGCACGCAAACCCGGTATAGCGTTCCGGCGTCGTATCCGACGGCCTCGAACACCGCCGGATGCACCATTCCGCAGCCGCCCGAGCTCGATCCAGCCGGTCTTCTTGCACATCGCGCAGCCGCGTGCCGTCACACTGCCAGCAGCTGATGTCCACCTCGGCGCTCGGTTCGGTGTACGGGGAAGAAGCTCGGCCGGAACCGCGCACGCGCGACGTCGAGCGAAAACATTTCCTGCGCGAAGGCGAGCAGCGTCCCCTTCAGATCCGCGAGCGAGATACCTTCGGCGACCGCCAGGCCCTCGATCTGCCCGAACGCCGGCGAGTGCGTCAGAGTCGAGATCGTCGCGACGATAGACGCGCCCGGGCACGATGATCCGCACGGGCGGTTCGTGCTGCCTGCATGTACCGAATCTGCATCGACGAGGTGTGGGTACTCAGCAGCGTTCGCAGATCGTCAGGCCGTCCCGATTCGCCGCGAGACCGGCGAGCGCGAGGTAGGGCGTGTCCTGCATGTCGCGGGCGGGATGTTCGCGCCGGCATGTTGAGGGCGTCGAAGCAGTGCCATCTCGTCCTCGATCTCCGGCCGCTTCGACGACGGCGAACCCCATGCGCGCGAAGATCGCTTCCATGCGCTCGCGGACGACGGTGAGCGGATGCCGGTGCTGCCGAGAAGCGGGATGCGCGGCCCGGCAGCGTCACATCGACGGCATCAGCGGGCCGGGCTCGGGCCGACGACTTGCTCGGCGTAGGCCGTCCATCGTGCTTCGATGGCCTGCTTCCAGCTCGTTGGCGGACTGGCCGATGTTCCGTTTTGTGTTCTGGCGGCGCGGCGGCGAGCACCAGCTGCATCCACGAGGCGACGACCCCGTTCTTGCGGCCGAGGTATCTGTCGCGGACGGACGCTCGCGCGTCGTGCGTGGCGAGATTGCTGCCGACAGCCAGATCGGCTTCGAAGGCGGCAATCTGCTCGCCGGCAGCAGCTTCGTCGGGAGGCGACGACATGAAGGAGTCCTCGCGCCCCTCTGGGTCACCGCGACGCGCGCGGCTTTGCGCGGCGGCCTTGGCGGCTCTGCAACCTTGGCCTGTTCGGCGATGCTGGCGAATGCCGCGGGGCTGCGAGATGGCAAGCTCCGACAGGCTCTTGCGATCGAGCCCGACGCCGGCCTGCTTCCAGCCCGCTGATCAACTGACCGTAGGTCAGGCCGTGCTGACGCGCGGCGGCGTTCAGACGGACGATCCACAGCCGCGCGGAATCGCGCTTCTTGCGGCGGCGGCCGACGAACGCGTATAGCTGAGCGCGGTGTCGACCGACTCTTTCGCGGCGCGATACAGCTTGCTCTTGTTGGCGTAGTATCCCTTCGCGAGCCCCAGCAGTTTCTTCCGCTTGGCTCGCCGAACCGTTCCACGCTTTACACGCGGCATTTCAACTCTCTCCTCATGCCGCAGGCTTTGGGGCTACGGCTTCCGGGCGCCGGCATTGCAGGCCGTGCGTCTGCGGCCTGCAGCCCAAACCTAAAGCCATTGCGTTATTTATACGGAAGCATCCGCGCGATCTTCGCGCGCGTCGACGTCGGCCACCGTCGTGGTCCGCGCAGCCCGCGCTTGCGCTTGCGTCGTCTTGCTGCTGAGGATGTGCTGCTTGAACGCCTTCGCGCGCAGGAATTTTCCCGCTCTCGTTCGCTTGAAGCGCTTGGCTGCGCCCCGGTGTGTTTTCAGCTTCAGCATATCTCCCTCGTTCGACAATCGTCCGTGTCGAAATCTCTTATCGAGCCGCCGCCGACGCGGATCGGCTTCTTGCCGCCGCTCTGCGGCTTGCGGCTCAGGATCGTGTGCATCTGGTTGCCTTCCTGCCGCGGCATCGATCTCGGCGATGGCGACGTCGGCCAGCTCGTCGATCAGCCGCTCGAGAATCCGTCGTCCGATCTCGGGATGCGCCATCTCGCGGCCCGCGGAAGAAGATCGTCGCCTTGACCTTGTCGCCGTCCTCGAGGAAGCGCTCGATGTGCTTCTTCTTGAACTGGTAGTCGTGCTCGTCGACTTTCGGCCGGAACTTGATTTCCTTGACCTCGATGACCTTCTGGTGCTTCTGCGCTTCGCGCGCGCGCTTCTGCTCCTGGCACTGGTACTTGCCGAAATCCATGATGCGGCAGACCGGCGGAACGGCGGTCGGCGAGATCTCGACCAGGTCGAGTCCCTTCTGTCTTGCGCGATGGCCAGCGCCTGCGGCGGCGGCATGATCCCGAGCTGCTGCCCGGTGTCGTCGATCACCCGGATTTCACGGACCCGGATCCGTTCGTTGACGCGAACGCGATCGTCACGTCGAGGTCCTCTGTCGATAAGCGATAAAGCCTCCTATAGTCAATGGCCCTTTGACTGCGATCTCGGCTTCGCGCCGATTCGATGAACGCGTCTCAACGTGCTGCGCCCTTGTCGCCGCGCCGTGCGCTCCCGCACCGAGACGGTTCCTTCGGCCGCCTCGCGATCGCCTACGACCAGCATGTAGGGGATCTTCTGAAGCTGGGCCTCCCGGATCTTATAGCCAATCTTCTCCTGCCGCGTCGTCGAGTGTCGACCCGGAGGCCGGCGCGCCTTCAGGCGTTCCAGCACACTCGCGTGCGTAGTCCAGATGACGGTCGGAAATCGGCAGCACGATCGCCTGCACCGGCGCCAGCCACAGCGGGAACGCGCCGGCGTAGTGCTCGATCAGGATCGCGATGAACCGCTCGAGGCTGCCGAAAATCGCGCGGTGGATCACGACCGGCCGGTGCTCGGCGTTGTCGGCGCCGATGTACTTCAGATCGAACCGCTCCGGCATCTGGTAGTCGAGCTGAATCGTGGCGCACTGCCACTTGCGCCCGATCGCGTCGGTGATGTCGAAGTCGATCTTCGGGCCGTAGAACGCGCCGTCGCCTTCGTTGAGCGTGTAGGCCTGGCTCGGCGCGTTCGAGCGCGGCCTTGAGCTGCGCCTCCGCGTAATCCCACGTGGCGATCTTCGCCGCAGGAACTCCGCCGGCCGGGTCGAGAGCTTCGACGGTAGCTCAGAGCCCGAAGTCGTCCATACACGCGCTGCACCAGGCCCAGCAGCCGTTCGACTTCTTCGCCGATCTGCTCCTGCATCACGAAGCAGTGCGCCATCGTCCTGCGAGAACTGACGGACGCGGGTCAGGCCCGGAGAGCACGCCCGATGCTTCGTTGCGATGCAGCGGCGTCTGCTCGTGATAACCGGATCGGCAGGTCGCGATAGCTGCGGACTTCGCTGCGCGAAGACGCAGGAAGTGGCCGGGGCAGTTCATGGCTTTGAGCGCCATCTGCTCCTCTTCGGACGTCGATGAGGAACATGTTCTGGCGGTAGTGCGCCCAGTGGCCGGACGTCTCCCACAGCGCCTTGTTGTAGATGATCGGCGTCTTCACTTCGACGTAGCCGGCCGGGCAGCAGCACGCCGCGCATGTAGTTCGCGAGCAGGTTGTAGAGCGTCGTCCCCTTGTCCAGCCAGAACGCCGCGCCGGGCGCCCACGGGTGAAACAGAACAGACCGAGCTCTTGCCCGAGCTTGCGATGGTCGCGCTTCTTCGCTTCCTCGATCTGCGTCAGGTGCGCCTTCAGGTCTCTGTCCTGACAGAACGCCGTGCCGTAGACGCGCTGCATCGGCTGGTTGTGCGCGTCGCCCTTCCAGTATGCGTTCGAGGTCGTGAGCAGCTTGAAGGCTTTCAGCTTGCCGGTCGACGGCACGTGCGGCCCGACGCAGAAGTCGACGAACGTGTCGCGTGTCCTTGATGGTGTAGCAGGACACTTCCTTCTGACCTTCGGTCTTCTCCTCGATCAGCTGAACCTTCAGCGGCTCGCCGCGCTTGCCGAAGAACGTCGTTGGCTTCCTCGCGCGGCCACATCTGGCGTTCGAAGACGCAAATCCTCGGCAGCCAGGTCGCGTCATCTTGCGCTCGATCGTCTCGAGATCCTCGGGCACGAACGGCCGCGGACGACGAAGTCGTAGAAGAAGCCCTTCGTCGGTCGCCGGGCCGATGCCGCATTGAACGTCCGGGAAGAGATCGTGACGGCCGCGCGCCAGCAGGTGCGCGGTGCTGTGCCGGTAGCAGCGGCAGCGCCTCCGGACTCCTGTCGGTGACGATGCGGACCGCGGCAGTCCTTCTGCAGCGGAAAGGCCAGATCGACCAGCTTTGCCATCCACGATGCCAGCGAGTGCCGCTTTCGCCAGCCCGGGCGAGATCGCTTCCGCTACGGCGCGGACGGGTGCACCTGCCGCAAGCTCGCGGCTCGATCCGTCAGGCAACGTGATCGTGATCTGACTCATTGGGATGCAGCCTTCGCTGGCACGCTTGGCAAGCTCACGCGTCGGTGGCCTAAGAGCGAAGGCTGGTAGGCCTGTGACCCGAACCAGCGACGCTCTCTGCGTGCCAAGCCGGGCGCTCTAACCTCTGGAGCTACGCGCCTACATCGTGAAAATACGGGCCTTAGACGAACACTCCAGTATACAGCCTTCGCATCTGGTGAATGCGTAATCGGGTGAGTCGGGTGACCGATCAGGATCGACCAATTGCAACCAACTCACGAACCCGATTATCCAATTCCACGCCGATTCAGTTATGCGGCTTCTTGCGTCTTGACGCGCTCGAGCGCCTTGTCGAGCGCTGGATCGCCGGAGGGCGCCGCGCTGGCCGAACTCGACATCGGGCTCGTCCACGGCAACCGTCGGTTCGAGCGCCCTTTCGTGGAGCGGGTTGCCGTCGGGCATAGATAGCGGGTCGTCGTGAGCCACAGCCCGAGCCGTCGGGCAGCTTGACCAGTTTCTGTGTGCCCGGCCCGGCCGATCGTGTGCTCACCGATCAACTCGGCGCTGGTTCCCGAGAAGCGCGGAAGCGAAGAGTTCTGTGCGGCGCCAGATGTCCCCGTATCGACAAGGATGACCGTCGGCAAGCGAGACCGGATCCATCGCCTGCGCGCGCTGCGATGGTTTCGCGCGGCGTTCCCTCTCGACTCCCGCATCGCGAGCGTTCCGTTGCCGACGAACAGCCGGGCCAGCGTCAGGCCGGAGTCGAGCGCCCCACCGGTACGCGGCGGATGTCGACGATCAACGACGACGCGCCGGCCTTCGTGAGGTCGGCGATTTGCGCTTTTGCGGAGTCCGGCGTCTTCTGGCCGACCGCCGAAATGCGGACATACCCCACGCCGGGCGCCGCGATCTTGCCCGTCACATCAGCTGCCGGCGCGGTTTTCGCGCGTGAGCTCGATGACGTGCGGGATCGTTCGAGTTGCCTCGGAACACGCGTGATCTTGACCTTCGATCCCGGTGCGCCGCGCAGCAGCCGCATCCCTGAACACGGACATCTCGCGCGTGGGCGTATCGTTGATGGCTCTGAACGTAGTCTCCGTGCGCAGGCCGGCTTTGGCGGCCGGCGAATGTCGCGCGCGGCAATCACGCGCGAGTATAGTACTGACGGGTGAGGTCGAGGCCGACGTCGCCTGCCGGCATCGGCGCGCTGCTTTCGGCCTGCTTCACTTCCGATGCGGTGAGAAACGCGCTGTCGGGGTCGAGGCTCTCCGTCAGCCCGTTCATCGCGCCGTCCATGACCTTGTCGATGTCCACCTTCTCGACGTAGTTGCTCGTAATCAGCCCGACGACATCGTCGAAGATCTTGGAGGTGCTGATAAGCGTCCTCGCCAGCCGACACTCGACTGGAGAAATCCGCCGACGATGGCGAAGGCGGCGACAGGGATGGAAATCCACAGGACGACGCGGCGAGTGGTGGAGGACATATCATGGAATCAAGTCTACAGTTAACGGTTAACGGATCACAGTCAGCAGTCTCCACGGGTTTCGCAGGGCCGGCACGCAAGTCGTCAGGGATGATCTACTCTCAACTGTTAAGCGTGAACTGTCAACTAGTTAATGCTTACCGCCGCTTCAGCCATTGAAGCGGATCGACGGGCTCCCCATCTATTCGCAGCTCGAAGTGCAGCCCAGGCACGCCCATCACGGACTGACCGACCTGGCCGAGCGTCTGACCGGTGTCGACCTGAGTTCCTGACGTCACGCTGATTTCCAGGAGATTGCCGTAAATCGAGAACGCTACTGGCGCCGTGGTCGACGATGACGAGCTTGCCGAACCCGGAGAAGGTATCCGCAAACGCGACCGTGCCATCGTGGACAGCCCCGACAGCTGTTCCCTCCGCCGCCGTGATCTCGATCCCGTTGGATGCGATCTGGGTCAGCGTGGACGTCCGGGCAAACCGTTGACGCACGACACCGGCCACGGGCCACGCGAGGTCGCCTTTGAACGGACGGAGCGGCAGCGACGCTGGCGGTGCAGACCCTTGCGCCGCGCCTTTCAGACGAAGTTGCAGCGTCGACTGTGCCGCCGCCGTTCCGCCAGACAGCTTCGCGTTCAAGCCCCGGCGCTGGTCGATGTCGAGGACGAGCGCGTTGCGCTCGGCGACTGCACCTGATCCCGGCGCGGACCTGGCCTCCGCGACCTCTGGACCGGGGGTCCGCGGGGCGGCGGCCGCGTTCCTCGAGAGAGCCCGGGATGACGCCCAGCTCCCCGGGGCGTTTCTGGTGTGCGCGCGCTCGATGCGATCGTGGTCGCGCTTTTCGCAAGCACCGATACCATGCGCGTCCCCGATCAACCTGGCGCGGATCGGAGGCGAGAGGATCAGCCAGATATACCGCGCCTGCCCAAGCGCACAGCTCAGGCGCGCCTGAAGCCCCAGGACGCTCGGCCCGATCGCGTTCTTCGAGGTGCGCGACTTCCGCGTTGACCTCGTTGAGCGCCACGGTGCCTCTTTCAGCTCGTCATCGGCGCGTTTGAATTCCGCTTCCTTGGATCTGCCGCTGCACTGAGGCGCGAAGGTCGCCGTGAGCAGCGTGCGTTCTTCCGAAGCGAGGCGATCGGCTTCTTCGTGCAGGATGCGGAGACGCTCAATACGTGCCGCGAGCGCTCTGTCCGGGCCTGATCGGCCAAGCGCCCCGGCGACTGGGAACGGCGGAGAGCAGCAGGACTTCTAAGAAGACGAGGGACTTACAAGTCGGGTTTCTTCGAAGGCGCGAAATTGTAACATCTGCAGATGAGGCGGGAAATGAGAGTGCTCGCGGGATCGACTCGGCCGACGCCGGATAGGCTGGCTATCAGCGATCCGTCGCGGACTCTCGCCGACCTTTGAAGACCCTGACCGTCGAGAAGCAGGAGACTCGAACAGTCGGTGGTCGAGCGGGTGTTGGTCGAGGTGACGCGTCTTGCAGGAGAGGACGATGGTGTGGCCGAGATCGTCGTCGGCGTGCCCTCGGCTTGACGGCGCGCTTACGGACGAGATCGCGCACGCGGTCGCATTTATCGGCATGCTGGCTGCGTGTGGTATCGATGCTGGCTGTGCGCGAGGGATTGAGCGGCTGGACCAGCCGGGAGGCCGAGAGCCGCCTGAGGCTACGAGCGCGATTACCAAAGAAGCCAAAGATCGGCTTGATGCTGTTGCCGCCGCCGTCATTCTTTGCATCACCGATCGACACGCGAGGTAGCAGTGGTGCGGCTGGATCCGATACGTAAAGAGAGCGGATCGGATCATGAAGAAGCCGTTGCCTTTGCTGGTGCTGATCGTGCTCGGGGCCGGAGGTTTTGCCGTCTGGTTTTGTCCAGGGCGCTGCGCTACTAAGGCATGGACCGGTTTCGAGATCGCTGAGATCTCCTCAGGCGAAAGTACCGGGATCACGGCCGGCGTCTCATAGCCGCAGGCGTGCTGCGCGACATGACGTTCCGTCGCCTCCGGCTGAGCGGGGCTGATCGGCGGTCAGCGGCGAGCACTGCCGATCAACCGATGTCTGCCGTGGGATGTCGTGGCAAGATCGCGCGGGCGAAGCTGATTGCTGCCGCTGACGTTTCCCGAAGGTCTCACCGTCGCCGAGATGTTGAAAATCTCTTTGAAGCGAGCGGACGCGGAACTGCTCGATCGTTTGTCGACGCGCGTGGCCCGTGATTTCGCTGGTGCGCGCGGATCGATCCGCAGGGCACGCGCGATCCGAAGGCTAATTCGGTTTCGAGACCCACGCGCTGGAGTGCCGGGCCGACGCCGCGCAGCCGTGAGGTGATAAGCATCGCGCTTGCAGGTCCTGGGACACCAGAGCTGCGCACCGCCGCCGAGGCCGGGGTTTACCGGCGATGGAGAAGGTATCGCCGTGCTTGCGTCAATCATCGAGAAAGGAAACGGCGCGCGCCGACGAGCGCCCCTGGTCGCCGCGGTCTATGAACGATTGAAGATCGGAACGGCCCGCAGGTGACCCGACTGTCACTTTCACGCGCTGCTGGCTACCGTCTGACGGCACCTGCGCTGCAATGATCTGGGGTTTGATTCGCCGTACAACACGTATAAGTATGCCGGTCTTCCGCCGGGTCCGATTGCCGCGCCCGGCAAGGGTCGCTCGAAGCGGCCGCCTGGCCCTGCCACGCGGGCTCTACCTTTATTTTGTGAGCTGCAACGACGGTTCGCACGAGTTCGCGCGAACGCTCGAGGAACACAACGAGAACGTCCGGAAGTTTCAGGTGGCATTTCAGAAACTTACGGGCGGGAAGGCAGGGGACGACGGGGCCGGAAGGCCTCCCCTAATTGTTCGACCGTGCGATTTGGGGTTCCTGATACGCCGGCACGTGATTGGTGATGGCGGGAATCGTTCGCAGATACGCGAAGATCGACTTCAGATCCTCACCAGACGCGTTGCGGAAGACCGGCCAGGGCATCGGCGGCATGATCGGCCGTGATACTCCCATGCTTGCCCGTGCGGATCGCGCGCACGAACATGTCTTCGGTCCGATGCCGCGAGTCCCGTATTCTGATCCGGTGATTAACGCGAAGCTCACGCCCCCATGGTCCGTAGAATGCGGTGTTAGTGGCCGCGCCCGCGGTCATCCAACGCCTTCCACCCGCGGCGGCGCCGCCAGCGCGAATTCTTCCGGATGACTGGTCAGCGCGCGAGCCATGTCGGGTTCGGGTCCGGGTCGGCCCCATCTTGAAGGGCGTGTGGCAGTCGTAAGGTCCCATGATGTCACGAGATACCGGGGCCACGCCTGGCCGATGCCTGAAAGAGGTCTGAAACCGTTCGGGCGGCAGTATGGCCGCGCCGACCGTCATTGCGATTACAGCGATGCCCAGGCGGCAACAATCCATGTCCGTTTATCCTCGCACACCTCGCTGACAGGTAACGCGTGACAGAGGTGGAAAACCCTGCAGTGGGAAGGGGCAGGAAGGGCGGATGGGCAGGAGGGGCGGGACGGGCCGTTCACCCCACTTCAACTTCGTGCGTAGCACCCTCAAAGTAACTGCGCGTTGACGGGCGAATCAGTCGCAGGGCGTTCTCGCTATTCGTTGAATGCTGACCTCGTCGCCCGCCTGCAGTTGAAACCCTGCCTGTCGTCGAAGGTCACGAACACTTCGACGCAAGCTCGTTCATATTCGGCTGCACGCGCACCGTTGACGTCGCCGGAATGACGATGGGCCGTTCGTCAGCGTGAAAGCGCAACGCGTGAGCACCAGCGCACGACGTTTGGCTGCACGATCGAGCCGCCGGCGGCGAGGTTGCATGCGGTGGAGTCAGTAGGCGTGGCGACGATCAACCCGTCTGCCTTGACCCGGGTGACGAACTCGGTCGCCGACCGAGACCGACAGATCGATCGACCGGCGATCGCGCCGTCTTGGTGATGACGGCGCTCAAACGGCGCAATGAGCTGCGCGAACGTTCCCACGCGCAGCGTCGTCGATCGCAGCATCATGCGCAGCTCGATGTGCGCGCGGCCGTCGAGCGTGGCTTCGAGCGACGGATACCCGGCAGCGAATCTCCGTCAGAAAGCCCAGGGCTGCCAGTTCACGCCGATAATGTGGAATCGACGCCGGCGTCTCAATGCAGTCGGCCACATGCTCAGAGCGCCGTCGCCGCCGAGGACGAGGACGACGTCGACACCTGCCGCCAGCTGACTTGCTCGCCACGGCCTGCGACGGTATCGGGCAGAGTGCCGCGGTCTCGGTCTCGAACACGGCCTGAACCCCGCGCTTCTCCAGCCACTCGGCGATTTCGAGAAGATGTGTCGTCGCGGCGCGCAGCTGCGCCTTCGCGACAATGCCGACTCGAGTGACCGAACGAGAGACGCGCTTCGACCGCCATCAACGTCGGTCAATCGTAGCGCAGGTGCAGAAAGAAACTCGCGATTGCCGGTCGCGCCTGTGATGGGCGATGGCGTGAATCCACGGCGCAGTTTCCGCGGCTGCCGCCTTCCGGTCACTTCGCGCGACCACGGCATCGTGAACCGCTGATCGGTGACGAGGTTTCTGCCGACTTCCCCGCGTCCGGCTTCGAACTGCGGCTTCACGAGAGCCACGATGTCGGCACCATGGCGGTTCAGACGCGCGGGAGCGCCGGAAGATGTGTCCGGCTGAAATGAAGGCGCGACGTCGATCGTGACGAGATCGACCTGGTCCGGCACATCGTCCGGCCCCAGACTCCTCGCGTTGATGCCTCGCGCACGACCACACGGGGATCGTTGCGCAGCTTCCAATCGAGTTGTCCGTGTCCGACGTCGAGCGCGATGACCCGGCCGCGCCGCGCTGGAGCAGAACGTCGGTGAATCCGCCGTGGTTGATGCACCGATGTCGAGCGCGGATCGTCTGGCGACGTCGACGCTGAAGGCGTCGAGCGCGTGTGCGGTTTGATTCCGCCGCGCCCCACGTAGGGATGATCGGGAACGGCAAGCTCGAGGCTGGCCGCCTCGTCGACCGGTGTGCCGGCCTTGTCGACCACTCTCTGACCGTCCACCGACACCTGACGGGCCAGGATGAGTGTGCGCGCACGCTCTCGCGAAGGCACGAGGCCTCTCTCGACCATCAACACATCGAGGCGCACTTGTTCTTGGCCATCACGTTGAATGCGGCGCAGGCACTGCGCGAGTCTCCCTCGCTCCTAGTTGTGCGCCCACGATCCAGTCGGCGATGGACCGAGCCAGCCCTGTTCGAGCCTTTACCCGTGGTGATGGTCTTGGCCTGCCCACGCAGTCGACGGCCATCGTTCTCGATCGATCGAGGCCGAAGAGCGACGGATAGCGCTTCTGTTTGGCACTCGCCGTATCCTTGCCGGCGCTCTTAAGCGAGCGTCGCGTATCGCTCTCGACGTCCAGAATGCCACGATTTGAAACGCAAGCCCGATCAGGTTTCCGAAGCGTTGATCTGCGGCACGACGGCATCGTCGGCGCCCGCCACTACCGCGCCCCCGACCGCCGAGGCCGCATGAGCGCGGTTTTCCGCGCGTGCATCGCCCGAAGTCCCTCCCATCCAGGCGCAGCGGATGGCCTGGCGCCTGTCCGGCCGCCTGCAGATCCAGCGCCTGTCCGCCCAACACCATTCCTGTCGCCCCCGCCGCATCGGCAAGAATGCGGCCCGCACGGATTCGCGCCGCGATTGACGAATCCTCGCTCGCTGGTTCGCGGGCGACGAGCGCGAAGGCTTCACCTCGCAGGCCGTCGCCGGCCAGATCGCGATGCCGTCACCGTAGATGACGCGCACGTCGGACGTCCGCGGCGCAGCGTAGCAATACGTAACTGAACGAAGTATTACC